>Ga0193753_10002854_pt1 | contig 13234 bp, 13 predicted proteins | sample H1c2metaG_FD_144925 | JGI IMG/M metagenome (GOLD analysis project Ga0193753, IMG submission 144925) | Soil microbial communities from a riparian zone of the East river system, Colorado, United States - H1c2 | ecosystem: Environmental > Terrestrial > Soil > Riparian zone | place: USA: East... | reverse complement strand
CAGCGCGCTCCACCGCAGGTGCGCGGCGCGCGCTTGCGGCGTATCGCCGCCCCATTGACGTTGGGCGATGGCAATTGACGTGTCACCGGATGCCGACGCGCTCGTCATCAGATCGTGCACGTAGCGGACCATCTCATTGGGGTCGACGCGCACGGCCAGCGACGATTGGTGATCTTGGGTCATATGCTTGAAGCCTCCTAGACCACAGTTTGGGGCTTAACTCGTAAAAACCAAGGGGCGGCAGCCGCACGCCCGAAGGGTTAAGATTCAAGGATGGATGATAGCTTAATTATGCCCGTTGCCATTGCGGGCATCCTGGCGGGTGTCTACAAGGTCTGGCAGGTCTCCCTGGATGCCCGTGAGGCCGCGAATCTCATCGCCAAGGACACCTGCTCACGAGCCGTGGTGCAGTTTCTGGACGGTACCGTCGCTTTCGCCGGCTTCCGCTTGAGCCGCGATTCCCGGGGCAAACGGCGCCTGCTGCGCACCTACACCTTCGATTACACCAACGACGGCTTCGAACGCGCGCAGGGGTTCATCGTGCTCGCCGGCAACCGGCTCGAAGCGGTGGGTCTCGCGGGCAATCCGTCGTGAGCGGCACGCTCAACATCGATCTGCACACCCACTCGAACTGCTCAGACGGCTCTTTGAGCCCCGCGGCCCTCGTCGAACGCGCCGCATGCGCCGGCGTCCAGGTGCTGGCGCTCACCGATCACGACACCGTTGCCGGTCTGGATGAAGCGCAGCGCAGCGCCGTGCAGCAGGGACTTCGATTGGTGCCCGGGGTGGAGATCTCCGCGTCCTGGCGCTCCCAGGCCATTCATGTACTCGGGCTGTGGATCGATCCGGACTCGGCCGAGCTTCGCGGCATGCTGGACGCACAGGGCGAGTTGCGCCGCGTCCGCATGCGCGAAATCTGCGCACGCCTTGAGAAGCTGCGCCTGCCCGGCGCCGAATTGCTGGCCGCCGTGCAAGCCCATCCCGGCCTGCCCACCCGGGCGCATCTGGCGGCGGCGATGGTCGCCGGCGGCCACGTCGAAACCGCGGAGGCCGCGTTCCGCAAATACTTGAGCAAGGGCAAGGCGGCGCACATTGCCGCGCGCTGGCCGCCTCTCGAGGCGGTGGTGGGCTGGATTTGCGCCGCCGGCGGCGTAGCCTCCCTCGCCCATCCCACGCGCTACTCCCTCTCTGCCGGCGCGCGCCGACGGTTGCTCGCCGATTTTGCGGCCGCGGGCGGCAGGTCGCTCGAAGTCGTGTCCGGCGCCAACGGCGCCCAGGATGTCGATGCGTGCGCTGCGCTCGCCGTGACCCAAGGTCTGTCCGGATCGGTGGGTTCCGACTTTCACAGCCCGCAGGCTGCCTGGAATCCCCTGGGCCGCTCCCTTAAGCTACCCGATTGCGTTACGCCCGTGTGGCGCAGCTTCGGCCTATAAACGTGAGCGACGAAAAGAACAACGTCAATACCGATTTGTTCAAGAATATCGAGCGCCTGCGCCAGCTGCGCATCGAGCATCGCGATCTCGACGACGTCATTTCCCGTCTCAGCATGGATTTCAAGGTAGACGAGCTGCAAATGAAACGACTCAAGCGGCGCAAACTGATGCTCAAGGATCAAATCGCGAGACTCGAGAGTCAGCTAATACCGGATCTGAACGCATGAACGAGATCTGGCTGCGCATCCAAGCCTTCTTCGACATCTTGTCCACGCGCAACGTGCTGATCGAAGTCGGCGTGCTCGCGCTGTGTTTGGCCCTCGGCGCCCTGGTCGGCTTGGAGCTGAGCCGCCGCAACCAGCGTCAGCCGAACCCGGCGCCCATGGCTCTGTCGTGGCGCTACTTCGGCACTCAGGGCAACGTGATCATCACACCCATCGTCGTCGTGCTGGTCCTGGTCCTGATCGCGAACAGCTCGCTGCAGGCGGCGCATTTCGACGTAACGCTGCTGGGCGCCGCGGCACGCCTGATCCTCGCGTACATCGTGGTGCGCAGCGCGGTGCTGGTGTTTGCCGCCAGCCTCGGCAACAAATCGTGGATTCAGAATTGGGAAACGCGAGTCGCACTGTTGATCTGGCTGGCGATCGCCGCGGAATACTTAGGCTGGCTCGCCCCGATCATTGCCACCCTGGACAGCTTCGGAATAGCCGCCGGCAAGTCCCGAATCACGGTCTGGTCGGTACTCAAGCTGTTGTTCACCTTGACGCTGTTCATGTTGGTCGCCGCCTGGATCAGCCGATGGGTCGAACGGCGCGTCAAACGCCTCACCAGCGTCGCCATGTCGACGCGCATCGGCATATCCAAATTTGCCAATGCCTTCTTGATCGCATTGAGCATTCTCATCGGCTTGAACGCCGCCGGCGTCGACCTGACCGCGCTGACGGTGCTGACCGGTGCGGTGGGCCTTGGCCTCGGCTTCGGCTTGCAATCCATTGCCGCGAACTTCGTCAGCGGCTTCGTGCTGCTCATGGACCGCTCGATCAAGCCCGGCGATGTCATCAGTCTGTCGGGCCAATCCGGCACCAGCACGGAGAATTTCGGCTGGGTGCAGGAGCTGCGCGGGCGCTACGTTGTGGTGCGCGACCGCGACGGCGTGGAAATGCTGGTGCCGAATCAACAGCTCATTTCCAACGCCGTGATCAATTGGAGCTACACCGACCCGCGCATCCGCCTTAAGCTGCCGATTCGCATCAGCTATCGCGACGATCCCGAGTTGGCATTGAAGATCTTGCTCGAGGCCTGCGAAGGCCAGGCGCGCGTGCTGCGCGAGCCCGCCCCGGTGTCGCGCTTGATGCACTTCAGCGACAGCGGCATCGAGCTGGAGCTGCGCTTCTGGATTTCCGATCCGCAGGAAGGCGTCAACAACGTTCGCTCCGAGGTCAATCGCGCCATATGGCGGTTGTTCAAGGAACACCACATCACGATTCCGATGGCGCAGCGCGAAATCATCGTGCGCAACGCCGCGTCCGAGCTGGACTGAACAGCGGAGCGGCCGCCGATGCCGATCGAGATCACCCCGCACATCGCCATTCCCGACGACGAGCTCGAATGGAAATTCATTCGCGCCTCCGGTCCCGGGGGCCAAAACGTCAACAAGGTCTCCAGTGCCGTGCAGCTGCGGTTTCTCCTGCCGCTGAACAGCAGCTTGCCGGTATCCGCCAGAAACCGGCTGCGCGCCATCGCCGGGCAGAAGATGGTGGATGACGGCAGCATCTTGTTCACCGCGCGCAGCGAACGCAGCCAGGAACAGAATCGCCGCGCGGCGGCCGAGCGTCTGGCGGCCTTGATTCGCACGGCGCTCGTCGAGCCGAAGATCCGCAAGAAGACCCGGCCGACCAAGGGGTCGCAGGAACGGCGCATCGAATCCAAGAAGCGGCGCGGCGCCACCAAATCGCAGCGCGGCCGGCAGGGATGGGACTAGCGGCCGCGCTTGAAACCTACTGCCCCAGGGTCACCTGCAAAATGCTGTGCCGGATTTGTTCTGACAGCACCAGCTGCGCGTCGGTCGCAACCCCGAGCAACGGCTCGCCGAACATCAATTTCTTGTCGTCGGCGAGCTGAACGACATTGCGCTGGCGCAATAGCTCGATGAAATTGCGGAACAGGCTCTTGTCGACGAATTCCGGCGAATTCAGCCCGTAAAGCAAGGTCATTCTTTGCGCCATCAAGTGGCAGCGCTCTTCGAGCGCCTCCGGCGTGATGGCCCCGCTGCCCGCCTGCAGCAGCAGGGCGATCGCCAGGTAGTAGCGCTCGAGCGTTTGAATCGTCGCCTGCGCCAGAACCGACAGGCGTATCGCCTCCAGCGAGGTCGGCGGCGGACGCTGCCACTCGCTGCGATCGGCATTGCCCTGCAAGAGGTTCAGCTGCACGAAGGTGTCGAGCATCGAGTCCGCCACCGCGCTGACCTGGGCTTCATCCCAGCGCAGGAACAGTTCCGCAGAAATGTAGGGATACACGCGCCATACCAGCCGTTGTATGTCCATCGTCCGCATGCGCGCATTGCTCACGAAGGCGCAGGCCAGGAGCGAGGGCATGGCAAAAAGATGCAATATGTTGTTGCGGTAGTACGTGGCCAGCACGGCGTTTTCCGCGCTCATCCGCATGATGTCGCCCAACGGATGCTTTTGACGCTCCAACATGCCGAACGCTTCGGCGTAGGCGACGATCTGTTGACCGCTGTCGGCCGTCACCGTGACCAACGGCGAATACGGCGCGTCGCGCAACAACCGTTGATACAGCTCGACCTGGCGAATGAGATCCACCTCAGGCAGGGCCTGCCGCGGGGTCGCCAGCATCGCCATCGCGACCAGATTGATCGGCGTAACCGCGGCGGCGGCGTTGATTTCCGTGTTGATGCGCACCGCAAGATCGGCAATCGCAGGGCCGATCCACCCCGCCGCCGAGTCGTCCTCCTCGGACGGCTCTGCGCGCCAGCGCGGATTGTGCTTTTGCAGCAGCTCATCGAGCGCGATCGGTTGCCCAAGATTCACATGCACCTTGCCGAATTTGCTGCGCAACACCGCGACGATCGACTTGAGCAGCACGAAGACATTTTCCTTCTGCTTCGGCTGTCCCGACAGTTCGCCGATATAGGTCCTTCCCTCCACGATGCGCTCATACCCGAAGTACACCGGCATGAACACCACGGGGCGCTTCGGATAGCGCAGGTAGCTGCGCACGGTCATCGACAGCATGCCGGTGCGCGGCGAGAGCAGGCGTCCGGTGCGGCTGCGGCCGCCCTCGATGAAATATTCGAGCGGATGGCCGCGCGCCATCATGAACCCCAGGTACTTCGCGAACACCACCGGGTACAGGGCATCGCCTTTGAAACTGCGGCGCAGAAAGAAGGCGCCGCCCTTGCGCAGAAAACGTCCGATCAGCGGCATATTGAGATTCGCGCCGGCAGCGACATGAGGAACGGCAAAACCTTTGCGATAAATGATGTACGACAGCAGCAGGTAATCCATGTGGCTGCGGTGGCATGGGACATAGATGATTTCGACCCCATCGCCGACGGCGCTCAAATTCTCGAGGTGCTCGAGCTCCACGCCGTCGTACAGCGAATTCCACAAGCGGCCGAGCGCCATGGCCATGAAAGTGACGAACGCCTGCGAATAGTTGGCCGCAATCTCGATCGCATACTTGCGCGCCAGCAGCAAAGCCGGGCGCCGCTGCAATTGGCGCACCTGCATTTCGTTGCGCACTGCCTGGCGCACCGCCTGTGTCTTCAAGACCTGCAGCACCATGGTGCGCCGGTGCGAGAGGTCCGGGCCGATGCTCGAGGCCCGCTGCGCGCGCATCACGATGCGCAGCGAGCGCAACACCCGCCGCACGCTGCGCGGCTCGCTCATGCCCCCATCGATGAGTTCGCGCAGCCGTATCGGCTCGCCGAAGTACACCAGGGTATTGCGGCCGTTGAACACGACGCTCAAGAACTTGCGAAAGCGGCCCACCAGGATCCAATCTTCCGTGAACGGCAGCCGCCACCAACTCATTTCCTTGTGCGGTGCGCGGCCCCAAAAGATCGCCACCGGCACCAGATCCACGTCGAATTGCGGATGAGCCGCCGCCGCATCGATCAACCTCACCAGATAGCGCGGCGCGCGGGCCGCTTTCCGTCCGCCGAACAGGCGCGGATGGCGCATCAATTCGAAGTAGGCGCGATCAGCGCGTTTTTCGCCCATCATCAGGCGGCGCGAGGGGCGCGGCAGATTGTGCGCGGCGCAGACACTGTTGAGCACGGCGAAATCCGTGTGGCTCTCGCGCTCGAGCACGTAGCACACCGGACGCGGCCTCGCCGCAATGGCGGCGATGGCATCATCCGGCTTGATGGTGACGCGCACCCACAAGCCCAAAATCTTGCGAACGCTCCAGCGCCACGCCTGGCCCAATCCGGCAAGAGGGTTCATGGCCGCTAACAGCTACCGGTTCGATTCGCCGCGTTCTTGATCGTCGATCGCCTTGCGTTTTCTTTCCGCTTCTTCATCCACTGTCTTTTGCACGTCGCGCGCCTTGTCCATCTGCTGAGTCAACGGATCGAAGACATTATTCTTGGGCGGCGGCGGCGGCGATGAGCAGCCGGCGATGAACAAAATCACCGGCACCGTTGTCCAACATTTAACGTAACCCATGCTGCACCTTAGAAATGCCGGCCCCAGGAGCTTGAGTGTACAATACCGTCATGTTGCGCTTTGCATTGCTCATGGGATTGGCCGGTGTCGCGCAAGCCGGCGTGCCGCCGGTCGATATCGACACCGCCGCTCAGCTCTATCAGGAAGCCGCGATCCGCGAACAGGTGCGCGCCTCATTGGGTTTGATGCCGGCTCATATCCGCAAGCTTTTCCAAGGCAACACCTCCACGCCGCTGACCGAGACGCAGCTCAAGGCCGTGGACGTTGCCGCAGTCCGCGCGTTTCGCATCGATGTTTTCGAAGCCCCGGCGCTCAGCGCATTCGCGGCAAATCTCGATACCGACACCGTGAAAAAAGCCGAGGCATTTTTCGTGACCGATGCCGGCAAACGCATGGTGGCCGCCGATCTGGGATTGGCATCGCTGAGCGATGTGGACGCCGACAAGGTGATGAACGGCGACATCGCCGCGCCCACCACGGCGCAACGCACTGTCCTGATCGAGAAGCTGGAGCGCGCCGAGCGTTCTGCCGAATCCACCGTGCAGATTCTGGTGACCATGGGCACCGCGGTTGCGACCGGAACGGCGGTCGGTTCCGGCCTGGATCCCGTGCCGGTCGAGCAGCGCGCTCGCAAGTCCGGCGAGGCCAGCCGAAAATCCATGCAGGAAAACTTGCTCGAGCCCATGCGCCGCTACATGGCATATGGCTATCGCGACGTGAGCGACGCCGACCTGAAGCGCGTGTTGGCGTTTTTGGAGTCTCCGCCGGGCAGGCAATACGTCTCAGCGTATCTGGCATCCTTGGGCGCCGGTTTCTATGCCATGGGACGCCGATGCGGCGAGCAGCTGGGAGAGAGCCTGCGCGAATTGGCGATGGCGCAACTTGCGGCCGAAGCCGCCGAGCACGACCCGCCGCCGGCCCGCGACCCGCCGGCGCCAAAATCGCATCCTTGAGCCGGCCCTACAGCTCGGCCAGGAAGTTGCCGAGCAGCACGCAGATTGCATCGATTTTATCCTCCAATCGATGATCGGAATCGAGCACGTGCAGCGTCGCGCCATGCTCGCGCGCCCAGCGGATACTGTTTTCCACCGGCACCACGTCATCGTGCCAGCCATGCACGATGGCGGTCGGCACCGTGACTTCTTGCGGCGTGTATTGTTCGAGCCCGCGCATGTAGAAGGCCGGCGCCAGCAGGAATAACGCGGCCGCTTTGCTGCGGGCGGCTGCCGCGGCCGCGACATGGCCGCCCATGCTGGAGCCGACCAACAGCAGCGGGCCGTGCAGCTCGCGGGCGACGCCGAGCAGCTTCTCTACCCGCCGCAGGGGATCGTCGAGACCCCGATAGTCGACAGATTCCACCGTGAGATTCAGGTTGCGGGCCACCGCGGCCATGGCGGTGATTTTGCTGCCCCAGGGGCCGCTTTCCTTGCCGTGCGAGAACACCACAGTATTGACAGCTCGACTCAAGAATCTCCCCTTCGCAGCCGCTACAGACGCATGGAATTGGAAGAAGCACCGGTGAGCGCCACGCAGGAAATGCAACGCGCAATCGACTGGCTGCGCGATTGCGCCGATCTGGCCGGCGTAGACCCGGTAAGCCTCGAGTCCCTGGCGGCCGCCGCAGTGCACTTCTCGCTCCCCGCCGGCTACCTGCTATTCGAAGCCGGCTCCAATCCAGACGGAGTATATCTGCTCGCCAGCGGCCGGTTGGGCGTCAAAACCCATTTGAAAGCCGGGCTGACCGCCGAGATCGAGCGGGGCGAGCTGGTCGGCGAGGCGGGCTGGCTGCTGGGCGCCCAGCGCAGTGCGACCGTTATTGCATTGCGGGACAGCGAGCTGCTGCTGATACCCAACGCCGAGCTGGATCGCATTGCTGCGCAATCCACGCATTTTTCATTGGCGCTCGCGCGGCTCTGCGCGCGGCGCCTAAGGCACAGCAATCGGCAGGAATATCGGCCGAAGCGGGCGCATATATTTGCCCTGGTACCCAACAGCATCGAAGTGGACATCGCTGACCTGGCCACACGCCTGGTCGACGAACTGGGCAGGAGCGGTCGAACCGAGCTGGTCTGGGATGCGCGGGCCACGACCCACACCGCCACATGGTTCAACCGCATCGAAGAAAACAACGACTACGTCGTGTACGTCGCGAATTGGGCCGCATCGGGCTGGACCCGGCAATGTTGCCGGCAGGCGGACGTCATTCTCATGGCGGCGCCGGCCGCGGGCAGCGTCAATCCCTGGCCCGCCGGAATCGCGGATGCAGCGAGAGCGCGCGGCGCGCGGGTCGAATTGGCGTTGCTGCACCAGGGGAATATCGAAGCCGGCTGCGCCGCCACCTGGCTCAAGACCTTGCCGGCAACGCTGCACCACCATCTGATCGGGCCCTCCGACTACAGCAGGCTCGCGCGGTTGCTCATGCGTCGCGGCGTCGGGCTGGTGCTGTCGGGCGGGGGTGCGCGAGGCTTCGCGCATCTGGGCATCATCCGCGCGCTGCGCGAAGCGAAGGTACCCATCGATTTCCTGGGGGGTGCCAGCATCGGCGCGATCATCGCCGCCGGCGTCGCCATGGGTTGGAGTGATGAGGAGATGCAGCTGCGCTACCGCCGGAGCTTCGTCGACACCAACCCGGTGAACGACTACACCTTTCCGTTCTTGGCGTTGACGCGGGGCAAGAAGGTGTCGCGTTTGCTGGAGCGGGAATACGGCAGCGTGTTGGTCGAGGATCTGCGCCATCCCTACTTCTGCGTGAGCGCCAATCTCACCACCGGGAAGCTGTTCGAGCATCGTGCCGGCCGCCTCTCCTACGCCTTGCGCGCATCGGTTGCCATTCCCGGTGTGATGCCGCCGGTGTTTCACGACGACGGCGTCCTGGTGGACGGCGCCGCCATCAACAATCTGCCGGTCGATGTCATGCAAAGCCATGCGCCGGGCTTCGTGATCGGCAGCGATGTCGGAGCGGATCGCAATTTCGGCGAACGCCGCGTCAATATCCTTCAGGTGCTGATGCACGCCGGCATGGTCAACAGCACCTCTGCTGAGCGGGCGCAGCGCGAATTGGCCGATGTGCTGTTGAAACCGCCGCTCATCAATATCGACCTGCTCAACTGGCAGGCATTCGACCGCGCGATTCAAGCCGGCTACGACTACGCGCGCATGGTGCTTGATGAGCTGCCGGCCCTGCCCCGCGTGCTCACGCCGCTCGGTGCAGCGGCCAGACCTAACTCGGCGGCAGTCGAATTGGAACGGCGCATCGCAGCGACGATTGCCGCCGGCTAGCGAGGGGAGCTTGCAACCGCTTCAGGGCTTGAGCTGGTTGGCGATACTGTCGACCCATTCCAATTCCGCGGGGCTGTACTGCGAGAAGTTGAGTCGATTGAGGCTCACAGGCTGAACCTTGCTGCCTTCCGCCGAATGCGAAATGCGGAAGCAATGAAATTCATGCTCCCGGGTTGCCGCAAATCCGATCACGAACTGAATCTCGCCCAAGCTTGCGGCGGACGGATTGTTGATGCGCTCATCGCAAATCACGAAAAACGCCTCTTCCATGCGCCGCGTACCGAAGGTGCCCCCACCATGCAAGCCCTCGAAAAACCCGCGCACTTGGGCGATGAGGGTTTCGCACAACTGCGAAGCCGGCCCTGCCGCGGCGACCCAGCGCGTGCCGCGCTCGATGCTGCTCAAGATGAACAATGCCAACCGGCGCGAAGACAGGTAACGCCAATCGGCATCGGCGGTGTGGGCCGCGGCCAGGGTACGTGGCCGCACGATCGGTCGGCCGGTCGATCGCACCGCTTGCATGGTATTGACGCCGAGGGCCGCAAGCCGCATGCGCCGATCCTCGCTCACCAGGCAGGCCGGCCGAAAACCCGGCCTCAGGACCGGCTCTTCGCGGTCCGCGCCCAAGGCTACCGGCGAGAGTTCATCGTAGCGTGCCAGCATGCCGGCGACCGCGCCGCAGGGCGCAAAAGACTCGAAGTGCCCGCGTAGCTTGTCGTGCGCCAAAACCCTCGGAAAGTACATCAGCGCGTTTTCATTGAAAAAATTCCAGTCGCGCAGGCCGACCAGGGCATCATCGGCCGTTTCCCAGGCGGACGGCGGATCGACGATCAACAGTGCGCGGCGCTCCTTGCAGTAGCGCGCGGCGACCAGTAAGGCGCTGGGCCCCACGTCCTGATCCCGGGACAAAGGCGGAACGCACAAAAAGTTGAACACCTCGACGTGGTGCAAGGCGAAGATGCCGGTGTGATCCAAACTCGAGCCGATCAAGTCGTAATCCGTGAGCGGCGCGCCATCATCCCCATCCGAGTTCGAGTTCACATAGGCGGTGGCCAGGCCGCTCGCCGGATCCAGGGTGCGATCGGGCCGCTGCGCCGGCATGTCGCCGGCGAGGCGAATCAAGGCGGATTGCGCGAGGGCACGCGGCAGGTAGCGTTCATCGGCCGGCGAGACGGAGAGCCGGTGAAATATCTCCTGATCCTCGACCTGCCCCGTGCCCTGTGCGCGCACCCGCTGCACGGTCAGATTGAAAACCGCCGTCTCATCGGCCGCAATATTGTCGAAGTCGACGCTGGCCCGTAAAAATTCGCGCGTGCCCGGCCGCAGAGCTTGCAGCCGCAGCGACTGGCCGCCTGCCTTCAAGGTCAGGGTCGCGGCACGTGCGCCGTTGACCACCCGCACGATCAGGGCCTCGCGTCCGCCATTGTCGAAGAACTGCTCGATGGCATAGCCCAGGAGACTGGGCTGCCACAGGCCGCCGAACGCCTGCTGAAACTCCGCGAAACTTTTGATCAATACCGGGCGATTGACCGGACCGCGCAGCGTGCGGCCAACGAAGGCGGTGCGCGCCGTAGGCAGACGCGAGATCGATTGATCGGGGCCGCTTTCTTCGGCGACCTGTAGCCCTAGTTTGCTTGGAGTCACCAAATTCTAGTCGTCAGTGAACTGCGGGAACTGTAACACAATCGACTTTAAATCTAGCGTTCGTTCGGCTCCTCGCGCCGCCGCTGCTCCTCGGCGCGCATCTCTTCCTCCTCCGCTTTCTTGCGCGCGATTTCCTCGAGCATGATTCTCATCCACTCGCTGACCGTGCCCTCGGCGCTCATTCGCTGGCGGCGTCCTTGGGTTCGACGATGGCTTCGATGGCCTTGACGGTTTCGGGATGGTAGCCGGGACGCGCCTTGGTCAGGACGCGCTTGGCCACTTCGGTCCCCGCCGGGGTTTTCATCAATCCCGCGTACAACGGTTCGATGAGTTTGCGGCGGCCGATGGTTGTCATGTATTCCTCGAGGGGCGGGAAACCGGGCCGATAGTCGTTGATGATGACCAACTTGAACCAACTGTGCGCGATTTCGGCATTTGGAGTCTTGCTGAGCCCAAAAGCCTTGTCGAGCTCCGCCAGCTGCGCCGCGGACAGCGGCGGCATCTCGTCGAGAAAGCGCAGCCATTGCTGCGTGACCCAATCCGCACCGATCTTTTTCACCGCCAGCTTGCCGCCGAGCCATGCCGACCTCGCCTCATCCACGGGCTGAAACATCGTCGTCACGGGCAACACCGCGTCCGCCGGCAATCCAGGCCCCAAAACCCAGGCGTTGACCTGTGCGCGGGTGACGATGCCGGGGAAGCGGTCCAGGAGATTTTCCTGCAGGTACGTCATGAACTCCGCGCTGTTGATGCTCTTGAACGCAAAGTGGTCGAAGTAGCCGCGCAGGAAGGCATCGAATCGCTCTCTGCCGAACTTGGCGTCGAGGTAGTTGAAGAACAGCCGGCCCTTCTCATAGGGAACGTCGGTGAACCCGTCGCCGGGGTCGCGATCGCGCAGGTCGATGGCCAATACTTGATCGGCGGGCTTGAGCTTCGCCAGACCCGCGCGCAGGGCCGTAAGGCCGAGCACCGCTTCCATCGCCGAACGCGGTTCACCGTAGACCGCGGTCATGATGCGGCTTTCCATGTAGTCCGTGAGTCCCTCGTTGAGCCAAAAATCGCGCCACGTGGCGTTGCCCACCAGATTGCCGGCCCAGGAATGCGCCAATTCGTGCGCAATCACGGAGACCAAACTCTTGTCTCCCGCGATCACGGTGGGCGTGATGAAGGTTAAGCGAGGATTTTCCATGCCGCCTTCGGGATAGCTCGGCGGCATCACCAAAATGTCGAAGCGCGACCAGCGATACGGCCCGAACATCTTCTCGTTGGCCTGAATCATCGATTCGGTATCCGCGAATTCCTTGGCCGCCGCCTTGATCATGGATTTTTCCGCGTACACGCCTGTCCGCGGTCCGGTCTCCTGAAACTCAATATCGCCCACGGCCAGGGCAATCAGGTACGAGGGCACGGCCTGCGGCATGGTGAAGCTGTAGTCGCCGTTGCGCTTCGCCTTCGGGTCGTTTTCGGCGCTCATGACCGCGCGATACCGATCATCGGTGTGAATTTTAGCTTTGTAGCTTGCCCGCACCTGCGGTGTATCCTGCAAAGGGATCCAGGCGCGCGCGGCGATGGGCTCGGCTTGCGTGTAGAAGAAGGGCTTGTGCCGCCCGGTCTGCTTCTCGCCCAGCCATTGCAGCGCTGGGGATGCTTCCAGCGTTTCGTAGTCGATCTTGATTGTTTCGACGCCCTTCTTCGAGGGCGGCAGGTCGATCACCAGCGCACTGCCCAGAATCGGATCCGGCTTCTCCAGGTGAAACGGTCGGCTGACCCTGACCGTTTGATTCTTGGCCGTGGCGCCCAGGACATCAGTGGCCTTCTGGGTCACATCCAGGATCATGAGGTTTCGGGTGTCGAGCACCAGCTGCGTGGCACGCGGATCCAGCCGCTTCAGTTCCAGCGTCACCGACCCTTCAACGGTCTTGAACTTGAAGTCGACCCGCAAATCGAGGTCCAGGTGCGTGGTGCGAAACTGGCCCACATTCGCGTAGGAGTGATAGTCAAATTCCGGATCGATGGGGCCGGCATCGGCGCAAGCGGCGCCGCACTGCAGGGCGCCGCCAATGGCGAGCAAGCCCGCCATGAGCCTAGGAGCCTGTCTGAGTATTCCGCGTGGCCGCGAGCGTGACGGATTTGCCTTCAGTCGAGGCGGAGCCGACGAAGTTGGGTATGCTCCCAATGAGGAGGCGA
>Ga0193753_10002853_pt1 | contig 13236 bp, 12 predicted proteins | sample H1c2metaG_FD_144925 | JGI IMG/M metagenome (GOLD analysis project Ga0193753, IMG submission 144925) | Soil microbial communities from a riparian zone of the East river system, Colorado, United States - H1c2 | ecosystem: Environmental > Terrestrial > Soil > Riparian zone | place: USA: East... | reverse complement strand
CGCTTTCTGCGCCGCTTCCTCTGGCCGTGCTGGCGCAAACACCACAGCCTCCGGCGTTATCGGCCCAGCCTCCGGCGTTATCGGCCCAGCCTCCGGCGTTATCGGCCCAGCCTCCGGCGTTATCGGAAGGGCGGCCGCTCAGCCGGGAGGAACGCTACCTCGCCTATGTGCGCGACCGTCATGCGCGCGACCGGACGGTCGCCGCTCAGGCGCTCGTGGACAGCGGGCGGATTTCCACCGCGCCGCCGGCTTCGTGACGCTAGCAGGGCAGCAGCACGCGGGTTCCGTGGATCTGGCAGAACCACGCATCGTTCGGCCGGACGATCTGCATGTACTGCGCGACGGTCTTGAAATCCCGCACCATGCCGGCCTTGGCATCGGCGCTGAGCCGGTCGCCGATATTCTGCTCGAGGGTTACCGACAGAGCGGTGATCTGCGCTGCGGCCGCGTCGGCTGCGGCACGGTGCGCGGAATCCCGCGCCATGGCGATCCCGTTCGGATCCTGCAAGGCGGCACGGACCTCGGCGGCCTTCGCCTTGTCCTGATCGGGTGTCGCGGAGGGTGGGGCGATATTGGTGGCGGCGGAGGCGAGTTCGTTGAAGCCGGCCAGCAGCTCACCGGCGGGATCGGGTTTCGCCAGAGCCCGATCGAGCTCGGGCAGTCCCTGCGCCAAAACGCCGTGTCCGATCAGTGTCATCGCTGCCAGCGTGGCCGCGCCCATGAACATCCGCCGCTTCGTCATCCATTGCTCCATCGCGATCGCCGGCCGTTAAGATTTCGCCTGCGCTGCAGTGGTGAACACCGAAGCGGGCCAGAGGATGCCTTAGCCGTGCAATTTCACCAGGATCGCGGAAGCGTCATCGCTGCGCTTGTAGCGGGGAAACTGCAGTCCGTCCGGATCGGTCTCCCGCTCGACCCGCCGGATCTCTGCGAGCAGCGGACGGAGGCCGTCGCGCTCGGCCCGCGCGATCAGGTCCGCTGCCGTGTGGAGGCGGTAGTTATCCACGCTGTCGGCGAAGCCGTCGCTGCAGAGGATGCCGATCGCCGGAAGAGTCGCGTTGGGTATCTCGATCCGGACATGCTCGGCCGCCTGCGGATGGATGCCGAGCGTCCAGACGCCGCCTTCGGTGTTTTGCCTTGCCCGCGAGGCACGCAACCCGGCGAGTGTCTCCGCATCGCGATAGCCCTCGCCGCCGAGGTTCAACCCGCCGAGCCTCGTCAGCGCCTTGCGCGCGCTGCTCTGCTCTCCCGACCGGCCCCCGCGCAGCCCGCTATAGCGGGTGAGGGCGCCCGCCGCGTCGCGCAGGAACAAGCTGCAATCGCCGAGCCCGGCAATCTCGATGCCGTGATCGGTCAGGCGCAGGGATTGGAAACTGGCACTCGGATGCCGATGGCGTTCGACCGTGGTCCCGGCGGCCGCGAGAAAGCGTTCGCGCGCCGCTTCGCTCAACCCGCGGACGACGTCGCGGATCGAACGTTCCGGCGTGAGCTCCGCTTCGAACTGCTGCCGTGCCCGGTCGGCGATCCAGGCGGCGTCGCTGAGCGGCGGTGCCATGATGGGATCGCCGAGCATGGTCGCGCCGTCGATCACGAAGGCGGCCGTTTCGTTCCAGCCGATCCGGTCGTCGTTCTCGGCGCCGGGCTTGGACGGATCGGTCAGCGAATCCAGGATTTCCAGGCGCACGAACTAGCGCTTCAGCTTGCCCGCGACCTTCCGGTTGCGCATCAGGCAGATCATGTCGACGGCGATATGCGCGGCGGCCAGCGCCGTGATCTCCGCATGGTCGAAGGGCGGCGAGACCTCGACCACGTCCATGCCGCAGATGTCGAGATCGCCGAAGCCGCGCAGGATCGCCAGTGCTTGCGCACTGCTGAGGCCGCCGGAGACCGGCGTTCCGGTGCCGGGCGCGAAGGCCGGGTCGAGGCAGTCGATGTCGAAGGTGAGATAGGCGGTGTGGCTGCCGACCACGCGCTTCACTTCCTCGATCACCGCCTTGGTGCCGTGGTCATGCACCCATTGGGCGTCGAGGATGCGGATCCCCATGAAATCGTCGTTCCAGGTGCGGATGCCGATCTGCACCGAGCGCTTGGGATCGATCAGCCCTTCCCTCACCGCCTTGTAGAACATGGTGCCGTGGTTGAGCGAGTCCGGCGTGTCGTCGGCCCAGGTGTCGCAATGGGCATCGAAATGGATCAGCGAGAGCGGCTTGCCGAATTTCTCCACATGGGCTTTGAGCAGCGGATAGGTGATGTAGTGATCGCCGCCCAAGGTCAGCATCCGCGCGCCGCTGGCGAGGATCTTGCGCGCATGGTTGGTGATGGCGTCGGGAATCGTCAGCGGGTTGTGCACGTCGAGGAAGCAATCGCCGTAATCGCTGACCGCGAGATCGGTGAAGGGATCGAAGCCCCAGGGATAGGGGAACAGCGAGGAGACCTCGGCCGAGGCGGCGCGGATGCCGTTGGGGCCGAGGCGTGTGCCGGGCCGGTCGGTGACGGCGAGATCGAAGGGCACGCCGCTGACCACGAGGTCGGCGCCGCTGAGATCCTTGGTGAAGGTGCGGCGCATGAAGGAGAGCACGCCGCCGAAGGTCATCTCGTAATTGGAACCCAACAGGCCCTTGCGCTGGATCGCGCCGTCGCCTTGGAAATCGTCGCTCATGATCCTCAATCCACTTTAAGAGGCAGCCCGGAAAACCCGGGACGATCGAGGGACGATGCTATAGTTTCGCCAAGCGCTTTGCCATGGGGATAGCATGCGCTTTGCCATGGGATAGACGGTCATGAAACGGCGGACCCGCATCGGCTGGAACATTCTGATCGTCCTGCTGATCCTGGTCGCGAGCGCGATTGTGACGGTTCGCATTCTGGTGCGTCCGGCGACCACCGGCTTCATCGATTTCACCGAGGTGAAGCGCAGTGCCACCGGCAACGATGCACTGGCCTGCCCGCCGGAATTTCTTTGTTCCACCAAAGTCGATCTCATGATCGCGCCGGTCCCGATGTCCGCCGCGGCTTTGGTTGCCAAGGTCAAGGCGCTGCCCAGTGTCGAGCCGCGCACCGTCATGGTCGGCGAGAATGATGCCGAGCTGCGATACGTGCTGGTGCAGCGCTCAGCTTTGTTCAATCTCCCGGACACGATCAATATCGCGATCCAGCCGCTGGACGCCGCGCATGCCGCAATCGCCGTCTACAGCCGCTCGCGCTACGGCAACAGCGATCTCGGCGCCAACATGAAGCGCGTGCAGCGCTGGCTGGATCTCTTGGGCGTCGCCGTCGTTAGCTAAGGCAATGGACCTGCGGCCTTTCCGCAGAAGCGGACCGAACAGAGGTGTCGGGAGCCGTTTCGTTCGTTGGAACGGGCCCTCATCAGTTATTAATGATCTTGGCAGAGACTCGGAACCGGGCTGAGAGTGTGGTCGTCCTTGAGTAAGCAGCGTCCGGCCATGGCCGAACTTCCTTATCGCGATTTCGAGCGCGCGGAGCAGGCGCAGAGCGAGAAGGCTCGGCGGCTGTTCGAGTATTGGCTCCGGCTGAAGCGCGGCGGACGGCCGGGTCCGCGCACCGCGTTCGATCCGACCGAAGTGCCGAGCCTGCTCTCTTCGCTGCTGCTGGGCGATATCGAGGCCGATCCGTTTCGCATCTTCTTCCGCCTGGTGGGCACGCGGGTCGCGGCTTTCTCGCGGCTCGACTTCTCCGGCTATTACCTCGACTCGCTGGATTACAAAGGCCGCGATTCGGTCGAATGGCTCGACTGCTATCGCACCCTTCACACCCGCCAGATCGGCGTCATCGGCACCAACCGCGTCACCTGGCCGGATGAGGCGCCCTTGGAATATGAGTTCGCACTGCTGCCGCTCGAGCGCGGCGGCGATCCCGCCGGCAGCTTCATCGCCATCGAAGTCTATGACTCGCTCGATTCGAACCTGATCGAGAACATGCCGGAGGTGCGGGTCTTTCCGAAGGGCTGAACGGTCACTCCGTTCGCGTGTCGGTCTCCGCCACCCGTTCCAGCAAGTCCCGGGCGAAGGCCTCGCAGCCGCGCTCGAACTCGCGCAAGCCGGCGAGGCCGACGATCTCGTGGAATGCCGAGAAGCTCGACATCTCCTTCTGCAGGGTGGTCGACTCGCCGGTCGATTTCAGCACGCCGTAGAATCGCGCCAGCGCATGGGCGATCACATAGGTCGCGGCGACCGGGAAGGCGACGACGGCATAGCCGATCTGCTGCAAGCTCTCGGCGGGGAGCAGCGGCGTCTTGCCGCCCTCGACATTGTTGGCCATGCAGGGCGCCGGCACCTCGGAACAGACGCGCGACATCTCATCGACGGTGAGCGGCGCCTCGACGAAGATGAGATCGGCGCCGGCCGCGCGGTAGATCTGGGCCCGCTCGATCGCCGCCTCGAGTCCCTCGGTGGCGCGGGCATCGGTGCGGGCCATGATGACGAAATCTTGATCCACCCGCGCATCCAGCGCCGCTTTCAGCTTGGCCACCATGTCGGCGACCGGAATGACCCGTTTCCCATCCATATGGCCACAGCGCTTCGGCGCGACCTGGTCCTCGATGAACAGGGCCGCGACGCCGGCCCGTTCGAAGCTCCGCACCGTGCGGGCGACGTTGATCGCATTGCCGTAGCCGGTATCCGCATCGGCCAGGATCGGCAAACTGGTCGCATCCGACAGCCGGGCATACATATCGGCCATCTCGGTCATGGAGAGCTGGGCGATGTCCGGGGCGCCCAGCAGGCTGGCCGTCGCCGCGTAACCGCCGCAGGTCAGGGCGGAAAACCCGGCGGCCTCGGCCAGGCGGGCGGAGAGGGCATCGTGGATGCCCGGCAGGAGGAGAATCTCGTCGGCTTCGACCAGTTGCCGGAACAGGGTGGTGCGGCGCATCGGCGGACCTCGCCAAGGTTCGTACAGGGACTAGGTTCTTACAGGGATCGGAAGTGCACTTTGGAACGTTTAACGAATGCCGCCCGGATACCCAAGGGACCTCGATGGAATATCCCAGGGAACGTCCCAGGGAACGTCTGTGGCCCTGGCCGGTTAATGTATCGCCCTGGGGGTCGGTGTGACGAAGGGTTAGTTGCTTTGGGCAGCGAAATCCTGTTGAATCTCCCCGATCGTTTGCTGCGGCCCCCCACCCGGCGAGGTCAATTGGGGAACATCCATAAAAGAGGCACAAAAATGCTGAAATCGAGCTTGATCGCGTTGTCCGCGGCCGGAATGCTGACCGGTGTCACTCTCGGCATGACCGGTACCGCGCTGGCCCAGGACGACATGGCTGCCACCTGGACCAAGTACCAGGAAGCCGTGCGCGTCGCGGAGCTCTGCCGCTACATGAAGCACGACGCCGCGCAATGGGCGAAGATTGGCCCCTATATCGACGGCAAGGTGAACCATGAGATCGGCGGCGGCCAGCGCCTGACGCTGATCGAGGAAGCCAAGAGCGGTGCTTGGCAGGCGGCCCGGGTCCAGGGCTGCGAGAGCGAAGGTGCGAAGACCCTGCTCTCGCTCTATGACGCGGAGCTCGCGCCGCTGGCGCAGTAGTCGCTTTCGCGACGCCGGACTGTTTGGATTGGGCGCCGGTCCCGGCAACGGGACCGGCGCTGCCTTTTGCGGAGCGCGGATGCGGTTTTTCGCGATGGCCGGTGTCGGCGTCGTTTCCATGGTTTCGGCGGCAACAGCCGCCCCGATGACCAACGACATGGACCTGGTTTACGGCCAGTATCAGATGGCGATCCGGGCGGCGCAGCTCTGCCGCGGCGCGCCCGATACCGATGCGGTCTGGCGCAAATGGTCGGGCTATATCGATGCCAAGACCAACCATGAGCTCGGCGCCGGCGAGCGTCTCTCGATCATCGAAGGGGTGAAGGGCGACGTCACCTACATGGTGCGCCGCCAGGGCTGCGACAGCGAGGCGGTCAAGGACCTGCTGTCGCTCTATGACGCGGAGCTGGCCGGCCTCATCCGGTAAGGATCAGCGCCCCTCGCGCTTCCAGGCCAGAAGTACGGCACCGAGCGAGGCCAGGAGGGCGATCCAGGCCGGGACCAGCGGTGACTGGTCGATGCCGGTCACCACGTAATCCTGGTTCTGCTTCAGCCCGAACCAGCCACGGCCCGAACGCTCCGACTTGGCCGAGACCCGGCGCAAGGTCGGCCAGCCGGCTTCCTCATAGACCTGCACGCCGCCGCCGGTGGCGGCGATCAGCTTGGCCATCGGCTCGTCGCTGGCGCGGGGATCGCGGAACTCCAGCGAGTTCAGCGCACCCGAAGCGGCGAACGCCTCTTTCTGCCCGTCGGTCACCCGATAGAGGCCCTGGTCCGGTGCCGGCATCTCGGCGGTGGCCTTGCCATGGCCGATATCGGTCAGCGGCAGCTTGGTCACCCGCCCGTCGGGCGCGGTCGCATCGACCGTCGCCGGCTGGACGCCGAGGCTGCGGCGCTGCACTTCGAGCTTGCCGTCGATCACCGTCGCGCGGAGATCCTCTTCCTCGAGATCCGGCTCCTGCATCAGCCAATGGCCGATGCGGCGAATGAGCTCGGCCTGCGGCCCGCCACCCTCGAAGCCCTTGGACCAGAGCCAGAGCTGGTCGGAGAAGAGTTCGGCGACGCGGCCCTTGCCGATGCGGTCCAGCACCAGCAGCGGCAAGCCATCCGCGCCGTTCATCAGCGTGTTGCCGCCGCGCGTGGTCGCCACGATCTGCCGGAACCAGCGGCCCCATTTCTGCTGATCGGAGTCATTCTTGATCAGATCGGCGGTCACCGGATGGCGCTTGCCGATATCGGTCAGGCTGGGGCGATAGCCCTTGGTGATGACGTCGCCGGTCGGTGACGCGGAGAAGATCTCCTGCAGCGGCGTCTTGTAGAGGCTGAACTGGCCGGCCGAGCTTGGGCCGGCGGATTCCAGCACCGCGCCGCCGTTCTTCACGTAATCGACGATGTGGAAGAAGTACTCTTCCGGCAGGATCCCGAGATGCTGGAACCGGTCGAAGATGATCAGGTCGAACTGCTTCAGCTTGGTGTCGAACAGCTCGTCGATCGGGAAGGAGATCAGCGCCAGCTCGTTGATCGGCGTCGCGTCCTGTTTGTTGGGCGGCCGCAGGATGGTGAAGTGGATGAGATCGACCGACGGATCGGATTTCAGCAAGTTGCGCCAGACCCGCTCGCCCGGATAAGGCTCGCCCGAGATCAGCAGGACCTTCAGGCGATCGCGCACGCCGTTGACCGAGAGGACGGCGGTGTTGTTGGCCTTGGTGATCTCCTGCGGTCCGTCCTCCGCGCTGATCTCGAACACGGTCTGTCCGCCATGGTCGATCGGCAATTGCAGCGTCTGCTCCTGGCCGACCGGCACCGAGACCGGCGGCAAGGTTTGGCCGTCGCGGCGGATCGTGACCATCGCCGTGCCGTTGTTGCTGCTGCCGAGATCATCGACCTTGAACTTCATCTCGACCGGTTTGCCGACCAGGCCGAAGCTCGGCGCCTCGGTCAGCATCAGGCGGCGGTCGCCCTGTTTCGGATCGCCGGTCAGCAGCAGATGGATCGGCGCGTCGTAGCCGAGGGCGCTCTTGGCGCCCGGATCGTTGGCCCCCCCAAGTCCCAAAGGGAGCGCCGGCAGATCATGCACCTGGCCGTCGCTGATGGTGATGATGCCGGCCAGGCGTCGCAGCGGCACGTCGGCGAGGCCGCGCTGCAGCACGCCCATGAGCTCGGTGCCCTTCTCGGCACTGTCGGGGCCGCCACCGCCCTCGATCACCCGCACCTCGAGATCGGGAAGAAGAGCCAGCTGACGCCGCACCTCGGCCAGGGCTTCGTTGGTCTCGCGGGCGCGGTTGCCGAGATTCTGACTGGGCGAGCGATCGACCAGCACGACGGCGATATCCTTCTGGTAGTTCCGCTGCTCCTCGACCAGCGACGGGTCGAGCAAGGCGAAGGTGATCAGCAGGCCGGCGATCACGCGCCAGAATGTGCCGCGGGCATGCCGCGCCAGCGCAAAGACGATCAGGCCGCCATAGAGTGCGCCCAGCGCGATCAGCACCGGCCAGGGCAGGATCGGGTTGAGCGCAACCGAATAGGCGCCGATGGTGATCAATCCGTTCATTGACCCACCATCATTGTCCCAGCCGTTCTAAGATCGCCGGCACGTGGACCTGGTCGGATTTGTAGTTGCCGGTCATGGCATACATCACCAGGTTGACGCCAAACCGGTAGGCCATCTCGCGCTGCCGCTCGCCGCCCGGCGTCACCGGATAAAGCACCTGGCCGTAATCGTCGATCGCCCAGGCGCTGGCGTAATCATTGCCGCCGACCACGACGGTGGAGACGCCGTCATTGATCCGGCTGTTCGCGGATTCGACCCAGAGCGAGCCGCCGATCCAGCGTCCGGGGAAATCCTTCAGCAGATAGAAGGCGCGGGTCAGCACGTGATCGGCCGGGACCGGCACCAGCGGCGGGATATCGATGCCCTGGGTCAGCTCCTGCAGCCGCATGGCGCCTGGGCCGACGCTGCCGGAGAGACCGGAGACATTCTGGTCGGCGGTGTCGAAGAAAATGAGGCCGCCGCCCGCCAGATACTTGTTCAGCCGATCGACGGCCGCAGGCGAAGGCTGCTTCTGGCTGCCGCTGATCGGCCAATAGAGCAGCGGATAGAAGGTGAGATCGTCGGTCTCGAGATCGACGCCGACCGGATCGCCGACGTCGGCCGAGGTCCGCTGCAGCAAGATCTCGGTCAAACCCTTCAAGCCGGCGCGGCTGGTCGCATCGACCTCCGGCGCGCCGGTGCGCACATAGGCGAGATGCGCCGCCTGGGTCGCGGCGATGATCTGCTCGTCGCTCTCCTCCGCCGCGCGCGCTTGCGGTGCTGCGATCAGCAGCACGGCGAGCAGCACGGCGGCGGTGCCGGCTGCGGCACCACGCACCTGGGGACGGATCAGCAGCCCGCGCAAAGCGAGTGCCACCAGCAGATCGCCGATCAGCAGCAGGAAGGCCGCGGCCAGCAGCCACGGCTTGAAATCCACCGTATGCGCGCGGGTCAGCGCCTGCGCCGGGAGACCGAGCGGCTTCAGCGCCTTGACGGCACCGCTCAGATTCAGCGCCAGCCGCGCCTTGCTCTCGCCGTAGAAGCCCGGCGGATGCTGCGGCCCGATCTTGGAATCCTGCAGGTCCTTGCCCGAGATCGGCAGCACGCCCGCCGGCACGCCGGCCAGGCGGCCGAAGCCGTCCAGCATCGCGACCGGTGGCAGCGGCTTTTGCGCATCGACATCGCCCGCCGGCGCGCCGGCGGCGAGATCGACCAGCCGGTCCAGCATCTGCACGAACAGGCCCGAGAGGGCGAGGTCAGACCATTCGGCATTGGCGCTGACATGGAAGAGGACGAGATAGCCTTGGCCGGTCTTGGCACCGGTGACCAGGGGCGTCCCGTCGGCCAATCGTGCCCAGGTCTTGCTGCCGAGATCGATCGCGGGCTCGGCCAGGACCTGGCGCTGGACATGAATGTCCTTCGGCACCTGCAGCCCGGCAAACGGCGAGCTCGACGGGAAGGCGTCGAGCGTGGTCGGCTGTGCCCAGGAGAGCGCGCCGCCGAGGATGCGGTCACCCTGGCGCAGCCGCGCCGGCACCAGCGTATCGTCCGGTGTCGAGGAGAGGCGCTCACCGGCGAAGCGCACCAGCATGCCGCCGCGCTCGACCCATTTCTGCAAGGTCGCGCGGTTGTCCGGCGAAAGCGCGGTCTGGTCCGGCAGGATGATCATCGAGATCGGCTGCGCAATCAGGGTCGCAAGATCGCCGATCCGCACCTCGTTGTTCGGCGCCAAGGCGCGCTGAATATAATAGAGCTCGCCCAGCAGCGGCTGGCTGCCGAGGGTCGGGTTGTCGGTGACGACGCCGATCGGCTTGCGGCCGCCGGAATCATCCATCAGCGCCACCGAGCCCGCCGACCGGCCGCCTTCCAACACCAACTGGCTGGCGCGGCTGCGGAGCTCGATCGGCAGATCGACATTGGCAGTCGCAACGAGTTCCTGCGCGGCGAAATCGACGGTCACCAAGCCGAGGCTGTGATTCTCGCGGTCGAGCACCCGGACGTTGATCCGCTGCGGCGCGCCGGCCACCCCGCGCATCGCGCGCAAGGTGATGCCTTGGGGGCGAAGCTCGGGCTCTTCCAACACGATCGGCAACGCGCCCGGCCCGTCATCCATGACGGTCACCTGGCCGCGCTTGGCGAGCGCATCATGGAGCGCGCGATCGTTCTCCGGCTTGGTGTCGGCGAGTCCGTCGGCCAGCCAGACCGTGTTCAAGTCCGTGGCGAAGTCGGCGGCGTTCAGCAGCTCCATCGCCTTGGCGCGATCGACCGGCCAGGGCGAGGGTTGCAAGGCCGCGAGTTGCGCCGCCGCCTGATCGGCGGAGAGCAGCGAGACCGGCCGCAACTGGCCGTTCGGCTGCGGCGCGGTGGTCAGCAGCACGACGCCGCGATGCTCGCGATCGGCTTCGGCGATCAGCTCCTGGCCGAAGGCCTGGCGCTCACCCCAGCCGGGACCCGATGCCCAGCCGTCATCCAGCACCAGCAGCAAGGGCCCCGAGCGCGCGAAAGGCTGTGCCGCATTCCAAAGCGGATGCGAGAGGCCGATGATCAGCAAGGCCGCGATCGCAAGCCGCAGCAGGATCAACCACCACGGCGTCCGGTGTGGCGTCTCCTCTTTCGGCAGCAGGCCGAACAGCAAGCGGATCGCGGGGAAGGGGATGCGCTTCGGCGCGGGCGGCGTCAGGCGCAGCAGCCACCACAGCACCGGTAGAGCGGCGAGCCCAACCAGCAGCCAGGGCGAGATGAAAGCGAGGCCACCCAATCCCATCATCGGTGGGGGCCCATCATGCCCGGAACCTCTTATCGGCGGCGAGCCATTGGTAGAGCGCCAGCAGCGCCGGCGCGCCGGGCGCGTCGGTCACATGGGTCGAGAAGCTCCAGCCGGCATGGCGCGCCAGGGTGCGCAGCTCTTCGCGGTGGGCGTCGAGCTTGGCGAGATACTGATCGCGGATCGATTCGACCCGGCTCATCAGCAACTCGCCCTCGCGCTCCATGCCGCGGAACCGCACGCGGCCGAGGAACGGCATCGCCTCTTCGGCGGGATCGAGCACCTGCAACAAATGGCCGCGCACGTCGCGTGCCGCGAAGCGCTCGATCAAGGCGCGGAACTCGTCGATCGGCGAGAGGAAATCGCTGATCATCACCGCATGCGCATGCGCCGGCAGCAGGATCGGCGGCGGCAGGCTGCGTTCATTCTCCGCGTTGTTCTGCGCGACTTGCGTCCGGTGCTGCAACCGGTCGGCCAGGCGCTCGGCGACGGCACGGCCGGAGATCGGCGGTTCCGGATCGCCGATCAGCGCGACGCGCTCGCCGGCCCGCGCGAGCACATTCGAGAGCGCCAGCAGGAGCACCAGGGAGCGTTCCGCCTTGGTCGGCAGATCCTTCTTGCTGGCGTAATCCATGGAAGGTGAGAGATCGCACCAGAGATAGACGGTCTGCGCCGCCGACCATTCCATCTGGCGCAGATAGATCTTGTCGGATTTGGCGGATTGCCGCCAATCGAGACGCTTCAGCTCGTCGCCTGGATAATAAGGACGGTGCTGCCAGAACACGTCGCCGCTGCCGACGCGGCGCCGTCCGTGCACGCCTTGCGTGACGGTCGCCGCGATGCGTTCGGCGGCGATCAAGAGCGGCGGCAGGCGCCCGGCGATGGCCGCCGATTCCGCCTTTGCCCGATCTGCCGTGATCGCCAATGCCATACCTGAACCGAACCCGCGCTCAGCCGAGCAAAGCGACGAGCTTGTCGATGACCGCCGCCAATGTGACACCCTCGGCGCGCGCGCTGTAGGTGAGGGCGATGCGATGCCGCATTACCGGATGCGCGAGCGCCACCACGTCGTCGATCGAGGGGCTCAACCGTCCCTGCAGCAAGGCACGGGCACGGGTCGCCAGCATCAGCGCCTGCCCGGCGCGCGGACCCGGACCCCAGGCGAGATGCTTGGTGACTTCCGTGAGCTCGCCTTCGCCGGAACGGCCGGCGCGCACCATCTTCAGGATCGCGTCCAGCACCTTGTCGCCGACGGGAATGCGCCGGACGATGCGCTGTGCCGTCATGAGCTCGTCGCCGTTCATCACCGCCTGCGGTTCCTGATCCGCCGAACCCGTGGTGACGATCAGCATCTGCCGTTCGGCGGCGAGGGCCGGATAATCGACATCGATCTGCAGCAGGAAGCGGTCGAGCTGCGCTTCCGGGAGCGGATAGGTGCCTTCCTGCTCCAACGGGTTTTGGGTCGCGAGCACATGGAAAGGCTGCGGCAGCTGGTGCGTCTGTCCGGCGACCGAGACCCGGTGCTCCTGCATCGCCTGCAAAAGCGCCGACTGGGTGCGCGGGGAGGCGCGGTTGATTTCATCCGCCATCAGCAACTGGCAGAAGACCGGGCCGGGAATGAAACGAAATGAACGCCGGCCGGAATCGCCCTCTTCGAGCACTTCGGAACCGATGATGTCGGCCGGCATCAAATCCGGTGTGCACTGCACCCGGCGGGTGTCGAGGCCGAGCACGCGGCCCAGGCAATCGACCAGCTTGGTCTTGGCGAGGCCGGGCACGCCGATCAAAAGGACATGGCCACCGGCCAGGATCGAGATCAGCGATTGCTCGACCGTCTGTTCCTGTCCGAAGATGACCTGCCCGATGTTGCGGCGGACCTGCTCCAGGCGCTTATGGATCTGCTCCATTTCGCCGGCGAGATCCGGGCCGCCCACGGCTCCATTCGGTGCGGATGATAAGGGGGTCGCGCCGATGCTATTCTCCGAGATCGCCACCTGGGACATCCTTGCTGTGAAGCCTGATAATGCAGCGTAATCCTACATCCGGCGGCCTGTCCAATTCGGAATACCGCGCGCCGCATACAGATGGGTCCGCTGGACCGCGCCGTCCAGATAACGCGCCGAATTTCACCGAGTTGCCGAGCTGCGGGGATTTCGACATGCGAATTGCCCGCGACGGGACGTGGTTTTATCGGGGCTCGCCGATCGGCCGGAAACCGCTGGTGAAGCTATTCTCCACGGTATTGCGGCGGGAAAATGGCGAGTTCTGGCTAGTGACCCCGGTCGAGCGCGGCCGCATCCTGGTGGATGACGCGCCGTTTGTCGCAGTCGAGGTCGATGCCGCGGGCGAAGGACAGCATCGACGTCTGACCTTTCGCACCAATGTCGATGACATCGTG
>Ga0193753_10002852_pt1 | contig 13243 bp, 16 predicted proteins | sample H1c2metaG_FD_144925 | JGI IMG/M metagenome (GOLD analysis project Ga0193753, IMG submission 144925) | Soil microbial communities from a riparian zone of the East river system, Colorado, United States - H1c2 | ecosystem: Environmental > Terrestrial > Soil > Riparian zone | place: USA: East... | reverse complement strand
GCCCTAATCCCCATTTTTGATTTTCCGGCTTCGCTCCCTCCTCCGTAGTGCCGGCGACGGCTCCCTTCCCCAGAATCTTCCGCATGACGCGCGTCTCGACCAACCCGAGCCGCGCCATGCGCGCGTTTACGGCATTGCCGCCGATTCGATTGAGGATCAGATTCGTTGCGGTGTTGTCGCTCAGCACAATCATGAGCGTCATCAGATCGCGCACCGGCAAGCGGTCGCCAGTGGAAAGGTCCTGCAAGATACCGCTTCCGGAAACCTTCTCGTCCTCCGGCAGCGTGATCATCTCACCCAAGTTCAACTTGCCCTCCGCCGCTTCGGAAAAGCATTCGATCAGGATGGGCAGCTTGATGGTGCTCGCGGTGCGCACCGGTGCTTCGCCCGCCAGATTGTAAACCTCGCCGGAATCCAGATTCTTGGCATATAGGCTGACGTGGCCGTGAAAGCCGGTGATCTTCGCCTTGATTGCGTCATCGAGTTGCGAGGCGCCTAAAGCAGACACGTATGTGAGCGCCGCGGCCAGAACCAAATTCAATCGCATGGGCGTATTTTACTGACACACGGATGTTTTGCCCAAACGAAACGCAACGGCCAATCGGCGCACTGACTAATGCCGACTCGCGGCGTGACATCTATTTCAAACTGCGGCCGCTCGCGCCAACGGCGGATACGCAGCGCGCCGCGATCCAAACGCGCGCCATACAAATCGCGCGTAATCGCGAGCGCCTGCGTCAGTTTGCCGGGACCGTTCGCGAGGCCGTTGGACGGACCGTTCCACTTGCGTCTGGCCATCATTTGATCGAGGCCACACAACGGCTCGAGCGCGCGAATCAGCACGCACCCGGGCACTCCCTGGCGATCCGCAACCACATTCAGGCATTCGTGCATGCCGTAGATGAAGTACACGTACGCACGGCCGGCCGGACCGAATATCACTTTGGTCCGCGGAGTAAGGCCGCGCGAGGCGTGGGCCGCCAGGTCGTCGAGCCCGAGATAGGCTTCCGTCTCGACCAGCATCCCGGCCGTTTCGCCGTGTAGGAGGACGCAGCCGAGCAACGCGCGAGCCAATTCTTCGGCCGGGCGAGCAAAGAAATCGAGCCCGACCGGTTCGGTAGCGCGCAACAAACGAGACAGCGACCAAGGCAAGCGGATAAGCTAGAACAGTAGCATGCGACTGTTTACGGCCATTGACGTGCCAGCCGACGTCCGGCTTCGGCTGGAGCGGTTGCTGAGCGCCTTACGGCCAGAAGCTCCGATCAAATGGAGCCCGCTGGACAATTTGCATATCACTACGAAGTTCATCGGCGAATGGGCGGAGCAAAGGCTGGATGAGATGCACGATGCGCTGAGCCAGATTGCCCCGCTCGAGCCGTTCGAAATTTCGCTTCGCAACCTGGGCTGGTATCCCAATGAACGCGCGCCACGCGTGCTGTGGGTAGGAGTGCACGCCGGCCCGGAGTTGACCGCGTTGGCGGAAAACATTGAGTCGCGCCTCGAAAGGCTCGGCGTAACCAGAGAGGACCGCCCGTTCTCTCCGCACTTGACGCTCGCACGCATCAAGCATCCCGCGCCCTTGCAGGGGCTGCGCCAAAAGATCGAGCGCCTGCAGCCGGCGGACCTGGGTCAATTCCTTGTGGCGCATTTTAGCTTGTTCCGCAGCGATCCGGGATCGAACGCAAGCGTCTACCGCAAGCTGCGCGATTACCGCTTGGAAGCGGCTTTAGCGGCGACTTAGAAACGTGATTCTCTCCACAGTGCTTGCCTATTTACTGGGCGGGCTTCCCTTCGGCTATTGGTTCGTGCGTCTGACCTCGGGGCGCGATATCCGCACCATGGGCAGCGGAAACATCGGCGCGACAAACGTGCAGCGCAGCATTGGTACGAAAGCCGGCATTGTAGTCTTGATCCTCGACGTACTGAAAGGATTCCTCGCCGTGTGGCTCGCGGCGCGGCTCACGCACGGCGCCCCGGCCGCTCTAGCGTTGGCGGCTGTGGCCGTAATGCTGGGCCATTGCTACCCGGTGTTTCTGCGCTTCAAAGGCGGTAAGGCGGTGGCGTGTTTTGTGGGCGCTTTTCTCTACCTGGCTCCGCTTGCGGTGCTGATCACGACGGTGGTGTTTGTGGCGGTGGTCGCGCTGAGCAAATATGTCTCGCTCGGATCGATCCTGGGCGCACTGGTGTTTCCATTCGCGCTGTGGCTAGTGAACCGGCCGCCGCGCAGCATTTTGTATGCATCCATTTTTGCGGCAGCGCTCGTGATCTACCGGCACAAGGGAAACATCGCGCGGCTCCGCGCCGGCAAGGAAAGCCGCTTTGGCCGAAAATAGACGGCTTGCGATACTCGGCGCGGGGAGTTGGGGGACCGCTCTCGCTATGGCGCTGGCGCCGCGATTTGAAACGCTCGCGTTATGGGCCCGCGATTCCGAACGCGCTCGCGAACTGGAAGAACTTCGCGAGAATCCCCGCTACTTGCCCGGTTTCGGCTTGCCAGACCAAGTCACAGTTACGAACGATCTAGCCAAGGCGCTGGCGGGTGCCAGTACCGTCGTTGCCGTAGTTCCATCTGGCTATTTGCGGGCTGTGCTCGAAGCCGCCGCCCCTCACATTCCTCCGCGAACACCGGTAGTCAGCGCCACCAAAGGATTTGAGGAAGAGACGTTGTGCCGCATGTCGCAGGTCGTCCAGCAGGCGGCGCCGGGATCGCCGGTGGCGGTGTTATCCGGGCCAACCTTCGCGAAAGAAATCGCCGCAGGGGAACCTGCCGCAGTCGTGATCGCGTCTGAAGATATCGCGCTCGCCGAAGCGCTGCAGCGATCGTTTGCCACGCCGGCGTTGCGCTTTTACGCGAGCCGCGACGTGACCGGCGTCGAAGTGGGAGCGGCTATGAAAAATGTGATCGCGCTCGGCGCGGGCATTTGCCGCGGGCTGGGGCTTGGAAGTAACAGCGCTGCAGCATTAGTTACTCGCGGCCTTGCCGAGAGTACCCGGCTGGCGGCGGCCATGGGCGGCGACCCGCGCACGCTAAGCGGTCTCGCGGGCCTCGGCGATCTCGTGCTGACCGCGACCGGCGACCTTTCGCGAAATCGCGCGGTCGGCATAGAACTAGGGCGCGGCCGCAGGCTCGACGAAATTCTTGCGCAAACCACTATGGTCGCCGAAGGCATAACCACTTGCCGCGCGGCGCGCGAGTTGGGCCTGCGTCATGGTGTGGACTTGCCGATCGTAGGCAAGATGTACGAAGTTCTCTACGAAGGGAAGGCCGCGCGCGCGGCCATCCGCGAATTGATGGAGCGGCCGCTCACAAACGAGTAGCGGGCGACGCAAGTTGCGCCTCGCGATCGCGCCACATGAAGTAGCCGATCATCGTCTTGGCATCCTGAATTTTGCCGGTGCGTATCCACTCGCCGACTTCCTGGCTGGTGAACCAGCGAATCTCGATGCGCTCGTCGTCCATCGGTTCCTGCTTGCCTTCGGTCAAATCCGAGGCTTGATAAATGTCCATTTTTTCGGCGACGTAGCCGGGGCTGGCCCAGAAAGATGCCAGCCTGGTCCAAGTCTTTGCGGCGTATCCAGTCTCCTCGCGCAATTCGCGTTTGGCGGCGTCGAGCGATGTTTCTCCAGGATCGACGCGCCCCGCCGGCAGTTCCCACAACTCTTGCTCGGCGGGCAGGCGAAATTGCTTGACTAGAACGATGCGCTCCGTAGCATCGACTGCAAGCATCACTGCTGAACCGGGGTGGCGCACGATGCTGCGATGAATTTCGAAGCCGCTGGGGTCATGTGCGATTTCGTCCACGACCGTAAATAGTTTGTTTTTGAGCAGTTCTTTTGAAGAGACGATCTTCATGCTTCTAAGGTATAAGGCAGACCATTGCGGTTCTAGTTGACATCTTACCCGAGTAAGCCGATACTCAGGTAAGATGTTCACCCGGCGTCGTCATAAGCCAGCCGATTTCTCCGCCGAAATTGAAGCGCACATCGCGCTGGAGGCGGACCGTTTGCGCAGCGAGGGTGTATCGGACACCGATGCCCAGGCGCAGGCCCGGCGCACTTTCGGCAACGCACTTCACGCGCAAGAACGCTACTACGAAAGCCGCCATTCTTCCGGCTGGGACGCGCTAAGCAAGGACTTGCTGTATGCGTTTCGCACGCTCCGCCGTAGCCCAACATTTACAGCCGCCGCGGCCCTTACGCTCGCGCTGGGCATTGGCGCCAATACGGCGCTGTTCACGGTTATCAATGCGGTGCTGCTTCGTCCCCTGCCCTACCCGGACTCGGGCAAGTTAGTGAAGTTGTATGAACGCGTCGCGAATAAGGAAAAAGATGCATGGTCGCCCGCCGATTTTCTGGACTTCCGCCGCGAATTGAGCAGTTTTCAATATCTGGCCGCGTATCGCGAAGGCTCGCTTAACATCACGGGATACGACCGGCCACAGCGTGTCCATTCAGCCGCGGTGACGGCGTACTTTTTTGCCGCCATCAAAATACCGCCGCAGATTGGCCGAACATTCGATCCGCAGCGGGATAAACCGGGACTTCCGCTCGCGGTTTTGAGCGATTCGCTATGGCGGCGGCAGTACGGAGCTGATCCATACATCGCCGGTAAAACGCTCGACATCGACGGACAAGCACGCACCGTGGTAGGAGTCATGCCGGCGGCCTTCCAATTCCCAGATGACTGCGAGATATGGACTCTGGCGCGCTTTGCGGTACCCGAGAGTCCGCTCGCGCCCACCGTCGACCGATCGAACGATCGCGGCGGCCACTATTTTCAAATTATCGCGCGCTTGAAATCGGGTGTCACGATGGCGCATGCCGAGGCCGAGTCCGAGGCCGTCGCTCAGCGATTGAAACGCCAGTATGGAAACGACGAAGAAGCGGAGGGCGCCGCCATCGTCGGGCTGCGCGAAGACCTGGTGGGAGAAACCAGGCCCGCGCTGCTCATCTTGCTGGCCGCCGTGACGTTGTTGCTGCTGGTTGCGTGCGTGAATGTAGCGAATCTGCTGCTCGCGCGCGGCGCCGCGCGGCAAAAAGAAATTGCGGTTCGTCGCGCATTGGGAGCGGGCCGCTGGCGCATTACGCGCCAGCTTCTGACCGAGAGCGTCTTGCTCGGGGGCGTGGGCGGAGCGGCTGGAATTTTCTTGGCGTACTTAGGCCTGATGCCGCTGCGTGCGTTTCTACCCGCCGAGATGCTTGCCGGCGCACCGCTGAAAATAGATCTCATCGTATTGGGATTTACCGCCGGCGTGTCGTTGGCGGGGGGAATTTTCTTCGGACTGGTTCCCGCGCTCGGTTTGGCTAGTCGCGATCTGAACGGCATACTCGCCGAGGGCGGCCGCGCTTCCACCGGTAGCGCGCGAACGCGGCGCATGCAAGGCGCGCTCGTTGTCGCCGAAATTGCGCTCGCCAGCGTGTTGATCGTTGGCGCGGGGCTGCTGATCCGCAGCTTCGGCTACCTCGTCGAAACCGAGGGAGGCTTCAATCCGGAACGCCTGCTCAGCCTGCAGCTCTCGCTTTCGCAGGCTAACTATTCCAAACCGGCACAGCGCGATTTGTTCGTCCGCCGGGCGCTCGAAGAAATCAACCGGCAACCCGGAATTGTCTCCGCCGGCGTGGTATCGCGACTGCCGTTAGATCCGGGAAATAGCACACGCGGCCTGACGATCAAGGGCCGTGCGCCATCCCGCTCGCTCGACAGAACCGTCGACTACAGCGTGGTCAGCCCGGATTACTTTTCGACCTTGGGTGTCACGCTGCTGAAGGGACGCGCCTTCACGGCTAGAGATGACAGCGCGCCGGTTGTGCTGATCAACGAAGCCACGGCCCGCCGCTTTTGGCCTGGCCAGGATCCGGTCGGAGCCGAAGTCAGAGTGGAAGCTTGCGCCGAAGGCCAGCAATGGTGCCAGGTGGTGGGTGTGGTATCGAATATACGCCAGCACAATCTCGCTACGCCGGCAGTGGCCACTGTGTACGTGCCGTATGCCAAAAATCCCTGGCCTTTTATGGCGTTTGTCGTTCGTACGCAGACCGATCCCCTGCCCGCCGCCCCCGCCGTGGAGGCAGCGATTCACGCGGTAGATAAGAATCAGCCGGTATTTCAGGTCCGCGCGATGCGCGAGGTTGTCTCGAGCTCGCTCGCGGCGCGCCGTTTCCGCATGCTCCTCCTCGGGTTGTTTTCCGCCTTGGCCCTTACGCTGGCCTGTATCGGTATTTACGGTGTCATGACCTATGCAGTAGCCCAGCGATCGAGTGAGATCGGTATTCGTATGGCCCTAGGTGCACAACCCGCTCAGATTGTAAGACTAGTGATGGGAGCGGGAGTGCGTCTGGCTGTATCCGGTGTCGCGCTAGGCGCTATTTTGTCGCTTGGCGTGAACCGGTTTCTGGAAACCGCGCTCTACGGTGTAAAGCCGACCGATGGAGTCACCTTCGCGGCAGCAGCAGTGCTTCTGACGATAGTCGCGGTTTTGGCCTGCTACATTCCGGCGCGGCGCGCTATGTCGATCGACCCGGTGATGGCGCTACGCGTGGAGTAACTAACGCGAGTCATACAGGACATCCTTGGCCTGCGACATCTGCTCCGTATTGAGCAACGCGACTTGCAACTCCGGATGACAAGCGAAGTACTCGCGGCGATTGTCGACATCCGCCGGAATTTCCGCGCCGATGGCAGGCGCATTTTCCCCGCACTTGTCGCAGAGGTACGCGCTGCGTGTGCCCGCGATCACACCGCCGCATCCACGATGAACCCAATGCGGTTTGAACACGTCAACTGCAAGGCTAGCAGAGAGCGTGAGAACTCTATCTCGCGCCGAGCTTGCCCTGCAGATCCTGGAACAGATTCTGCAACAGCACTTGATCGTAGCCACGGAACGCCGAGGCGACTTTGCGGCGGCGCATATCCACTTCGGTCAGTTCACCTGCAACCTGAACGCGAATCTTTTCGACTACCGGCAGACTAGGCGGGTTTGCCCTGGAATCACCAGGCGTGTAAACCATCTTGAGGCTCACTTGCACTTTATACGCCCAATTGCCGTTCAGTGCGACGACGCCTTCGTTCCAGGTGGTCCGCAGATACCCGGACTCTTTGTCCATGGTGGCGACGTCGAAGTTATTCTCGAGGACCGTGTTGACGGCGGTCTGCCAGGATTTGTCGTACTGGTTTTGAAAGTCGCTCCGAATCGGCAATTCCCGCCACACAGGATCGCCAACCACAAAACGGGTTCTAAGAGGTTTCGGAATACCGCCGGCAAAAGTATTTCCGGTGGCAAGGGCGAACACGCAACTGACTGCCAGACAACGTTGGATAACGGAGTAAGTGGATTTCATATCGAAAGCCGTAGCTGTACACGTTATCGTCTAGAAGTCCGGGATACTTCATCCTTTGCGTGCAAAATATCCTCCTCACGCGATAGGTGAGTAAGGTATATTTCACAACTCGTCTTGGAAGGGCTGCCTACGCGGATCCGCTCGCCGGAAGGATCAGTGTTTTACGGGCTCGTAACCGTCGCAGCCGCTGACGGCGCTGACTTTCAGATGAAGGCTGGAATGCTTGGGATGACCGCAGTCGTCGATGAAATCTTCCGCGGCTTGCTTGGAAGACCGGATCTGAGTAAGGATTCCATTCACCGCGTGCTCTTCGCCGTAGTGTGAACAGAGCCCGCATTGACCTTCATGCACATGTAGCATTTTCGAACGCCTCCTTTTTCTAGAGTGCTCCCGGCAGAAAGTTGTGTCAACCGAAAACTGTAGGTGCTATGAGTGCCTCATCAATCGTTGCTAATCGTGGTGCCGCCCGTCGTGGGAGAACCCTTATGCGCATCGCAATTGTATCCGACATCCACGGCAATCGGACCGCGTTGGAAGCAGTCCTAGCGGACCTGCGGATCACTTCTCCCGACTTGATTCTCCACGGCGGCGACCTGGCTGACAGCGGATCGAGTCCCGCGGAAATTGTGGATCGCGTGCGCGATCTCGGCTGGCAAGGTGTGGTTGGCAATACGGATGAATTGCTTTTCCACCCCCAGTTGCTCGAAGAGTTTGCCGGGCAATCGGCCAGCCTGCAACCCCTTCTCGCGACAATCCAGGAGATGGCGGCAGGGACCCGCGAAGCGTTAGGTGAGGAGAGGCTCGCCTGGCTGCGTGACTTATCGCGCCTCCACGTCCATGGTCCGATCGCGCTCGTGCATGCCAGTCCGGAGAGTCCCTGGCGCGCGCCCACACCAGAAGCTAGCGATGCCGAATTAGAGTTGGTTTACGAACCGCTCGGCCAGCCGATTGCCGTCTATGCATGTACATCGCTCCTACATTCGAAATGTTTCGGGAATGCTCGTCGGCAACACAGGCAGCGTCAGTCTTTCGTACGACGGCGATCGCCGCGCGGCCTACCTCCTGCTGGACGAATCGAAGCTGGCCATCCGACGCGTGGAGTATGACGTAGACAAGGAGTTGAAAGCCCTTTGCCGGCTGTGGCATTCCGCATTCCGATTGGATCGCGAAGATGCTCGCGAGCGGCTGTTTCTAAATGCCGTAGCGGCTACTTTGGTTCTTGCAGACTCCGCGCGATGGAAGCGGCAAGTTGTCGCGGCGCGAAGCGGGTAAGAAAAGCCATCAGCGCATTCATCCCTCCCGCGACGACTAGAGGTTTTCCTGCCTGCAGCGCGTCCCAACCTATCTGGGCGACGGATAGAGCGCTCATGGTCTGGCCGTCTTTGAAGAGCTTGGTGCCCGACATTCCGGCTCGTTTGTCGAACTCGGTCCTGGTGGGGCCCGGACAAAGGCACGAGATTTTCACGCCACTATTGCGCGCTTCGTTGTGCAGCGCTTCAGAGAAAGAAACGACATAGGCTTTGCTCGCGTAGTAAACCGACATCAGCGGGCCAGGCTGAAACGCGGCAGTGGAGGCGACGTTCAGGATGTAACCGCGGCGCCGCGCAATAAAATCGGGAAGGAACAGGCGAGTGAGATGCGTGAGCGCGCCGATATTGAGCTGGATCATCTGCATCTGCTCGCCTTCATCCAGCTCCCAAAAGCGCCCGACCAATCCGAAGCCGGCATTGTTGATGAGAACCTCGACCGGAACATCCAGGTCGGCCACTTGCTCGTAAAGCTCACGGGAGGAGGCTGGTTCGGCAAGATCGATCGAGATAGGAAATGCTTTGCGCCCGGTACGTTGGCGGACGTCGGCGGCAAGCTCTTCGAGACGCGGCCGTGATCGCGCCGTTAGGACAACATCGTATCCGGCGTGCGCGCACAGATACGCAAACTCGCGGCCGATACCCGTGGACGCGCCGGTGATGAGGGCTGCTGGCATCAACCGAGTTGTATCACGAGCAACGTCGTATCATCGTGCTGCGGCGCGTTGCCCGTGAATCGATCGGCCGCAGCGAAAATTGCGCTGAGGATATTCTCTGCGGATCCGCATATCCGGGAGCAAACCCACCACCGGTGCGCCGGCCTCGAGAAATATCCGCGCACCGGCGCGCAGCGAGGCGCGCAGGCTGGCCATCAGGAGCGCGGCGGAGATTCCTTTGCCGGAAACGTCGCCGATGGCCAATCCAAGGCATCCGTTTTCCAGCTCGATCATGTCGTAGTGGTCGCCACCCACACCCCGTGCCGGGCGGCACGCGCTGGCCAAATCCATTCCTGAATGTCCGGAATGCGTTGCGGAAACAATCGATGCTGTTGAAAAATTCTGGTGTACGAGAAATTGGCAGGAACCCCACGAGCCTTCCCGGTGTCTGAACTAGGGACGGTCGTGGAGACAACCAGCAGCAGTCTCAGGAGCCGAGTAGTGGACGAGCCAGGACAACTCAAGGTCCAACGCCTTTTCTGGGCGGGGCCGCTGACGGTAATTGGTTCCGTGGTCACAGTTCTATTCATACGGATCATCGCGGTGGCGATTTTGAAGCCGGATCCAAAGTTTGCGCCCCTTACGGTAGGACCTCCCACTTTCGATACGGTTGTGGCCGCAACATGCGCAGTTTTGGTTTTTCTCGCGACTGCCCGCTACAGTCTGGAGCCGGTACCGGATTATCGCGCACTCGCCGCGAAAGTTTTGGTAGTTTCGTTTGTACCTGACATCGCCCTCGCCGTGCTCCACGGGTTCGGTGGCGGCTGGTCCGAAGCGTTCGCGTTAATGGTCATGCACGTTGCGGTATGGGCTATCTGTGTGACACTGTTGCCGGCGCTTACAATGACGGGCGGCCACCCTGATTCAGCGACTCCGTCCCTGCCTCATAACCGCTAGGGGAAAGGCTGAACTGGCCCGGCCGCCGATAAGCATTCGCAGGACAGCGCTCGGCAGTCAAACACCCTAAACGCGGATGTGGCTGACTGGATCCCGTCCCGATTGTCGTTAACCCGGAAAGTGAAAGAACCCGGAGGGCTGTTCTTTGGTGGCGTCTCATAACCGCGACAGGCTGCGCTTGCGGAACGACCACGCTGCCAGCAGGAAACACACCAGCGCGTAGTCGAGACCATAGACCAAAGCAGTGAGATGGTGTGTCCACGGTTCCGGCCGCAACGAGGCTCGCGTGAGGGAGAGAAATCGTGTTTCGGAAAGCAGTCCGGTGGATGGCAAAACAGCGTAGAACGCAGCGTGCAGCCAGCGCGGCACAAAAGAGACTTCTCCGGACGGTCCGAAGACCGAGATCAGAACGGAAATCACCGGCACGATACCGAAAGACACAACCGGATGGAACACCGTAACTAGCAGCAGGGCAATCGCGCTATAAACCGCATAGCGCACCAACGGATACACAATCGGCACCCAAGGCGTAGATTGAATCGCTTGACCTCCGATCCAGGCCAACAGATAGCCGAGCGCGAACATCGCGAGAACATATACCAGCATGAGCAATTGCACGCCAAGATATTTTCCGAGCAGAAACTCCCAGCGGCGTACAGGTCTTGCCATCACCGCCAGAATGGTTCCGGATCTCATTTCGGTGGATACTGCGTCGGCGGCGGCCCAGGCTGCGAGCAAGCTGCCGAATCCGCTCACGAACGATGTGATCCCGCTCAGCATGCTGAGCACCCAACCCTGCGACTGCGCCACGCTAATCGTGCCAGCCATCGACTTCGCCATCAGCAGCGGCGACATCATCAGCAGCACCACGCAGACAAAACCGGCCAGAAACAGAAGGATGAGCTTGTTTCGCAGCAGGCTGCCGAAAGTCTGTAGAGCGATGGCGCGAACTTTCATGCCGTTCCTTCCCGCTGGCCCACCATTTGTAGGAAGAATTCCTGGAGCGTGCTCTTCACGGGGTTCATGCTGATCACGTCGCACTCCGCCTTCCAGAGCAGTTCCGCGATCTCGCGCTTGCCGGCGGCGTCGATGGTGATTCGCACTTCGCGCGGCCCGCGTTCGATCGCCGCTCCGCGCTCTATGAGAACGCTATCGAGATATTCCGGAATGGCGTCCACAATCATTTCCACGCGGCTGCCGCCGGCCAGCAACTCGTTCAACCGCCCGGCGCGCACCAACCGGCCGCGATCGATGATCACGACCCGATCACAAATCTGCTCGACCTCCGGCAGGATGTGCGAACTCAGAAAAATCGTCTTGCCTTCCGATTTGAGAGTGTGGAGCAATTCCAGAACCTCGTTGCGGCCGGCCGGATCGAGTCCCGACGTCGGCTCATCCAGAACCAGCAACTGCGGATTGGCGAGCAGCGCTTGCGCCAAGCCAAGGCGCTGCATCATGCCGCGCGAGTATTTGCCGATCTTCAAGTGCTCATACCCGTGCAGCTTTACCTTGAGCAGCAATTCAGCGATAAGGCCGTCCGCGCCGGCGTCCCGCGTTCCCGCAAGCGCCAGATGAAGGCGCAGCAACTCCGCCGCGGTCAGGTATTTGTAGAAGGCGAAATTTTCAGGCAGAAAGCCAATCTGCGCCTTCGCGCGAACGTCGCCCGGCTGCTCGCCCAGCACGCGCACTTCCCCCGTGTCCGCGAACAGAAACCCCATCAAGATGCTAATGCTGGTCGTCTTCCCCGCCCCGTTCGGACCGAGAAACGCGCACACTTCGCCGGTGGCCGCTTCGAACGAAATGTTCGATAGCGCCGGCAGGCGCTCCTTACTGAAGCGCCGCTGATACACCTTCGTTACATCGTGGAATTCAATGGCTGGCGTTGCCACTCGGTCCTTTCTCCGCGAGAACTTTAGGGTCGATCCCGAGTTGACTCGCAAGCAGGAATTCGAAACCCGGATTGAACCCGGTGCCGCTGTAGCTCACGCGTCCGCTCTTATCAACGATGAACAGCATGGGAATGCCCCAGACACCGTAAGCGCGCGCGCTTTTTTGAGACGGGTCTAGAAGAACAGGAAACGGCAGCTTCAGTTCATTCGCCATGCGCTCGGCCGCGTCGCGATCCGCGTCCAGGCTGATGGCGACGATCTCGAAATCCGATTCCGGTTTGTGAGTCCGTTCGTAGAAAGAACGAAGAACGGGTAATTCCAGGCGGCACGGTCCGCACCAGCTTGCCCAGAAACTCACGACTACTTTCCGCTTACCCCGCTCGGCGGCTAGCGAGACGAGGTGGCCGTCGAGTGCCGGCAAGCTAAAATCCGGCGCTGGTTTATGCAACAGCGCAACGGCAGCTTCGTCTCCAGCGGGCGCGCCGCGTTCCAAGGTCTTGGCGCGCCACGTGATCCATACCGTGAACACCGCCAAAGCGGCGATGGCCAAAACGGTGACGAGGGGCGGCCGCGAGCGCATATTTGTCGCCTATTCTTCGCGCAGAGCTTCGAGGGGCTCCACGCGAGAGGCGCGCCAGGCCGGCAGATACGCGGCGGCAAGGGCGATAACGGCAAGTAATCCCAAGCTAGCCAAATACGCGCGTGGCTCGATCGCGGAGACTGCAAACAACTGCGAGCGCAGCAGCCGGCTGGCGGCGATCGCGCCAGCGGAACCGGCGAGAATGCCAATACCGGTAAGCCGCAGTGCCTGCCCCAAGACCAAGCCGAATATTTGTTGCCGTTCCGCGCCGAGGGCGAGACGGAGGCCTATCTCAGAGGTGCGTTGACTGACCGAATACGCCATCACACCGTAGATCCCCAGCATCGCCAGCAGCACGGCGAAGCCGGCAAATACCGTGATCAGCTCCGTACTAAAGCGCGGCGTCGAAACCAGCGACGCCAGATGATCGTCCATCGTCGACAGCTTAAGAGAAGCTTCGGGATCGAGCGTCAGGATCTGGCGGCGGACGGTAGTGGAGAGTGCCAGGGGATCGGCTTT
>Ga0193753_10002851_pt1 | contig 13243 bp, 8 predicted proteins | sample H1c2metaG_FD_144925 | JGI IMG/M metagenome (GOLD analysis project Ga0193753, IMG submission 144925) | Soil microbial communities from a riparian zone of the East river system, Colorado, United States - H1c2 | ecosystem: Environmental > Terrestrial > Soil > Riparian zone | place: USA: East River... | reverse complement strand
CCCTCGACGTCGACGACAGCCCGGACCTCGTCGTGATCCAGGTCTACATCACGTCCGCCTCCCGCGCGTACCGGCTGGCTGACCACTATCGCCGCAAGGGCGCGTACATCGCGCTGGGCGGCCTGCACGTCACCTCGCTCCCGGAGGAGGCGATCGCGCACGCCGACACGATCTTCCTCGGCCCCGGCGAGGACACATGGCCGCAATTCCTGGCCGACTTCAGGGCCGGCCGGCCCGAGCGCGTCTACCAGTCGCGGACACGCACGCTCGAGGGCGTGCCCCCGATCCGGCGCGACCTGATCAAACGCCGCCGGTATCTCGTGCCCAACTCGATCGTCGTCTCGCGCGGCTGCCCGCACGTGTGCGACTTCTGCTACAAGGAGGCCTTCTTCGAGGGTGGCAAGTCGTTCTACACGCAAACGGTCGACGCAGCGCTCGCGGAGATCGATCGGCTGCCTGGCCGGCACCTCTACTTCCTCGACGACCACCTCTTCGGGGATCGCCGCTTCGCCACCGCGCTCTTCGACGGGATGCGCGGCATGGGCCGCCTGTGGCAGGCCGCGGGCACGGTAAACGCCGTGCTCGCGCCAGGCCTCCTCGAGCGCGCGGTCGACGCCGGGCTGCGAAGCCTGTTCGTCGGCTTCGAGACGCTCAACCCGGCGAACCTGATCGAGCAGCACAAGTACCAGAACATGAAGCGCGACTATGCCGCCGCCGTGCGCCGGCTGCATGACGTGGGCGTGATGATCAACGGCAGCTTCGTGTTCGGCATGGACGGCGACGACCCGTCAGTGTTCGACCGCACGGTGGAGTGGGCGATTGAGCAGGGCATCGAGACCGCCACCTTCCACATCCTCACGCCGTACCCAGGCACGGCGCTCTACAAGCGGATGGCCGCCGAGGGACGCCTCACGGTGCACGACTGGGACCTGTACGACACGCGCCACACCGTGTTTCGCCCGGCGCAGATGTCGGGTGACGAGTTGGAGCGCGGCTACTGGCGCGCGTACCGTCAGTTCTACAGGTGGGGCTCCATTGCCCGCGGCGCCAGCGCGCACGGCGAGCGCTTCGCGGGCGCGCGCCACTTTGCGTACGCGGCCGGATGGAAGAAGTTCGAGCCCTTGTGGGACATGGTGATCCGCGCACGTCAGGCTGGGGCGATGCTGCCGGCGCTCGAGGCGATTCTCAGCGAGTTCGGCCGCCGCTCTTCCCTACCCGCCTCACCCGCCGCGTCCGGACGTAGAGGCGGGCCTTTAGGCCCGCCTGCAGGCGCACCTGAAGGTGCGCCTCTACGTACTTACCGCGTCATACCGCTGACACCGGACTTATGAACTTTTTATGACTTTCTCAGGCCGACCCGCCGAGGCGCGAGGTCAGGTACCACCCGTGCGCGCCGGATGTCACAATGAGAGCCGCGTTCGACATGCGCCGTCTGTCGTCAACCCGCGATTTCGTCATTCTGCTCCTCAGCGTTGCCGCCATCGCGGGCATCACCGCGCTGCTGCGAGCGCTGCCCGACGTCAGCGCCACGACCGTGGCCCTGGCGCTCTTGCTGGTCGTGCTGGGCGCGGCTACGGCGGCACGCCTGCGGATTGCGATCGTGGCGTCGCTCGCGGCGATGTTGACGCTCAATTTCTTCTTCCTGCCGCCGGTCGGTGGGTTGACCATTGCCGATCCCCAGAACTGGATCGCGCTCGTCGCCTTCCTGGTAGTCGCGGTCATCGCCAGCAACCTCTCGGCGGCCGCACAGGACCGCGCCCGCGAGGCCATCGATCGGCGCAACGAGTTGACGCGCCTGTTCGATCTCACGCGCGACGTGTTGCTGACGACCGAGACGGCCGGCGCCATCGCCGCCTTAGCGCGGCACGTCGCCCGTCGTTTCGAGCTGACGGTCGTCGCGATCTGCCTTCCAACCGACAACGGCTGGCAGATTCACCAAGGCGCCACCGAGGAGGTGGCGCTCGACCCGGGCGTGCTCAATGACGCGTTGGCCAAGGCCCGCGGCACCCTGGAGTTCGACGCGTACGAACGCGCCTACGGCGGCCACACCCGCACCGGCGCGCGCGGCGAAGTCGCGCTCATCCCGCTGCGGCACGGCACCAAGGCCATTGGCCTGCTGGCAGCGGCCTCCCCGACGCTCGACATCGGAACCCTGGACGCCGTAGCCGGCGTCGTGGCCATCGCGATCGAGCGCGCGCAGTTCCTGCAGGAGCGCGACACCGCCGAGCTCGTGCGCCAGAAGGCGGATCTGGCCGCGACGCTTCTCGCGGCGCTGAGCCATGACCTGCGAACGCCACTCACAGCGATTCGCACGGCGGTCGAAAACCTGCGGGCCGAACTGCCGGCCGAGGATCGCCGCAATCAGGCCGGCGCCGCGACTGCCGAACTGGACCGACTGACGCGCCTCTTTCAAGACATTCTCGACATGGCCCGGATCGACTCGTCGGCGATTCGCGTGGATCGACAGTGGGTGGCCGGGGCCGATGTGGTGGATGCGGCCATGGCGCACGTCCGGCACGCGCTCGAAGGCCACCGGCTGCATGTCGATGCCGACACCGACCTGGAAGTCGAGATCGACCCACGCCTCGCCTCGGTGGCCCTCTCACATCTGCTCGAGAACGCGGCCCAGTACTCACGGCCTGATCGCGAGATCGAAGTGCGGGCCCGGGTGGAGCGGGACGGCTTGCATATCTCTGTGACCGATCACGGCCTTGGTCTCGACCCCGGCGAGCTCGACCACCTGTTCGAGCGCTTCTACCGTGGCCGCGCCGCGCGCCAGGCCTCGTTCGGCACCGGGATGGGGCTGTCGATCACACGAGGGCTTCTGGCCGCGGCGGGTGGACAGGTCTGGGCCGAGAACGTGCCGGGTGCCGGCGCGCGGTTCTCGATCGTCGTACCGGGAAACGTCCGCGCGGCGACGGTGGCCCAATAGCCGTGGCGACCCGTATTCTCATCATCGACGACGAGCCGAACATCATCGCGACGGTCGCGCCACTTTTCCGCGCACGCGGCTACGAGGTGTTTTCAGCGATGAGCGGGCGCGCGGGCCTCGAGTCCGTCGAGCGCGACAAACCCGACCTCATCGTGCTCGACCTGGGACTTCCGGACATGGACGGCGTGGAGGTCTGCCGCCATGTTCGAGAGATCGTGAGCGTACCGATTCTGGTGCTCTCGGCCCGTGAAGCCGAGGGCGACAAGGTGCGCGCGCTCGACGCCGGCGCTGACGACTACGTCACCAAGCCGTTCGGTGCTGAGGAGCTGCTCGCGCGCATCCGCGCCGCGTTGAGGCGCGTCGAGTCCCCGTCTCCGCCCAGCGAGCCGCTCGTGCGCGGCGACCTCGTCATCGACCGCGAGCGGTTTCGCGTCTCCCGGGATGGCGAGGAGGTGCGCCTGACGCCCAAGGAGTTCGAGCTGCTGACATTTCTCGCCCAGCACCCGGGGCGGGTACTGACGCATCGTGCCATCCTCAGAGCCATCTGGGGACAGAATGCCGTCGACCAGCCCGAGCACCTTCGCGTGCTCGTCGGCGCGCTTCGCAAGAAGATCGAGCTCAACCCCTCGTCTCCGAAGTACATCCTGACGGAGCCCTGGGTCGGCTACCGCTTCGCGGACATCTGAGACGGACCTCGTGCTACTTTCGATCTCGATGCACGTCCGGAAGCGGCTGGCCATCGTGCTCCTGCTGGGGGCGGTTGGCTGCAGCAGCCGTCTGGACACCTCGCTGGAGCGATTGACCGAATCGCGGCGGCTCGCCGCCGACATCCTCCTGCAACTCACAAAGGCCGCGGACGCCGCCAATCGGGCGGTGATGGCGGAAACCGACGACGCATCCAAGGCCTTCGCCGGCGAAGCCCAGCAGGCCACGACGACGATCCAAAAGGACGTCGATGCCCTGCGGCCCATTCTCCAAGCGCTCGGGTACAGCACGGAATCTCGGCTCCTCGACGAATTCGAGCGACGGTTTGCCGAGTACCTCAGATTGGACCAGAGCATCCTCGATCTTGCGGTCGAGAACACGAACCTCAAGGCGCAGCGCCTGTCATTCGGCCCGGCCAGCCAGGCCGCGGACGCATTCCGCGACGCACTGCATGGCCTGGCGCCTTCGCTGTCCAGCGAGAACACGTGGCGTATTCAGGCACTGACCGCAATCGCCATCGAGCACGTGCGTGAAATCCAGGTCCTGCAGGCCCCGCACATCGCCGAAGCCAGCGACGCGGCCATGACGGAGATGGAAAAACGCATGGCGGCCTCTGCCACCGCTGCACGATCGGCGCTGCAGTCGCTGGCTCCTTTCGTTGCGGCGTCGGCCAAAGCGCGGCTGGCCAGCGCCACGGCTTCTCTCGACCGGTTCATGATGCTCAATGCCGAGCTCGTCGCCTTGTCCCGCCGCAACACCAACGTTCGATCGCTGGCGTTGTCGCTCGGTCAGAAGCGAATGCTCACCGCCGCCTGCGAGGAGAGCCTCCAGGCCCTGCAGGAAGCCCTGGCCCGGCAAGGGTTCACCGGTACCCGCTAGCTATTTCCTCACGGGATACTGCGCGTCCAACGCGAGGTTGAGCTCGAGCACGTTGACCCGTGGTTCGCCGAAGAAGCCAAATGTGCGGCCCTCGGTGTGGGCCTCGACCAGGCGCCGGACAGCCGCGTCGGCGACGCCGCGTTCGCGAGCCACACGAGGCACCTGAAAGTCGGCCGCCGCGGGCGAGACGTGCGGGTCGAAGCCGGACGCCGACGTCGTCACCAGATCGACCGGCACCGGTGTGTTGGGGTTCTCCTTCCGCGCGGCCTCGACGCTCGCCTTGACGGCGTCGACGAGCTTCTTGTTCGTCGGGCCAAGGTTGGTACCCGCCGAACTGGTGGCGTCGTACCCCATGCCGGCCGCCGACCCCCGCGAGCGGAAGTAGCCTGGAGAAGAGAATCCCTGCCCGATGAGGCTCGAGCCGACGACCTTGCCGTTCCGCTCGATCAGCTGACCGTTGGCCTGGTTGGGAAACGCCACCTGCGCGATGGCCGTGATGGCCAGCGGGTAGATGACGCCGAGGATCAGTGTCGTGACGATCGTCATCAAGACGGCGGCGATGAGGTTGCGCGTGATGTTCATGATGGCTCCTTACGCCAGTCGAAGCGCGGTGATCACGACGTCGATCGCCTTGATCCCGATGAACGGGACGATGACACCGCCCACGCCGTAGATCAGCAGATTGCGACGCAGCAGCGCCGCGGCGCCCTCGGGCCGATACCGGATCCCCTTCAGGGCCAGCGGCACGAGCGCGACGATGATGAGCGCGTTGAAGATCACCGCCGAGAGGATGGCGGACTGCGGCGTCTTGAGGCCCATGATGTTCAGTGCGCCCAGCAGCGGGAACGCGGCAAGGAACATCGCCGGAATGATAGCGAAGTATTTGGCCACGTCGTTGGCAATCGAGAACGTGGTCAGCGCACCGCGCGTGATCAGCAACTGCTTGCCGATCTCCACGATCTCGATGAGCTTCGTGGGGTTCGAGTCGAGGTCCACCATGTTGCCGGCTTCCTTCGCTGCCTGCGTGCCGGTATTCATCGCCACACCCACGTCGGCCTGCGCGAGGGCCGGCGCGTCGTTGGTGCCGTCGCCGGTCATCGCCACGAGCTTGCCGTCGGCCTGTTCGCGCTTGATGAGAGCCATCTTGTCTTCCGGCGTCGCCTGGGCGAGAAAGTCGTCCACACCGGCTTCGGCGGCAATCGCGGCGGCGGTGAGCGGGTTGTCGCCCGTGATCATCACCGTCTTGATCCCCATCGCGCGCAGGTGCGCGAAGCGCTCCTTCATGCCGCCCTTGACGATGTCTTTGAGATAGATCACGCCAAGCGCGTGGCGCCCTTCGGCCACCACCAGCGGTGTGCCGCCGGCGCGGGCAACCCGCTGCACGATCACGGCAAGGTGCTCCGGCACGGTGCCGCCCTTTGAGACCACCCATTTCTCGACCGAATCGGCGGCGCCCTTGCGAATCTCGCGCAGCTCGGCCTGCCCGGCCGCGATCCCGCCGGCCGCGACGAGCGCCGACCGCTGGACGACCAGGTCTACACCCGACATCCGCGTCTGTGCGGTGAACGGGACAAAGGTCGCCTGCTGCGGCGACAGCTCTCGCCCGCGCAGGCCGTATTTCTCTTTCGCCAGCACGACGATCGAGCGCCCCTCGGGGGTTTCGTCGGGCAGCGACGCCAGCTGCGCCGCGTCGGCGAGCGTAGCATCGCTGATCCCCGGAAGCGGGATGAACTCGCTCGCCTGGCGGTTGCCGAGCGTGATGGTCCCGGTCTTGTCGAGCAGCAGCGTGTGGACATCGCCGGCCGCCTCGACCGCGCGGCCCGACATCGCCAGCACGTTGTGCTGCACCAGGCGATCCATGCCGGCGATGCCGATCGCAGACAGCAGCCCGCCGATCGTCGTCGGGATGAGGCACACGAGCAGCGACACCAGGACGAAGAGCGACTGCGGCGCGTTCGAATAGATCGCAAACGGCTGCAGCGTGACCACGGCGATCAGGAAAATGATCGTCAGGCCTGACAACAGGATGTTGAGGGCGATCTCGTTGGGCGTCTTCTGCCGCTCGGCGCCTTCGACGAGCGCGATCATCCGATCCAGGAATGTCTCACCCGGATTCACGGTAACCTTCACGCGAATCCAGTCCGAGAGCACCTTGGTGCCACCTGTCACCGCCGAGCGGTCGCCGCCCGACTCGCGTATGACCGGGGCCGACTCGCCGGTGATGGCGCTTTCGTCCACCGACGCGACGCCTTCGATGATGTCGCCGTCGGCTGGAATCACTTCGCCTGCGACGACACGGACGATGTCGCCCTTGCGCAGGGCGGGCGCGGGCACCACTTCGTAGGTCCCCACACCCATTTCGCGGTTGGCCACGGTTTCGGTCTTGGCCTTGCGCAGGGTGTCGGCCTGCGCCTTGCCTCGGCCCTCGGCCATCGCCTCGGCGAAGTTGGCAAAGAGCACCGTGAGCCAGAGCCAGAACGTAATCTGCAGCTCGAAGCCGATGTCGCCGCCGCCGCTGACGACGTGTTGGAAGAGGCTGAGCGTCGTGAGCACGCTCCCAATCTCCACCACGAACATCACGGGATTGCGCGCCATCGTCCGCGGGTGCAGCTTGCGAAAGGAGTCCCCGATCGCGCGCGTGACGATCTCAGGATTCCAGAGCGACTGTGTTTGATGAGCCATTAGAACACCTGCCCCGCGTTCATCATGAAATGCTCGACGATCGGCCCGAGGCTCAGCGCCGGAAAGAAGGTGAGCGCGCCGACGATGACGATGACGCCAACCAGCAGCGAGCTGAAGAGCGGCGTGGTCACGGGAAACGTGCCGAGCGATGCCGGGATCTGTTTCTTGCGGCTCAGGCTCCCCGCGATCGCGAGCGGCGGGATGATCATGAAGAAGCGCCCGAACAGCATCGTCAGGCCGAGCGTGGTGTTGTACCACTTCGTGTTGACGCTGATGCCGCCGAAGGCCGACCCGTTGTTGGCCGCCGCCGACGAGTAGGCGTAGAGCATCTCTGACAGCCCGTGCGGGCCTGGATTGAACACGCTGGAGGTGCCGAAGGTGGGCGACACGGATGAGACCGCCGTGAAGGCGAGAATCACGAGTGAGAAGATGAGTACGGCGAGCATCGCCATCTGCACCTCGAAGGCCTGAATCTTCTTGCCGAGATACTCCGGCGTCCGGCCCACCATCAGACCGGCGATGAAGACCGCCAGGATGATGTAGACGAGCACCCCGTACATGCCGGCGCCGACGCCGCCGAATACCACTTCGCCCAACTGAATGTTGGCCAGCGGGACCAGGCCGCCGAGCGGTGTGAACGAGTCGTGCCAGCCGTTGATCGCGCCGCAGCTCGCATCGGTGGTCACGGTCGCAAAGAGCGCCGTGTTGGCGATGCCGAAGCGCACTTCCTTGCCTTCCATGTTGCCGCCAGGCGAGGTGGCCGACACGTGCTGGTCGGCTCCAGCCGCCGCCAGCAGCGGATTGCCGCGCGCCTCCGCCCAGTACGCCACGGTGACCCCGGCGAGAAAGAGGAACGCCATCGCCCCCCACACGGCCCAACCGTGCTTTGGCGATCCGGTCATCCTGCCAAGCGTGTAGGTGAGTCCCGACGAGATGGCGAAGATGCCGAACATCTCGAGGAAGTTGGTGAGCGGGGTCGGATTTTCGAACGGATGAGCGCTATTGGCGTTGAAAAAGCCGCCGCCGTTGGTGCCGAACTGCTTGATGATCTCCTGCGACGCGACCGGCCCCTGCGCGATCGTCTGCTCCGTCACCGTCTGCGATTGCGCCTTGCCGTCGGCACCGGTCGTGGTGATGGTCTGCGGATCGACCACCGCCACCTTGTCATAGGGCTTCAGGTTCTGCACGACGCCCTGGGACACGAGAAACAGCGCACCGACCACGGAGATCGGCAGCAGCACCCAGAGCGACGCCCGCACCAAGTCCACCCAGAAGTTGCCGATCGTGTCTTTCTCCTTCTGGGCGATGCCGCGAATGAAGGCGATCGCCACCGCGAGGCCGGCCGCCGCCGACACGAAGTTGTGGTAGGCCAGCCCCGCCATCTGCGTGAAGTAGCTCATGGTCGATTCGCCGCTGTAGGCCTGCCAGTTCGTGTTCGTCGTGAACGACACGGCTGTATTGAAGGCCAGGTCAGGGGCAACGCCGGCAAAGCCCTGCGGATTCCACGGCAGAACCGCCTGCAGCCGCTGCATGGCGTAGAGCGCGAGCATGGAGACGACGCTGAAGAGGAGCAGCGAGACGGCGTACTCCGTCCAGCGCATGCCGTGCGCTTCGTCTACCCCCGTCAGCTTGTAGATCAGCCGCTCGACGGGACGCGCCACGGGGTCCAGCCACGTCCGTTGACGCGTGAACACCCGCGCCATGAACCCGCCGAGCACCGGGGTCACCACGAAGACGGCAAGCAGGAAGAACAGGATCTGCAGCCAGCCATTGAGAGTCATGTCAGAATTTCTCCGGCTTCAACATCGCAAGAATCAGGTAGCCGAGCATGCCGACGCTCACGAGGAGCCCAATCGCGTAATCCAAGCCCACGTGTCACCTCACTTCATCAATCGATCGCATGCGGCCACGTAGCCGATGCCGATGACGAAGAAGACAATCGAAAGCGCAACGAAGATGAAGTCCTGCATGTCACCCGCCTTCCTGTTTGAAGTTAGCGGCGGATCGGCTAAAGGATTGAGCAAAAAGACATAAAGAGTTCGTAAAGGGGCGCATCGGGCCCGGCACGCCGCGCTACGATCGCGCCGTGCTGGAGAAGGCGCGCCCCACCGGGGAGCAGATCCTGGCCAAGCTGCAGAGTGGGCAGCGCGCCCGGCTGCGTATCTACATCGGCGCGGCGCCCGGTGTGGGCAAGACCTACTCGATGATCGAGGACGCGCACGCGTTGCGCCGGGAAGGCGTCGACGTCGTGGTGGGGTTCGTGGAAACGCACGGGCGCGCGGAGACCGAAGCCAAGATCGCGGACCTCGAGGTGATTCCGCGACGGACAGTCGACTATCGGGGCGTCGTCCTGGAGGAAATGGACGTCGCCGCGATTCTCGCGCGCAAGCCGCAGTTGTGCGTCGTCGACGAACTGGCGCACACCAACGTCCCGGGCAGCCGCCACGAGAAGCGCTACCAGGATGCCCTGGAGATCCTCGACGCGGGCATCGGCATCCTGACCGCCGTCAACATCCAGCATCTGGAAACGCTCAACGACGCCGTGGGCCGCGTGACCGGCGTGCACGTGCGCGAGACGGTCCCGGATACCTTCCTCGACCGCGCCGACGAGGTGGTGAACGTGGACGTGACGGTCGAGGAGCTGCAGACGCGGCTCCGGCAGGGCAAGGTCTACAAACCAGAGAAAGTGGAGCAGGCGCTCTCCAACTTCTTTCGCGAAACGAACCTGGCGACCCTTCGGGAGCTCGCGCTTCGCGCCGTCGCCGACGAGGTGGGAGACAAGGCGGCGTCGCGCCGCCAGCGCGAAGGCCTCGAGCCGGCGCTGATCCCGGAGCGCGTGATGGTGTGCATGAGCTCCAGCGCCGACGCGCCGCGGGTGCTGCGCACGGGTGCGCGGATCGCCGGGCGGCTCGGCGCGCGCTGGTACGCCGTGTACGTGGAGACGCCGCGCGAGGCACCGGCGCAGATCAAGGCGCAAGACCGTCAGGCGCTGCAGCAGAACATCGGCCTGGCTGAGCAGCTCGGCGCCACCGTGGTGCGCGTGCGCGCGGACAAGCCGGCAGACGGACTGATCGCGTTCGCGAAGCGGGAAGGCATCACCCACGTGATCTTCGGACAGAGCGCACGCACCCGGTTCGAGATCCTGCTCAAGGGCTCGACACTCAACCGGTTTCTCGAGGAGGTGCGCGACGCGACGATCCAGGTCGTTCCGCTGGGCCTCAGCGAGTCGACGCACTGAACGCGGTCCGCCCCATCCGGCAGCGGCACCTTGCGGTGCGCGGCCACCCCGAAACAAGCTAAGACGGTCGCTGGCGAACATGGCGCTGAAGCCGCTTCTCAAGAGTCCCTCTGCCGTACGCGTGGTGCTGTCCACTCCAGCCCTCATGTCGTTCGTGTCGGTGTGGAAGGCGGCCGCGCTGGCCCTGACGCAGTTCGGGGCGGGCGCGTTCTTCGTGGTCGGCGTGGCCGGCCCGATGCTCGGACCAGCCGCCATGTGGGTAATCCTCGCGGCAGGTCTCCTGGCGGCGTTTGCCCGCGCGATCGATGTGGAGAGCTGGGCGCTGCTCATCCCGGGCGGCACGATTTCCCGGATGCAGCAGGCTTTCGGGCCCCGGGCTGGCCGCGTCGCGGCCGCAGCCGCGCTGGTCGAACGCGGCGTCTTCGCAGCGCTCGCCGCCGTGGTGGCCGGCCAATATCTCGCGCTCGTGCTGGCTCCTGGCGTCCGGGCGACGATTGCCGGCGCGGCTGCGGGGCAGGACCTCACGGCGGTTCTCGGTGTCGCCATCGTCGCCCTGTTGTGGATGCGGGCGCGAGTTGGTCTGCCATGGCCGCGCGACACCGTGGCGCGAGGCGTCTGGGTGGCCGTTGTGGTCCTGCTCGTGACGCTCGCGGCAGCCGCAGCCAGCCTGCGCCAGGCAGCCGTGCCTGCCTCGGCGCTATTTCACCTGCCTCCGATTCCACGCTGGAGCCCCTGGGCCACGGTCGACCGTGTCTTCTTCTGGCTCGTGGGGTTGGGCCTTGCGCTGCCGCTCATCGGCGGCGGCGATGCGCTGTCACGGGTGGCGCACGAATTCGCGCCGCCTCGGCTCAGGGCGTTGCGGCGCACCGGACGGCTGGTCGCGGTTCTGGCGATCCTGCTGAGCGGAGCTGGCGCGGTCTTGTATGTCCTCCTTGTGCCCGGGCCTGAGCAGACGTTCGCGACCAGCACGCCGCTGGCGGCCCTCGCGCTGCATGTCGCGGGACCATCGTGGATATCGCGCGTGCTTTTGGTGGGTGTGACGGCAGCAGCCGTCCTCATGCTCACGCCGGGCGTCCACATGGCGCTGGCAGACAGCGAAGCCATCCTGCAGCGCCTCTCGGTCGAAGGCACGCTCTCAGCGGGCCTTTCGGATCTCCATCGGCGTTTCGGCACGCCGGTGCGCCTCATCGACATGACGGCGGCCGGGACGATCGCCGCGATCGTCATGACAGACGGACGCGTCGAGTGGCTGTCGCGCGCCTACGCCGTTGCGCTCGCCGCCTCGATGGCGCTGCGAGCTGCCGCGCTCGTCCGGCTGCGCCGTACTCGCCCGGGCGGACCGTATCGGGCGCCGTTCACCATCCGGCTCGGCCATCGGGCGATACCTGCGGGCCTGCTCGGGCCGGCAGCCGTTGTCGCAGTCGCCACGCTGGCCGTGATGGTGACCGGGGACCTGCCGTCGCTCGTGGCCGCCTCCGTGCTGGTAGCCGGCAGCCTCGTGCTGCTCTGGGCGGGACAGGAGGTCGAACCCATTCAGGCCGACGACGACGAGGACACGGTCGAGTTCGACCTCCTTCCAGTCACCGACATCTCGATCGAGCGCATGCACCTGCGCCCGGGGTGCGTGCTCGTGCCGACCCGCAACCCGCATGCGCTCGGTCACGTGGCGGCTGCCCTGAAATCCACCGGCGATCGGGACGTCGTGGTGATGACGATCCGGCTCGTGGAGTCCGACGACGACGCCCCATCGCCCATCACCGCGCCGGGACCGTCACCCTCGGAGCAGCACCTGCTCAAGGAGGTGGCTGCCATCGCCGAACGCCTGGGACGTCCCGTGCGGCTGCTGGTCGTGCCCTCTCGACGCGTCGTGGAGGCGATCGTCGCCGTCGCGCTGCAGCTGCAAGCATCGGACGTCTTCGTCGGCGAGTCCTCCACGTTGTCATCCGAAGACCAGGCGCGGTTGCTGGGCGACGTCTGGGAACGAGCTCACAATCCGGCCGCCCGCACCGTGCGGCTGGTCGTGGCCCACCGCAGCGGCCGCGCGGATACCTACCACATGGGCGCGCATCCGCCGTCGCTGACGCCCGTCGACCTCGATCTCATCCACCGGGTGTGGCTCGACGCCTCGAAGGCGGTTGGGCCGCATGTTCACCACCACGACGTCGTTCGCGCAGCGCTGACACAAATGGAACAGCAACTGACCGGACCCAATCGGGAGGAGGCACTCGCGGCGATCCGCGACGTGGCGCGCCCTGCCGACGAGCTCGCCGCGATCCTGCAGGAACGCGACTACGCCCGCCTGCGGGACGTGCTCCGTAACCGGCATGCGGGCGATGTGGCCGAGCTCCTGACATCGTTGAGCATCGAGGATCAGGTGGTGGTCTTCCGCGTGCTGCCGCGCAAAGACGCGGCCGCCGTGTTCGAGTATCTGTCGCAGGAGGCGATGGAAGGCCTGCTCAAGGCCATGGCCCAGGAGGACATCGCGGCGCTCTTGAACGACATGGCGCCCGACGATCGCACGCAGTTCCTGGAGGAACTGCCCGCGGCGGCCACGCGTCAACTCCTGGCGCTGCTGACGCCGGCCGAGCGCGCCGTCGCCCTCACCTTGCTCGGGTATCCCGAACGGTCGGTCGGCCGCCTGATGACGCCCCACTACGTCGCTGTCCGCGAGCACTGGACGGTGCAGGAAGTGCTCGACTACGTTCGGAACCATGGCCAGGACAGCGAAACCCTCAACGTCATCTACGTCGTAGACGATCAGGGCCTGTTGATCGACGACCTCCGGATCCGCGAGGTGCTGCTCGCGC
>Ga0193753_10002850_pt1 | contig 13254 bp, 11 predicted proteins | sample H1c2metaG_FD_144925 | JGI IMG/M metagenome (GOLD analysis project Ga0193753, IMG submission 144925) | Soil microbial communities from a riparian zone of the East river system, Colorado, United States - H1c2 | ecosystem: Environmental > Terrestrial > Soil > Riparian zone | place: USA: East... | reverse complement strand
TCCGCCTTTCCGTCCTTCTTCTAGGTAGATAGGGGCAGCGGTAAAGTTGTCAATAACTGCGCCGGTGTATTCACACGCTTTTGTGATGGCGGCCTCAGCGTTTTCAACGATAACTTCCTCGCCGAATGTATTGATGAAGTGTTTTGTCCTTCCAGAGATCTTGATGCGATATGGAAATCGCGAAGTAAACTTGATGGTATCGCCGATGTTATAACGCCACAATCCGGAGTTGGTAGTAATTACCATCGCATAGTTTTTATCAAGTTCCACGTCTCGCAATGTTACAGCGCGTGGATGTTCATGGTCTATTTCTTCCGTCGGAATGAATTCATAAAATATTCCATAGTCAAGCATCAGCAACATTTCTTCAGAGTTCTTCTGATCCTGTATACCAAAAAAACCTTCACTCGCGTTGTATGTTTCCCAATACATCATCTTATCGGACGGGATGAGTGAATGGAATAGGGACCGGTAAGGCGCAAAGGAAACCGCTCCATGGAAGAATACTTCCAGGTTCGGCCATATTTCAAGGATATTACTTTTCTGCTCAAGCTGAACGATCTTTTGAATGAGCAGTATCGTCCAGGTTGGTACGCCGGCGATATTAGTCACATTCTGTTTAGCGGTCTCACGCGCGATCTTTTCTATTTTCTCTTCCCAGTTACCGAGCAGCGCTGTTTCAAGGCTTGGTGTTCTAATGAATTGGGCCCATGGTGGGAGGTTCTGCATAATCACTGCGGAGACATCGCCATAGTATGACGAAGCCCTGGGATCCAGTTCATTGATCTGATGACTTCCCCCAACAGCGAGGCCCTTCCCATTGAACATTTTTGTGTCGGGGAAGTTGTTGACGTATATGGACAACAGGTCTTTGCCACCTTTGATATGACAATCCTCCAATGCTTCCTGCGAAACCGGTATGAATTTGCTGCGGGCATTGGTTGTTCCTGAAGACTTAGAGAACCACTTTATTTCAGAAGGCCACAATACATTTTGTTCTCCGCGCATCATTCGTTCTATCATCGGAAAAAGCTTCTCATAGGTCTGAATGGGAACGCGTTCGCGGAATTGCTCGTAAGTTTGGATGCTGGCAAAATCGTAAGAGGTTCCAAACTCGGTCGACTTGGCGGTTTGGATCAATTTCTTAAGTAATTCTTCCTGAACTTCATTTGGATACTTCATGAAAAGCTCAATCTGATGAATGCGCTTTTGCATAACCCATGTCAGGATAGAATTTATCAGGCCCATATTCGATTGCACATATTCAAAAGTAAGAAAGTTGAGATGATGTTCCCGAAGGGAGTGGATCAAGTTCTTCAAATTTACTGTCCTTCAAGAGGATCTTGCCACTTATCGGTGTTTTGCGTTGTTAGTTTCGATCTTCGCAATTCAAAATTCTGACCTAAATAGACTTTGCGCACTTGCGGATCACTGGCTAATTCTTCGGCAGTGCCAGCTTTAAATAGTTTCCCGTCAACCATCAGGTATGCGCGATCGGTAATAGACAACGTCTCATCCACGTTATGATCTGTAATGAGGATACCGATATTTTTATTCCTAAGGCGCGATACGATTGATTGTATTTCCTCGACTGCGATTGGGTCAACACCGGCAAAGGGCTCATCCAGCAACACAAATTTCGGATCGACAGCAAGAGCCCGCGCAATCTCTGTTCTTCTCCGTTCGCCACCTGACAACGACATGCCCATATTCTTTCTCACCTTATGAAGACTAAACTCATCTATGAGCTGATCGACCTTATCCCTTCGTTCCTGCTTTGTAAACTTCCGCATTTCAAGTACCGACATAATGTTTTCTTCGACTGTCAATTTTCGAAAAACAGAAGCTTCCTGTGCCAGGTACCCAATACCCAAGCGGGCCCGCTGGTACATCGGTAACGGCGTTATCTCAGCATCATCTAGAAATATCTTTCCCTGATTCGGTTTGATCAATCCGACCATCATATAGAATGAAGTGGTCTTACCTGCGCCATTCGGTCCGAGCAATCCAACAATTTCTCCTTGTTTGACTTGCACGGAAACATCATTGACGACTGTGCGCGTTTTATATTTCTTAACAAGGTTTTCCGCTCTCAGTATCATGCTTGAGAGAATTTAATATCCTTGATTCTCAATTGCACGGATGTGGTGCCATTGAATGTATTTTCCTCGATTGTAAATGCCATCTTGAATGGGTCGCCGACGGACAGACGGTTGTAATGCTCACTCAGGTCAAATCCCACAGCCTGAAACACATGGTCGTTGTTGTGCTGACCGGCGAGAAAGCGGACATGACGGTCTTTGAAAGAAGACAGCGAATTGACAACGTATACACCACTGGCTTCGAATACAGGGCGCTGATTGTCCGGTCCGAAGGGAGCCATTTGCTTAAGGACTGTAATAAATTTGGAGCTAATCATATCGAAGTTAAGTGGCATATCCATTTCAAGAACGGGAGTCATCATATCTTCCGTGATCGATGAAGATACCACTTGTTCGAACTTTTTTTGGAACAATTCCAGGTTACTCATATCCAAGGTGAGACCAGCCGCGTATTTATGTCCCCCAAACTTTTCGAGGAGATCACTGCACTCAAGTATTGCGTTATAAAGATCGAATCCATTAACGCTACGCGCGGAACCAGTAACTTTATTGTTCGATTCTGTGAGGATCACGGTAGGTCGATAGTATTTCTCAACACATCTAGCAGCAACTATGCCAATTACCCCTTTGTGCCACGTATTCTTAAATAATACAGTTGATTTCGCGGCACGTAATACAGCGTTCCCTTCGATCATTGCAATAGCCTCACCAGTAATATCGGAATCGTACTGTTTGCGCGTCTCGTTCTTGAGATTGATCTTTTCCGCCAAAGCATTTGCTTCCGATTCAGTTTCGGAAATAAGAAGTTCAACCGCTGCGCTCCCATGGGCTACACGTCCCGCTGCGTTGATGCGAGGTCCAAGCGTAAAGACGATTCCGGATACATCCAGTTCATTCTTTAAGCAAGCGATATCCTTTAAGGCTTTGAGTCCGGGAACAGGATTTTCATTCAGCTTCTTCAGCCCGAAGTGGGTCAGTATCCTGTTCTCTCCAGTGATGGGAACTATGTCGGAAGCTATGCTTACAGCAACAAGATCAAGATAGTCGAAGACCTCATTTTCATCGCGATACCTTCGTGCATAGGCTTGCATAAACTTGAAGCCAACGCCGCATCCGCTCAGCTCCTTGTATGGATAATCACAGTCCTGTTGTTTTGGATCGAGCACAGCAATGGCATCAGGAACAGACAGATCGGGTAAATGGTGATCGCAAACAATAAAGTCAATGCCTTTTGCCTTGGCGAGGGCGATCAGTTCTACGGATTTGATTCCACAATCAAGTGCAATGATGAGGGGACAGCAATTTCTTTCCGCCCATTCTATCCCTGCCAGTGATACCCCATAGCCCTCAGCGTTGCGATCAGGGATATACACCTCACAATGCTTGTAGAACTTGCGAAGGTAACTTGAAACCAGTGCAACTGAAGTTGTGCCGTCAACATCGTAGTCCCCATAGATAAGGATCTTCTCATTTGTTGTCAATGCATGCTGCAACCGTTCAACAGCATCATCCATGCCTTTCATCAGGTATGGGTCATGCAATTGATCAAGCGTTGGACGAAAGTAATTTCTTGCACTTTCGAAATCACTTATTCCACGCTGCAATAAAATGGCTGACAAATAGGAATTGATATTGATGGCTTTTGACAATTCCGCGATCTGATCGTGTGCCGGTATATCCTTTATTAGCCATCTTTTATCCATAGATCAGTTTGCTTGAATCACCAAATTTCCCTTTTCTCCGGAAGTGCCACTTTTGTTATAGGGTCCGGGCGTACCGTCCTTACCATTCCTTTTGGATGGACCAAGACCTGCGCCACCGTGATAACCTCCTCTACCGGAAGGACCAGGAGCGCCTCCGCCAACCTTAACAACGATCTTTTTAGCGAGGATAAGATCTTTTAGCACTTGGGGTTTAGGGACATTTATTTGTAAGGATCCGCCGTTGCCCCCATTGGCACCGGGCCCCGCGGGACCACCATTAGCACCGTTTCCGCCATTGCAATGCATGGTGCCAGGGCTGCCACCTCCTCCGTTACCTCCATTACCTCCTCGCCCGCCATCGCCACCTGAAACATCTATGCTTAACGAACCTCTTATAGTAATTCTATCGAAATAGATATAGAGGTTTACAGCGCGAGTCCCATCAAGTCCCCTTGTACCTGCCAGTCCTGGTGAACCGCTCAGGCATGGTCCCGTGGGAGTCATTCCATTGACGCCGTTCCTGCCTGGCTGTCCACTGATGCCCTTCGCATCGATGACACAGTCTTTTCCAAAACGCGCTACCCTCACACGCAGATAATTTTCCGGCTTCAGTTTATTCATTACCAGCCGCGATGAATCCCCCATGATCAACGTATCAGCCACAAGGATGTCAGACTGTTGTAAGGTATAAACTTCTTTCGCTTTGATGACCAGTTTCGAAACCCTAACCTGCGCATGTAAACTGCCTGCTATAAGAAATAAAAAAGCAAATCGCCACATGGGACAAAAATAAGGATTTTGATGAAGGGCTATAAACAAAGAAAGCAATGCTGGTATGCACTGCTTTCCCACCTGATTTGGTTAATATTAGTTGGCGGCCTCGGCTGGTTTATCTCCGACGACACCTTCCAGAACGTCTTTTATTTCAACACGCTGACCATCTCTGTAAGGAACGATCCAAGCGTCTTTTACTCCCATCTCACGCATGTATTTTTTGAATGTATCTGCTTCCCAATAGTCACGAAAAATGCCAATGGTAAGCTTCTGAGGTTCACCATCCTTGGCTTCCCCACCGAAGTTCGGATTGTTGTCAAAGTATTTTGCAAGATTCTTATTCTTAAACGCTCCAATTTGAACCTTGAAAACCACTCCTTTTGAAAAATCCATGGAGTTAACAGGTGTTTGCTTCAATTGCTCAAGCTCTGCACGCGCACTGGTGAGCTGATTTCTCAGTTGTGCCAATTCATCTTCAAGCTGCGCAATCTTCGTATCCTTTTCAGTGATGGTTCCCTGCATCTGCGTGATCTTTTGTGACTGATCTACGACAGTGTTGTCGGCAACCTGCTTGTCTTCGGTCAGTTGTTTAAGCGTTTCAGGGTTCTTCTTGAAAAGCTTTGCCTTCTTTTTCCACTCTTTCTTTTCTTTTTTGGAAAGCTGGGCGAAGGTCTGCGTTGAGGCGATCATCAACGACAGGCAGAAAAATAGCAATAGTCCTTTTTTCATTCGGGGTTGGTTAAAAAATCACATTAAAGGTACAAATATTTTGTTAAAATGCTTACACGCATGTTGTTAGATCTAATCCGAATCAAAGTGTCCCGACCATTTTCTCCGGCCGCACCCATTCATCGAACTGCTCCGACGTGAGAAGGCCAAGTTCAACGGCTGCTTCCCGGAGAGTCTTGTTTTCCTTGTGGGCCTTCTTGGCGATCTTGGCAGCATTCTCATATCCGATATGAGTATTCAATGCTGTGACAAGCATAAGAGAGTTCTCGAGATGTTTCTTAATGATGCTTTCATTTGGCTCGATACCCTCGGCACATCGGTCATTGAATGAAACACAAGCATCACCAAGCAACCTTGCGCTTTGGAGCACATTAGCGGCAATAACCGGTTTGAAAACGTTTAGCTCGAAATGACCATTTGATCCACCGATAGATACTGTAACATCATTGCCTATGATCTGAGCGCACACCATCGTCATGGCTTCCGGTTGAGTGGGGTTAACTTTCCCAGGCATAATGGAAGAACCAGGCTCATTGTCAGGTATGATGATCTCGCCTAAACCTGAACGTGGCCCTGAGCTCAGCATCCTGATATCGTTGGCAATCTTCATCAGCGATACTGCTGATCGTTTCAACGCACCCGAAAGTTCAACCATAGCATCGTGCGCAGCAAGTGCTTCAAATTTGTTGGGTGCAGTGATGAAAGGATAGCCCGTGAGTGAAGCAATTTTTTCTGCAACAAGTGTATCGTAACCCTTCGGCGCGTTTAACCCTGTGCCCACTGCTGTACCCCCCAACGCCAGCTCTCTGATAACCACGAGCGCATTATTAATTGCGCGCATGCTATTATCGATCTGCTGAACGTATCCAGAAAACTCCTGACCTAACGTCAAGGGTGTAGCGTCCATGAAGTGCGTACGCCCAGTCTTCACAATGTTTTTGAATGCATTTGATTTGTTACTAAGGGTCTGCCGGAGTTTCTTCATTCCAGGCAACGTCACCTCCATAATTTGTTTATAAGCAGCAATGTGCATTGCTGTGGGAAAGGTATCGTTAGAGGATTGTGATTTGTTGACATCATCATTTGGATGCAGCACCTTCTTCTCATCGTCAAGTCTTCCACCTTGAAGCACATGTGCTCGGTACGCAATCACTTCATTAACATTCATGTTGCTTTGCGTGCCCGATCCAGTCTGCCAGATAACCAATGGAAACTCGTCGTCCAATTTACCCGCAAGGATCTCATCGCATACTTTGCCTATCATTTCCTTCTTCTCTGCTGTTAAAACACCCAGATCAAAATTCGCCATCGCCGCAGCTTTCTTCAGATACGCAAAGGCATATATTATTTCTTTCGGCATGCTTGCTTCGGGTCCGATCTTGAAGTTGTTTCTGGATCTTTCCGTTTGTGCTCCCCAATATTTGTCGGACGGTACTTTAACCTCGCCCATTGTATCCTTCTCGATGCGATAGTTCATGATGAATAGTAATTTGTGGCAAAAATAGGAAAACGCCTGAATTCAGGTTATACCAATTCCGATAAGGCCTGTTATTTTTCGCAGGGAAATGGTTGTTTAAAAGTTGTCTTGTCACCTTGAATTTGCAGTGTATCTTCGCAATGATATGTCTATTAGAGGATCTAAAGGGGTAGCGCTCGAAAAACAATATTTTATAGCCATAATTCCCCCTACCCCGATATACGATGAGGCCTGGAAGCAGAAGGAATACTTCAAGACCCACTTCAATAGTAAAGCATCGCTCAATTCGCCGCCTCATATAACACTGCACATGCCGTTCCGCTGGAACGAGAGAAAAGAAGATGAGCTCAGTTCACTGCTGGCAGAATTTTCGAGGACCTGCCAAAGCGTTCCAATAAAGTTCAATAACTTTTCGTCGTTCCCTCCAAAAGTCATTTTTATTAACGTGGCAATGAACAAGGAACTGGAGGAACTCCAACAAAACCTGCAGCGATATTGTAAGATGTCACTGAACCTATTTAACGCTAACTATAAAACACTGCCGTTCCACCCTCACCTTACTGTAGCCTTCCGCGATTTAAAAAAAGCAAGCTATCAAAGGGCCTGGGAGGAGTTTAAGGACAAGGAATTCCAGGCGGAATTCGTGGCCGACAAGGTGTCGTTGTTAAAACACAATGGCAAGGTATGGTCGGTCCACCGCGAATTAAAGCTTAATGGTGACGTGATAGCGAGAGGCGATTAAGAAGGCCCTAGAATGCAGGAAATAAGGAAGGGCAAAAAGGGTTCCGTTTCAGATGTTCAATGACGATGGATTCCTCCGGTATGCAACGCGAGAATGGAACATCCCGGTCTGAAAAATCCTTTTTGCAACAGATCAAAAATTCCATAAAACATCTTGCCAGAATAGACGTGTTCAAGTGGAACGTGATGCGTCGTTGTAACTTGATCCATGAAATCGCTCAGTACTGATGACGTTTTTGCATATCCCCCAAAGTGATAATCATTAATCAATGCCCAGTTCGAATAGCCGGGCCGAAGAGCATTGACTTCATCGATCCATGATTCGCCACCTTTAAGAACGGTAAATCCAAGAGCTTTGCTTTGTCCTCTTAAACCTCTTACCAGCCCTGTTAATGTACCACCGGTGCCCACCGGACAACAAATGAAGTCAAAGTCTTTGGGTAATTGACTGGCAAATTCTTCAACACCGGTAATGGCAAGTTCGTTGGTCCCGCCTTCCGGCATTAGATAAAACGAACCAACAAGCGACACTAATTTGTCGACTTCAACGGCATCTTCTTTCTTACGGTAATCGGCCCGGGAGAGATAATGCAATTTCATACCATGCCCTGACGCAAAATGCAGTATCGGATTAAGCGGTGAGACAGGCTCACCACGGATGATCCCAACGCTTTGAATCCCCAATTCGTGGGTGGCTGCAGCGCTGGCGTAGATATGATTGGAAAAGGCGCCGCCATAGGTTAGAATTCTGTCAAATTTCAAGCGCAATGCCTCCTGGAGATTGTTTTTCAACTTCCACCATTTATTGCCAGACACGGTTTCATGGTTCAGGTCTTCCCGCTTTACAAATAACCTCACCTTAGCCGATTCGAGCAGCGTACTGTGTATTGGAATAATTGGCGTCTCGGTATAGCTGAGGAATTTCGGTTCGGCACTCATGCATTGAAAAATATTGAAATTTTCTGGTTCATGGCTTGAAGCAGGCTAAAAGTTTAACTAATATTGTTAGTGTAAGTACTAATTTAATTAGACGGGCCATGGAGGAGGAAGAGTATTTTAAAGGAAGAGGAGCTCAGATTAAGTCGGCAAACAAGTTTCTAAAAGCGCAGTATGTTACCGATCATATTGAAGGACTTGATGAGCCACTATTTTCATCACCTGCTACTCAAATTTTTTTTGAGACACCAAAGAAAATTGTAAACAAAGTTACGAGTCCGGATTTGCACATGATGTACTCCATCAATCCTTACCAGGGATGTGAACATGGATGCATTTATTGCTATGCGCGCAATTCACACGAGTACTGGGGTTTTAATGCCGGCCTCGATTTTGAATCAAAGATCATTGTAAAGAAGAATGCCGCTGAGCTTCTTGAGAAGTTCATCTTGCATCCCAACTGGTCGCCTGTACCTGTAAGCCTAAGTGGTAATACCGATTGTTACCAACCGATCGAAAGGAAATTTGAGATTACACGAAGCCTCTTAAAGGTGTTGTCAAAGTATCGCCATCCTGTTGCAATGATCACCAAGAATGCACTTATAGCGAGAGACCTTGATCTCTTAAAAGACCTTTCGCAGGATAATCTCGTTCACGTTTACATTTCGATCACCACGCTGAACGAAGATTTGAGAAGACTTATGGAGCCGAGAACTGCAAGCGGTTTGAAAAGACTTCAAACAGTTGAGTTGTTAGCTAAAGCCGGTGTACCAGTGGGGATCATGACAGCACCTATCATACCCGGATTGAATCACCATGAGATACCCAACCTGCTTCGTGCGGCGTCTGATCACGGCGCCAGTGGAGTTGGTATGACGATCGTCAGACTGAACGGTTCAATAGGAAAGATCTTTGAAGATTGGCTGAAAAAGAATTTTCCCGATCGCTTTGATAAGGTTTGGAATCAGATATGCGCGATGCACGGTGGAAATGTGAATGACTCGCAATTTGGAAGGAGAATGACGGGATCCGGCACGTTCGCCGACGTAATTCAACAATTATTTCAAACTTCAAAAAGAAAATACTTCAAGGACAAAACCATGCCGCCGCTCGATCTCACCAAATTCAGAAAAGGTGGAAACCTCAGCTTATTCTGATCATTTCGGGGCAGTGAAATGTTTAAAAAAAGCGACGATAGTTTCGACACCTAACATAAAATTCATTACACCGAAATGTTCATTGGGAGAGTGAATAGCGTCGCTGTCAAATCCGAATCCCATCAACACTGTATCGAGACCAAGCTCTTTCTTGAACAGGGCGACAATTGGAATGCTACCTCCATCGCGGGTCGGAATGGGCTCCTTGCCAAACACTTCCTTAAAGGCCAGGCTGGCAGCTTTGAATGGCGCCGATTCAATGGATGTGACCGCAGGTTCCCCTCCATGATGCGCTTTCACTTTAACGTTGACGTATGGAGGCGCGATCGCAGTGAAGTGCCGCGAAAAAAGATCCGTGATCTCAGTACTTACCTGGCTTGGAACGAGCCGCATAGAAATCTTTGCTGAGGCCTTCGATGGAAGTACAGTTTTAGCGCCTTCGCCCGTATAGCCACCCCAGATGCCATTAACATCCAACGTCGGTCTTATGCCAGTTCGTTCCAGGGTGGTGAAACCAGTTTCTCCTTTAATCGCTTGAATGCCCAGCTCGTGTTGATACTCTTTCAGGTCGAATGGAGCGTCATTCAAGGCTTTTCTTTCCTTTGCTGAGAGCTCATCCACTTTGTCGTAAAATCCGGGAATAGTTACCCGACCGCTCTTGTCGTGCAATGAAGCAATCATATCGCAAAGTATGTTGATAGGATTGGCCACTGCCCCACCGTATACGCCTGAATGGAGATCTCGATTTGGTCCTGTGACCTCAACTTCCATGTAGCTAAGACCGCGTAGCCCAGTCGTTATCGATGGATGTTCCAGGGAGATCATCGCCGTGTCAGAGATCAGGATAATGTCTGCGGCCAGCTTGGCGTGATTTTCTTTGACGAATATGCCTAGATTGTCCGAGCCGACCTCCTCTTCACCCTCAACCATGAACTTGACGTTGCACGTAAGAAGGTTAAGCTTCATCATTGTTTCAAACGCCTTGACGTGCATGTACACCTGGCCTTTGTCATCGCAGGAACCTCGTGCGTAGATCTTTTCGTCCTTAATAACGGGCTCGAACGGAGGCGAGTCCCAGAGATTTAGAGGGTCGACAGGTTGAACATCGTAGTGTCCATAAACCAGCACAGTGGGTAAAGACTTGTTGACGATCTTTTCGGCATAGACGATCGGATGTCCTTTTGTTTCACAGATCTCGACCTTATCAACGCCAGCCTCCTGAAGCTTTTTTCGAAGAAATTCAGCAGCTTTTCTGACGTCCTCCTTATGACGGCTGTCTGCACTGATAGACGGTATACGCAACCATTCAAAAAGCTCTTGAAGGAACCTGTCTTTATTGGTTTTGATGAAATCTTTGACCATAGAGAATTTAGCGATTTAGTGAATGACGATTTAGTGATTGGTCGACCCTTTCGTGCGCACTTAGAGGAAGATATCTAATCATCTAATGTCCGGCGCAAATTATCAAACCTGCGTTCGCCCTACAAGCAGGCTATTTATTTTTCCACTCTAGTGTATTGATGATCTGCATGATGTCCTGCTTCATGTATTCGATGGCAGGGGCCAGGGAATCATTGGCAACTTGCGTGTTAAAGTAGAGTGCGCCGCGTAGAAAATTCTTGGTGGAATCGGTAATGGTAAATTGAAACTGGCTTGGCACCTCCCCCTCAAGCTCGGCGATTACGGCTGTTTTTCCGCTTGGGGTCTTGGTGATGACCTCATTGATAGCGTATGCTTTGATCTGATGTTTTGCTGTTAGTGTATAGGAGTCGTCCATAAACTCCTTGAGAAGCTTTTTGCTGTTAACCACTTTATAAGTGATGTGGATGTTCGATTTCAGTTGAGGATAATAGATCTCGATCCAAAACTTCTCCCGAATCCTCGAGGTATCCTTCAGCAAAGTAGCATGGCGCGAAAATTCGAATGAATAGGGTAGCGTATCTGGCAAGGGGATGTATTCGTGCTCAGGAAGCATCAGCCTGTTATATCCCAATGGCTTTGGTAGATACTCCTGGTGGCAGCCGGTCAGCACGGCGAACGTTACAATTGCCGGAATAATCCATGCCATAATGTTAGCGTTAAGCCTGGGCATGAACGTGTACTCGTACGCGTTTAATCCTTTTCTGCTCTACGGTCTCTACGACGAATGTAAATTGTTCGTAGTAGAGTTCATCACCCGCCTCCGGAAGTTCGTCGTTAAATTCTATGATGAAATCTTCCAGTGATTCATGATCGCCCGGCTCGCGCAAAAACGGATAGTCCTGATCAAGCACTGTGAAAAAATCTTCAATTGGCGTTCTGCCATCGAATACAAATGTATTGTCGTCAAGTTTCAGGAATCCATTGTCCGGGATTTCGGTCACTTCAACGTTCAATTCCCCGATGATCTGTTCTATCAGGTCCTCCAGCGTTATCAATCCTGACGTACGGCCATTTTCATCGCGGACGATGGCCATGTGCACACGCTTCTCCTGAAAGTCTTTCAGCAGCAGATCGATCTTCTTGTTTTCACTGACGTAGAATCCTGGTCGCAGCATTCCCGACCATTCGAAACTGGTTGAGTCGCCGAGAAAGGGAAGCAAATCCTTGGTGTACAACACACCTTCGATAAAATCAAGGTTGTCGTTGTAAACTGGGATCCTGGAATATCCTGATTGATTAATGTGATTGATGAGCTCCGTAAAGCTTGATCGTATCGGGATGGCGGAGATTGCCTCGCGGGGTTTCATCAAGTCTTTTACGTTGAGAAGTCCAAAATTCACCACGCCTCTCAATATTTCCTTTCCATTTGAAGCATCGGTTTCTGCATTGACTGTAAGCTCGAGCACCTCGCTTAGTTCTTCGTGCGTTGATTTCTTTTCGGTTGCTACATTTTTCCAGCGAGACCTGATTGCCAACAGCGGAAGTACCAATGGCTTGGTGAGCGCAACAAGCACCTGCAACGTGGGGGCTATAACTTTGGCCAACCGGATGTTATTTCTTTTGGCAAGGAGTCTGGGGACAACTTCAGTCAAAAATAATACTGCGAGAAATGATGCGATCAACGCATAGATCAAGGGTTGTGCACTTATGCCAGGTCTCCACAATAACATCAATACAGAGGTTGTGATAGCAATCTTAGTAAAGACGTGCAGGCTCAGCAGCGTGACGCGCACCATCAGCGGAACCGACATCAGTTTGGCTATTGAGATCTCGCGGCGATCGCTGCTTTTTTTGAATCGATCGATCTCTGAGGGAGACAATGAAAATAGTGCGACTTCTGATGCCGCTATGATACCAGAAAGCAGCATCAGAATGACGATCGCGCCAATTGATACAATCAGAGAAAGTATTGATCCGGAAACAATTAAACTGGGAGGCTCGCCCACAGGGTCAAATTTGGTGAAACATCAGAACGGCAGGTCGTCTGTACTTGTATCAACCGGCGCGTTCGCCCGAAAATTGTCAGCCGCGCTTGTTTCTGCAGGCGCGTACGTAGATCCGGAATTAGATCCGCCTCCTTTAGTGGAGAGCATGGTCATATTGTCGGCTACTACTTCTGTTGTGTACCGGGTGACACCTTCTTTTTCCCAGGATCTGGTTCGCAATTTTCCTTCTACATATACCATGTCGCCCTTGTGAAGGTATTTCTGTGA
>Ga0193753_10002849_pt1 | contig 13255 bp, 14 predicted proteins | sample H1c2metaG_FD_144925 | JGI IMG/M metagenome (GOLD analysis project Ga0193753, IMG submission 144925) | Soil microbial communities from a riparian zone of the East river system, Colorado, United States - H1c2 | ecosystem: Environmental > Terrestrial > Soil > Riparian zone | place: USA: East... | reverse complement strand
GGCCGCGACGACACTCGCTGTTCCGCCGGCGGCTTCGACGAGACGCGCCGTCTCATGCGCGCCATCAGCGGTGGCGTTGTAGTGTACGGCCACGCGCATCCCGCGCGTTCCAAGCGCCACAGCGATCGCTCGACCCACGCGATGTCCGGCACCCGTCACGAGCGCCGTGCGTCCGCTGAGCTCCATGCCATTCCCTCCGTGCGGCTGAGACGAACGTTCTTTCAGTGTTCGGTTCGGCCTACGCCGCGCCGGCCCGAACGCGGCCGTCCTGTCGAGCAAGCCATTCGGACGGCACATGCATCATGCCGAGCGTGCGCGGGCCCACTGCGGCACCATGCCAGTCTGAACCACCGCTCGGCACCAGCGAAAAATGTTCGACCAACGCGGAGAGCCGCATAGTGTCGTCAGGCGAATGACTGGGATGGCGAACCTCGACGCCATCGATGCCCTGTTCCACGAATGCCGCGACGCGTTCGCGGGTGCCCGAGTGCGATGGATGCGCCAGAATCGCCAAGCCGCCGGCCCGATGGATGAGGCCGATCGCGTCGGTCACCGGCAGCCGGTCTTTCCCCACGTACGCGGCCTTGCCGTTCCCGAGATACCGATCGAACGCGTCGCGAAAATCCACCGCCCACCCCTCGGCGATCATGGCGCGCGCCACGTGCGGTCGGCCAATCGCGCCGCCGGCGGACTGCTCGAGTACGGCCGCGAACTCGATCCGCACGCCAAGATCATTGAGCCGCTTCACCATTCGTTCGGCGCGCGAGCGCCGCATTTCTCGCAGCGCGACGAGTTGCGATTCCATCTCGCGCGTGTCGGAGAGGTGCAATCCGAGAATGTGTGTTTCGACATCGCCTTCGACGGCGCTCAGCTCGACACCAGGAACGAGGCGCACGCCCAACTCGGCGCCGGTCGCTGCCGCCTCGGGGATTCCGTCCAGTGTGTCGTGGTCCGTCAGCGCCAGCGCGGCGAGGCCAATGCGTTTCGCCTCACGCACCACATCCGCGGGCGCGCGCGACCCATCGGACGCGGTCGAGTGGGCGTGCAGATCGACGAACGCGTTCGCGGAGTCGCCCCAAGGTAATTGGCCGCTCACGCCGAGTAGTCGGCTTCGGGCGACGTATTGCTCGGCTGCGATGCGCTGAAGAGTCGCTCGAGGTCGGCGGTTCCCATTTCGACGAGCGAGCGCTCGCGTGACCGCGTGCCGATGGGCGAGTAGCGTGTGACGCGCACTTCGCGGTGCGCGCCTGTTCCGCGCACGAACATGAGTCCGAACTCGTCGCGATCGTACTGCGTGAGGCGTCCCGACGGGAAGACAAGCCACTCGCCGCCGTCGACGGTGATGGAACGCGTGGGCATCTATCGCAACTCCACTTCGGTGTACACTCGGTTGGGATCGAGCACGGGATCCGGCGCAGCGGCGTGCGCCTTTGCCAATGTGTCCGGATCGTCGGCTTCGAAGAACTCTAAGAATGCGCCTGGCAACCCTGCTTCCTCGAACGCCCAGAAGCGGCACTTTGCTTTGGCGTAGTACGCTTGCTTTCGACGAAGCTTTTCGTGAAAGCGTTCGCGGTCGGGCGGTGTGACGAGAGTCCGCTGGATAGTCAGCGAGCGCGCCATGGTCAGAGAACCGATTCGGGGAAAGTCTCGAGTCCTTTCTTGACGAGCGACATGAACTTGTCTGCGTCGGAACCGTCGACGATGCGATGATCGAACGACAGCGCCAAGTATGCGCAGGTGCGAATCGCGATCGTGTCTTCGCCGTCGGTACCCGTGATCACCTTTGGCCGCTTTTCGATCGCGCCAATGCAGAGAATGCCAACCTGCGGCTGGTTGATGATCGGCGTGCCCATCAACGAACCGAAGACGCCCGGATTGGTGATGGTGAATGTCCCGTCCTGTACTTCGCGCGGGTCGAGGCGCTTCACGCGCGCGCGATTCGCGAGGTCGTTGAGCGTTCGCGTCAGACCCGTGAGCGACAAATTGTCTGCGCCCTTGATCACGGGAACGATGAGGCCCCAGTCCAGTGCGACCGCGATCCCGATGTTGATCTGCTTGCGATAAATGATCTCGTTGCCGCGCACGGCGGCGTTGAGCACGGGATGCACTTTGAGCGCGTCGCTCACCGCTTTGATGATGAACGGCAGGAACGTGAGCTTCTCGCCGGTCGATTTTTCGAATTCGGCTCTGTGCTTGGACCGAATGCGCGCGATGCGCGTGAAGTCCACTTCGAAGATCGAGTTGACGTGCGCCGACGTGTGCTTGGACACCACCATGTGCTCGGCGATGATCGCACGCATCTTCGACATCGGTTCGACGACGTCGCCTGGCCACGGCTGCGGGAGCGGGCCGTGAGATACCGGCGCGTGACTCCCTCCGGCTTGCACGGGCGCCGGTGGAATCTGTGCGCCGGACTCGAGGAAGTCGATGAGATCTCGTTTGGTGACTCGACCGGAAACGCCGCTGCCGGACAGCGCGCTAATCTCGACACCGTGCTCGGCGGCCATTCGACGTACGAGCGGCGACGATTTTGTGCGAAGGCGATCCTCGAGGGAGTTACCGCCGTTGGTTGGCGCTGGAGTGGTTTGGGCTGCGGGTGTTTGGTGCGAAGCGGTAGGTGCGGACGTCGTAACTTCTTTGCGGGGGGGGGCCCCCGCTGCCGGCGACGCACTCGCCGCCGCAATCGGTGCGGGGGCCGCCGCTGGGGCCGCGATCGACGCATTCACGTCCGTCTCCAACCGCGCCACGACCGTCTGAATCGCGACCGTCTGCCCTTCCGTCACCAAAATCTCAGCCAGCACGCCACTCGACGGCGCCGGGATCTCGGCGTCCACCTTGTCGGTCGAGATCTCGAAGATCGGCTCGTCGCGTTTGACCGCGTCCCCGACCTTCTTCAACCACTTCGACAGCGTGCCCTCAGCGATCGACTCGCCCATCTGGGGCATCACAATGTCTACACGTGCCACCGAATCACCCTCGTTCCGAGTTTTGCGCACGGCCGCGCGCACGTCGGAGCAATGAAATCGCGATCACCGGCAAAATGACGGCTCCCGCGAACGCCCCGAAGACAGCATATGTGAACCAATTGCACGGCGCACCCGTCTCCGACTCTGCCGGGCACTTCATCGCCGCACCAACGATCTTCGAAATCAATACTCCAATCATCCCGCCGCCGGCGAACCCCGCCACGACGGTGAAGCAACCCACTCCAAAATAGTGCGGACCGACGTCTTGTGCCCCATCCGGACCGGCGGGCGCTTTTCCTTCGGCCACCTCAGTACGCTGCCAACGTGCGCGCCGCCCGGACAATGTCGCCCGTCTGCGGCAACACGAAGTCCTCGAGCGACGGAGCATACGGCAACGGAACGTCGTGCGCCGTCACGCGAAGTACCGGCGCGTCCAGCCAGGCGAACGAGCTCTCGTTGATCCGCGCCGTGATTTCACCGGCCAATCCGCCCGTCCGCGTATCCTCGTGAACGATCAGCACGCGGTTCGTCTTTCGCGCCGTGGCCTGAATCGCGTCGTCGTCCAGCGGCGCCAGCGACCGAAGGTCGATCACTTCCACCGACAGGCCATCCTCCTTCTCCAACTGTTCCGCCGCTTCGAGCGCCTTCCACACCGTGGCGGCGTATGTGATGATCGAAAGATCGCGACCCTCACGGGCGATGCGCGCCTTGCCGATCGGCACCACGTGATCGCCCGACGGCATCTCAGCCTTGATACGGCGATACAGATACTTGTGCTCGAAGAAGAGCACGCAGTCGTCGTCGCGGATGGCCGCCTTCATCAGGCCCTTCGCATCCTCGGCGGTCGCCGGATAAACGACCTTGAGCCCCGGCGTGTGCACGAACCCAGCTTCGGGGTTCTGCGAGTGAAACGGACCGCCGCGAACATATCCGCCGCTCGGGCCGCGAACCACCATCGGGCACGCCAAGTCGGCGCGATAGCGCGACGTCGCGACGTAGTTCGTCAGCATGTCGTACGCGTTGGCGATGAAGTCGATGAACTGCATTTCCACCACCGGACGCATGCCCATGTGCGCCGCACCGGCCGCCGCCCCGACGATTCCAACTTCCGAAATCGGCGAATCGATCACTCGGCGTTCGCCAAACTTTGCGAACAGACCGTCGGTGACCTTGAACGCCCCGCCGTATGCGCCGATGTCCTCGCCGATGCAGAAGACACTGTCGTCCCGCTCCATTTCCTCGAACAGCGCTTCGCGAATTGCCTCGAGGTAGGTGATTTCGGCCATCAGTGTTCTTCCTCGCCGCCGTGCGTCGAGAACGTGCCCCACCCTTCGGGCCGTTCGTGCTTGTCCACGACGCTGCCAACGCCTTCGCGAAACCACAGCGGTCGCGCCGCCGGCGGATCAGCATAAACCCCCGTCAGCGCATCGAGCGGAGCAGGCGGACCGGATCGCTCCGCGACATCCGTGGCGTCGTCGATCTCACGGCGAACGCGGTCGTCGACGGCCTCGACATCCGCGGGCGAAAAGCCAAACTCGTCGCGAAGCCGCGCGACATATCGCGTCAACGGATCGTTCTCGCGTTCCCATTGCTCGATCTCGCCAGGGGGAACGTACGACTGATTGTCATGCTCCGCGTGGCCCTTTCGGCGATAGGTCATCAACTCGACGATCGACACCCCTTCGCCGCGGCGCGCACGGTCGACGGCACGCTTGGTCGCGTCGTACACGGCCAGCACGTCGTTCCCGTCGGCCTGCTCGCCGGGAACGCCGTAGCCGATCGCCTTGTCGATGAATTGCTTCGCCAACGTTTGCTTGGACGTCGGCGTGGAGTACGCGTAGCCGTTGTTCTCGATGATGACCACGAGAGGACAACGCTGCACTGCCGCGAAGTTGATCCCTTCGTGGAAGGCGCCCGTGGACGTCGCGCCGTCGCCAATATAGACGAGTCCGACGCGATCCTCGCCGCGCATCTTGAACGTGAGCGTTACTCCGGCCATAACCGGCACCATGTCGCCGAGCGGCGAAATTTGTCCGATGAATCCGCGCTCGGTGTCGCCGAAGTGAATGTTCAGCTCGCGGCCGCGCGTCGGCGAATCGGCCTTCGCCATGTACTGCCGCAAAATCTCGAGCGGCTCGGCGCCCTTGACCAACATCGATCCGAGATTGCGAATGAGCGGAGACAGAACATCGCGTCGCTCGAGAGCGAACGCGCTGCCCACCGAATCCGCTTCCTGCCCGAGCGAACGAAATAGTCCGCCCACGACTTTCGTCTGGCGATACAACGCAACGAGTCGCTCTTCGAGCGTTCGTGTGAGCCGCATCCAGTAGTACAGCTCGAGCAACTGCTCGCGAGACAACAACGACGAATCGCTCGCAGCGGCCAGCGATGTCCCGTTGTCGCGACCGCGGCTCTTGTCCCCCTTGGCTCCGCGTCGCTTGGTGTCCGACGACGGGGGCATCAGTAGCTCGCGCTCAGTACGTGCGCCGGATCCTCCGTGCGATGCAGGCTCACGAAAAACCGCTTCACATTGCGGTCGAGGCGACTCTCGCCCATCTGGTCGGTATCGACCTGAACGAACGTGTAATGACCGCCTTCAGGCTTCGCCGAGACGTTGAGCGCGCCGAGCGTTCCTGCATAGGTGCGCGAACGCGGCGCCGTGGTATTCTGCGCGAGTCCAATCGCTGGAAAGAACGTGTCCGCGCTTGCGAGGACGTCGGCGGGAGAAATGTGGGTACGATAGAAATGTCGCATTACGGAACCGATGAGGGCTTTTCGTCGAGGACCTGTTGCATCCAGTCGATTCGTTCCAGTGGGCGAAGCGAATCACGCCGGAAACGGATCGCCGCTGCCCATGTTCCAGCAACGACGAAGTTGAGCTTTGCGCGATACGTGCCGATCTCCGGCCCGTAGGCCAGACCGTCCCAGGTCTTTGCGCCTTCGCCATTGCTGGCGAACAGCTGACCTTCGCCCGCCTCGATCGGCTGGCGCGTCTTGCTGTCGAAGATCTGAATGACGTAGTGAATGTCTTGTCGGGCGTGCGGTGGAACGTCGTCGGGGCTGATGGTATACGAGTAGCTCATCGACATTTGGCGGAGGGGCGGCAGCTTGTTGTCCCCTCCGCATGCGACGAGATACGCTGACCCCGCAAGCACCGCTGCCGAGACCGCCGTTCTCCAGCCTCGCATGATCGTCTCCGGTCTACTGCTGGTAGTACTCCAGTCCGAGATGCGTGATCTGTTCCTCACCCATCAGGTGGCGAAGCGTGTTCTTCAGCTTCGTCTGTTGGATGAAAAGATCATGTTCCGGTTGAAGTCCGGCAGCGGCCATCGGCGATTTGTAATAGAAGCTTAACCATTCCTGAATGCCCTTCATTCCGGCCCGGTGCGCGAAGTCCGAGAAGAGCGCCAGGTCGAGCACGATCGGCGCGGCCAAGATCGAATCGCGACACAGAAAATTGATCTTGATCTGCATCGGATAGCCCATCCATCCGACGATGTCGATGTTGTCCCAACCTTCTTTGTTGTCGCCGCGCGGCGGGTAGTAGTTGATGCGCACGACGTGCGAAAAATCCTTGTACAAGTCCGGATATTTCTCCGGCTGCAGAATCGTGTGCAACACGCTGAGCTTCGATTCTTCCTTCGTCTTGAACGATGCCGGATCGTCCAGAACTTCGCCGTCGCGGTTGCCAAGGATGTTCGTCGAATACCAGCCGGCGAGTCCGAGCATACGCGCCTTGAGTCCCGGCGCGATCACGGTCTTCATCCACGTCTGGCCCGTCTTGAAATCCTTGCCGGAAATGGGAACGCCGCGATCGTTGGCCAATTGCTGGAGCGCCTGCGTGTCCACCGCGAGGTTGGGCGCGCCGTTGCAATACGGAATGCCTTCCATGATCGCCGCCCAGGCGTACAACATCGCCGGTGAGATCATCTCATCGTTGTTCTCCATCGCCTTCTCGAACTGCGCGATGGTGGCGTGCTGCGGGCCGGGCTTGATGAAGATCTCGGTCGACGCACACCACACGATCACCAGGCGATCGCACTTATTCTTCGCCTTGAACTCGCGCATGTCCTGCCGCAGCTGCTCGGCGAGATCACGCTTGGTTTTTCCCTGCTTGACGTTCGAGCCGTTGATGCGGGTGACGTATTTGTTGTCGAACACCGCCGGCATGGGCTTGATGGCGCGCAGAAATTCGGCGACGGGCTCGAGATCGCGCTCCTCGAGAACGCCGGCTTTCTTGGCGGCCGTATAGGCGTCGTCCGGGATGGGATCCCAGGCGCCGAAGACGATGTCGTCGAGCGACGAAAGCGGAACGAAGTCCTTGATCAGCGGCGAGCGGTTTTCTGTCCGCTTACCGAGTCGGATGGTCGCCATCTGGGTCAAGGATCCGATCGGCTTGGAATGACCGCGACGGATGCTCTCCACGCCGGCCATGAACGTCGTCGCCACGGCGCCAAGGCCAGGGGTGAGAATGCCGAGCTTTCCGCTGGCGGGGCGAATGGTAGACGATGCCACGAATTATTCTCCTTTCGATACTAACGACGCGTGCCGGTATGACGCCGACGACGCAGCCAGAAAGTCTTTTCGGTGGTGAGCGGGATCGGCGGGGCGCCGCCCCGTGAGTTGGTCTGCCGATACACGAAGTGCATACGCTGCACGACGGTGATCCACGCGGTGACGGTAAGGAACACGACGATGAGCCCGAGAATCAGGCCGTTGAACGCCAACCCAAAAAACGCCTGCGGTACGGAGAGCAACACGATGCGCTCCGGACGTTGAACCATCCCGACTTTCGCGTCGAGGCCGAGTGCTTCGGCGCGAGCGCGAATGTAGGACGTAAGAAATGCACCGATGAGCCCGGCAAGACACACGACCATGAGGGGGACATTGTGGTGCGCTGGATTGAGCGCGTAAAACACCGCCAATCCGCTCAACAATGCCCCGTCGGCTACCCGATCCAGTGTGGAGTCCAAAAACGCGCCGAACGTCGAGCTCTTGTTGGACCGCCGGGCGACGGTCCCATCGAGCACATCGAACAGAGCCGTGGCTCCGAGAAACCATCCGCCCGTGGAAATATGCCCCATGGCGTAGATCACCCCGCCGGCAACGGTGCACAGCGTGCCGATGATGGTGATGGTGTTGGGGTGGACTCCACGCCGGACCAGCCAGTTCGCGACCGGATCGATAACCTTCAAGTATCCGTTTTTGAGCCAGTCCGGGAGAATCTTCATTCGGCTCCGAATGGGCGCTGTGGCGCGACTACGCAAGGAATGCGAGGCGGGGCGGAAGGAGCGTACACGCCAACAGTTCGGAGCGTTGCTCCGGTCGTAAAAGTAGTCCTTCCACAGAGTTGTAGCAACGGGCGCGGCGTTCTGACGACCCTACGGAAGCGAGAAGTCGAACGTCCCCGTGAGCACGACATTGGCTCGCGTGTATGTCTTCGCTCCGTCCACGGTCACCGCCTTGAGCCCGACGGTCGAGCCTGGCGCAAATCCGGTTACCGGAACGCTCGTCGTGCTGGCGGCGGCCACCTGTCTCAAGAAGGTCTCAGTCCCGTTGGCAACGACGTAGACGTTCACTCCCTGAGTCAATGTGTTCTTGACCTGGATCGTCGGCTGGGCTGCCTGCTGCGCAGGCGGGGCTGTGCGGACTTCGACAGCTCGTTTTCCGCACGCGGCGGTTGCAACGGTTGCGACGGCCGACACCAGCAAGCGTACGTTCATGACGAAGTCCTCAGAAAGTTCGAGTGCTCAGATGAGTGGACCGCGCGGAGCCCCAATATGCTCGGCACCTGACCGCTCGCGTGCAAGAGGTGTGCGCGACGGACTCTGCCGCGCTGTGGTTGCTTGTGATCGACTGAATATGTCCGACGGTGTTTCTCTCAACGGCGCTCACGGATAAATGCGAAACGGCCGCGTATCTCGCAGAAACTTATCGATCGTCGGCCTCAGCCGCTCCATCTCCGCGTCCGGGTCGGCGCCGTTCAAAATTGCCTCGCGTGCCGCCGAGCTGCCGAACCGCTCGTCGAAAGTTCGGATGACTATGTCGAGTCCATCGCGATTGGCGCGCCCCACCGCCCACAGAATTGCTGCGGCAATGTGTCCGGGTTGCACGCGGTCGCGATCGGTGACATCGATTCGAATGCCAGGAATGTGAAGACCGCCATACTTGTTGTCGCCGGGATTGCGTGGAGTGAACGAGTCGACGACGAAGTGCACACCCGCGAGACGTCTGTCATTGAGCACTTGGGCCGTCTTCACGGCGTCGAGCCACGGCGCGCCGAAACGCTGAAACGCGTCCGGCGTTCCTCGGCCCACCGACAGTTTGGATCCTTCGAATGGCACGAGCGCCGGATAGAGCAACGCGCTCGCGGACGCCGCGATATTCGGCGACGGTCCCACCCATGGAAGGCCGGTTTGATCGAACCACATCGACCGACGCCAGTTCGCGACGGGAACGACGTGCAGTGGAGCATTGATGCCGAGCACGGTGTTGTAGAAGAGCGCGAGCTCGCCCATCGTCATTCCGTGACGCAATGGGAAGGGATATAATGCGTACGGCAATGCCGACCGTTGGCGCGTTTGCTGTTCAGCGTTCGAGAGTCCCATATCGAGCATCGGACCATCGACATACATGCCGGTGATCGGGTTGGGCCGATCGAGCACGATGATCGGCAGGTGCCGTCGCGCGGCGGCGCGCATCGCGTAGACCATCGACCCCACGTACGTCCACGTCCGAGTGCCGATGTCTTGCAAATCGAACACGAGCGCGTCGAGGTCCACGAGCAAACTGTCCGGCGGCGCGATCGTTCATCGATGCCGCTCTCGAGATGTTCCCGGTCCTCGGTCCCGCGGATGCCGTGCTCCGGGGCGAACAGCCGGACGAGCGTGACGCCCGCGGCGCGCGCGCGCGGGCCGCGGAGCAGATCGATATCGGATGCTCCCGTTGCGTCGACGCCCGTGTGGTTGGTCAGCAGCGCGATGCGCTTGCCGCGGATCAGCGCCATGCTATCGTCGAGCAACACGGTAATTCCCGGTCGCACCTGCGCCGGCGCGCCGGCGGCGATCGAGGCCGAATGATGCACGCACGCGCTCTCGAACACTCCGGCGAGCATCACGCCGACGAGCATTATCGTCCTCATCACCGGTGGTCCACGATGCACATCGTTCGGCATGTGTTTTACTCCTCGGGGCTCGCACTGCTTGTTGGGGCGATCAGCGCTGGATGTCACGCCGCACCGTCCGCCCACGCGCAACAAGATATGTCCGCGACGTCGGCGACATCGTCCGTCGCAGATGCTGCGATTCGCGATTCCATGAAGCAAGTCCTCGACCGCGCACTCCGAGACAGCGCCTTTCCGGGCGCAATCGCGGTCGTCGGGACGCGCGGGCGTGTGATCGCCGAATATGCTGTTGGGCATCTCGACTGGACGACGAGTCCCGCTCCCGACGATCGAACGCTCTGGGACCTGGCGTCGCTCACGAAAGTCGTCGGTCTCACGAGCGGCATCATGCAGCTGGTCGCACGGTCGCAGATTTCCGTCGACGCGCCGGTGCAGCACTACTTGCCCAACTGGACGGGGCCCAACAAAGATCGCGTGACCATTCGTCATCTGCTCACGCACACATCCGGACTTCCTGCATTCAAAGCGTATGACGAGATCACGCACGATCCCGACAGCCTTGCGAAGTTGATGTTCGCGACGCAGCTCGATACGCTGCCAGGCGCACGGATGGTCTACAGCGACATCGGCGCATACATGCTCGGACGGGTGCTGGAGACAGTCTCGGGCGAGACGCTCGATGGGTATCTCCATATTCACGTCTTCGAACCGGCGGGCATGCACGAGACGATGTACAAACCGCCCGCGTCGCTGTTGCCGCGCATTGCACCCACGGAGATCGACCCTCGGCGCGGTGGACTCGTGCGCGGCAAGGTCCATGACGAACGCGCGTACTATCTAGGCGGCGTCTCGGCTCATGCCGGCATCTTCAGCGACGCGCGCGACCTCACGCGCTTCGCGCAGATGTATCTGAACGGTGGCACGATTGACGGTCGCGAGATTCTGCCACGCGCGAGCATCGCGCAATTCACGCCGAAACAAGTCGCTGATCGCGCGCTGGGCTGGCAGAAACCGGACGGGTCGAATTCCGCCGGACATCTGATGTCGCCCGAGGCGTTCGGACATACCGGCTTTACGGGTACATCCATCTGGATGGATCCGACGAACGACGTGTTCATCATCTTGCTGAGCAATCGGGTGAATCCGACGCGGGCCAACACAAAAATCGGTCGCGTCCGCGTACAGCTCGCCGACGCGGTCCTTGGCGTATTGCAGAATGCTAATCGCGGCTCCCGACGGTCCTCCACGTCCCCCTCCCCCACCCCGACCCCATGAACCTCACCTGGATCGACTGGGCGATCGTCGTCGCCTATTTCGTGTTGTCGGCGGGGATCGGTCTCGCGTTCACCAAGAAGGGCGGCGAGAGCCTCAGCGAATATTTCATCTCGGGGCGAGCCGTTCCGTGGTGGTTGGCCGGAGCGTCGATGGTTGCGACGACGTTCGCGGCGGACACGCCGTTGGTTGTCACCGGGCTCGTGTCGGCGCACGGCGTCGCCGGCAACTGGCTCTGGTGGAACATGCTGATGAGCGGAATGCTCACGGTGTTCTTTTTTGCTCGCTTGTGGCGACGCGCCAACGTGATGACGGATGTCGAATTCGCCGAAGTGCGGTACAGCGGAAAGCCGGCGGCTGCGCTTCGCGTCTTCCGCGCGCTCTACCTCGCCGTTCCGATCAATCTCATCATCCTCGGCTGGGTCACTCGGGCGATGATCAAGATCCTCACGATCTCGCTCGGGTTGCGCGACGTGCAGGTTGCGGGTGTGACGGTGTCGGGTCAGGTGATTGCGGTTGGCATTTGTTTTGTGATCACAATGGCGTACTCCGTCGCGGCGGGAATGTGGGCCGTGTTGTGGACCGACCTCGTGCAATTCGTCATCAAGATGACGGCGGTGATCGTGCTCGCCGTCTATGCCGTCAGTGCCGTCGGCGGAATGACCGTCATGAAGGCAAAGCTCGCCACGCACTTCGGCAGCGAGACGGCCGCGCTCTCCGTGCTGCCGATCTCGTTCACGCCAAACGGAATTACATCGTATGTCTGGATGCCAATTCTCACATTGGCGGTGTTTCTGGGCGTGCAATGGTGGGCCGCCTGGTATCCGGGCGCCGAGCCGGGCGGCGGCGGTTACGTCGCGCAGCGAATTTTTTCGGCGCGAACCGAGCGTGATGGCGTGTTGGCGACACTCGCATTTCAGGTGGCCCACTATGCGCTTCGTCCGTGGCCGTGGATCCTCACCGGGCTGGCGACCGTCATTTTGTATCCGAATGGCATCGGCCCAAATCATGATCACGAAGCGGCGTACGTGCAGGCATTCGTCGATCTGCTGCCGACGCCTTGGCGCGGATTCATGATGGCCGGATTCGCCGCGGCGTACATGTCCACGGTGGCGACGCAGCTCAATTGGGGCGCGTCGTATCTCGTGAATGACGTCTACAAGCGCTTCATGAGTAAAACCAAAAGCGAGAAACACTACGTGACCGTGTCGCGCTGGGCGACGGTCGTCCTGTTCCTGCTTTCGACGCTCGTGACGTGGCAGCTGTCGTCGGTCGAAGGCGCGTGGAAATTCCTGTTGGCGATCGGCGCCGGAACGGGATTGGTGCTCATCCTTCGCTGGTACTGGTGGCGCATCAATGCCTGGTCGGAGATCAGCGCCATGCTCGCGTCGTTTGCTGTGTCGGCGATTTGCTTTCTCACAGTTCCAGGCCGCTGGTTCCCGGCCGAGGATCCGCGGACGGACTCGGTGATCATGTTGATCACCGTTGCGGCCAGCACCGTGATTTGGTTGTCCGTTACGTTTCTGACGTCGCCCGAGCAGAACGCGGTGCTCGAGTCCTTCTATCGACGAGTCAGGCCGGGCGGTCCGGGATGGGCGCGGGTGTCGGAGCGGATTGGATTTGGGCGCGAGGCAATTCCGGGCGGGGCGTTGGCTTGGACGAATTGGATCGCGGGAATCGTCGCCGTGTATTCGACACTGTTTGGAATCGGCAAATTGGTGTTCGGCGATTTCGGCACGGGGTTCATTCTCGTCGTGATCGCGGTGGTTGCGTTCGCCTGGATTGCGCGGTCATTCAGGTCGGAGCCTGCGCCACCGTCGAATGCCATGGTCCCCGACGAGCGGATCGCGGCGGACTAGGCAGAGGGAAACGCCCTCGGAACAGGGCGGGTGGA
>Ga0193753_10002848_pt1 | contig 13263 bp, 14 predicted proteins | sample H1c2metaG_FD_144925 | JGI IMG/M metagenome (GOLD analysis project Ga0193753, IMG submission 144925) | Soil microbial communities from a riparian zone of the East river system, Colorado, United States - H1c2 | ecosystem: Environmental > Terrestrial > Soil > Riparian zone | place: USA: East... | reverse complement strand
AATAGTTGATTGTTCCTGTAAGATCGGTGCCGCCACTTTCCAGTCTTGCACCGAGGTTAACCGAAAAGTTCGGGGATATCCTGAAGGTGTTTTCGGCAAAGGCGGCGAAATTTTTTGTTTTGAAATGCACATCTCTTCCCCATTGCGGATCGATGAGGGTCAGATCATAGTCCGAGCCCGTTGTACCCTTACCCAGCTGGGTGCGATGGAGGTCATTGTTCATGTACTGTATGCCGGCTGTGAGCGTACCGTTTCTTCTTCCCCGTCCATATTGTTGCATCACCCTGAGTTCCGTGGTATAACTATGGAAGCGGTCGACATCCACCTGGCGGTTATTGTATTGAAGTGTAGCTGTCACAATGGTGTCCCTCACATTCGTAGGCTTGTCGAACTGAACACTGCTGCGTGCGCCAAGGACTGCCGAACTGATCAGCTGGATCCTGGTAGTTGCAGTAGGCTCCCAGTTGATGGTGATGGAAGGAACGTGAATGTCGGGACTGAAATAATTCCTTGATCTGCTTGCCTGGCGCGGGTTTGCCAGGAACTGACTGTCGGTCAGGCCGCCGGGGATTTTGTACTGATAAACCGATCTTGCCCACTCACCCCTGATGCTTAAGTTATCTGTGGGCTTGTATTCAAGCACGATGTCCTCAGACTCGCTGTTGGTATGTTCTACATCCCGGTAGCCATTCCTTGATTTTTTATCGACATAGGCATAATACCTCAGTTTGCCGATCTTACCACCAACGGCATTGTAAGTGCTGACGAGGTTATAAGAGCCGACGGTATTGATGCTTTCAAAACTGAAAGGTTTTGTGCTATCTCCTGTTTTGCTGACATAATTAAGCATGCCGCCGAATTGCGCTCCGTACTGAAGAGAACCGGTGCCCCGCACCAGTTCAATCCTTTCGATGCTTTCCAACGGCATGCTGTAATGACTTGCCGGATATCCGTACATATCGGAATTGACGATGATCCCGTCCTTGCGGTTGTTGAACTCCCAACCGCGGTGAGGGTCGAGACCCCGTGTAGAAATGTTCAGCTGATTGCCAGCGCCATCCATATCATACACAAAGATGCCCGGTACTTTCGCGAAAGCCTGTCTTCCATTTTTATTAGTGATGTCAGCATCCACATTCACGAGGTGTATGACTTCTGTTTTCTTGCCCGCGAAACTATAGGTCCCCTGGATCTCCGCCAGGCGCATGATGTTCGCATTCCTGATGTAGGAAATGATCGTTACACTGTCCAGGTATTTTGGACTCTGTGAGTTTGAATTCTCCTGGGAAAAAGATACAGAAGTAATCAGTGTCAGCGTAAGGAACAATCTGTACTTCATAACTGCAAGTTATTTATTCCGCACCGTCTTGCTCGGCACGAGCCACGGCAAATGCCGCAACCGCCCTTCCGGCAACCTGGCCACCCGTGCAATCGCTGCGGTAGTGAATACCACCATACAACCTCGACATTGTTGCTTCCTCAGCCATATCCAGGAACTTTTGAGCACGGTCGGGAAGAATGTGACCGAGCACATCAGCAGCAGCCGAACTGAAAGTAGAATGGCCAGAAATGTATGCGGGGAAATTTGGAATGCCCGTCAGGGTTTTGATCATCTCATTAGCCTGTGAGGGACGTTGGTTAAAATAAAAATATTTGGTATCCCAGCAAATGATTGCCGCGTCCATCTGGGAAAGGTTGAGTAAGGCAAAATTTCTCGCCCAGCGTACTTCGCTGAAATTTTCCTTTACAAATTCATCCGCGGCAATGGTATTCCAGTGACCGGTTGGTGTGGCAGTACCCGCGCCATCAGCCCAGTAATGAACTATGGCCGTCCTTTCTCTGGTGGGATGCGTGGTGAACCAGAGAACCTCATCCGTTTCTTTTTTGAAATCCTCACTATTAGTTAAAGGCGGAGGAGTAGGTCTCAGCGAAACAAGGGTTGCGGAGTCGAAATGAAAAGACTTCACCTTGTTGAAGAGAGGAAGCATGGGTGGCCTCTTTGGAAACTCAAGACTGAACCAGCAAACTTCTCCCTTGGCCATGGTTTGATCTTCCAGCGATTTCCAGTATGCAGGATTTCCTCCTGCGGTTCCTGCCCTGTCCGTTCTTGCACGGGCCGTGAATTTTTCAGCCACCTTCCGTCCAAGCTGCTCGCCAGCTTCAATTTCGCTGCGAACGTTCACGCCGGCCATGATGCGTGCGAGTTTGTGTTCTGCCGCTTTTTCTTCGATAAATGCCACTTCAGTCGGGAACATCAGTTTCATCACTTCTATGGATGCGCCTGCTACTACCGCGTCTTCGCTTGGATATGATGGAAGATCAGAGGCTGGCATCAGCGCCTGGATAGAAGAGTCATTTTTATAGGGGGCAAGGCGATTGTAGAGTGTTTTATAATGCCAGGCCGCAACCAGCGCGTCGTATTGCGCAGCACTCACATAGGCATAGGCCCTCGCTGCAAACGGAGGATTTGAAAAAGGGAATTGTGGGTAGGCAAAAGGATTGGCCTGATTGGGGGCAGGATAGGAACCATCTTCATTCTGGTATGGAGGCAGGTTGTGCCTGGCCACCAGTTCTCTCAGGATTTCATTCCACCTGAGTACGGCTCCGGCCTTCCAGTATTTTATAATGTTCCTGTCCTCGTCTGAAAGCTTGCGCTGAAATGCCTTGATCTCATTCAGTTCGGCAGTGTATGCCGGACCTTTGAGTAGCAGGGGGGAGTCAAGCGCGACCTCGTCGGGGGAAGAGAGTAACACCGTTTTCCAGGTACCTGCATTTGCATCCAGGCTGGAAGGCTGCAGCGATGGATAATTGTAAGAGCGATCATCCAGGTTCTTGTTACAGGAATATAATACAAGAACAGCCATGGCAAGGACAACTGTTCTCATGTTTAAGATTTGATTTCTCATAATGCTGCGGGTTTCTGGTTAGCGTTTTTGATTGCCTTTTTATTGAAGTTCATTATATAGAATATTCCTCCAAAGATGGTGGTGGCCTGGCCCATGTTTCGGCCGGCAACGGTGTACTTACCACCTCCTGTGATTTCAAGTCCGGTTAAAAATGAGGCGGAATACTTAAAGTTGAGACCAACCTGTGTGGCGTTCATCTCGTTACTGGGAAATGGCATGTCGTTCTTGCGGATGTCAAAACCACCAAGTGTGGTCATGTTTTCAACAAACCCTTCGGCTACCCACGTATTGCTGCGGTATCCCGCGCGTACATTGTATCCGGCCACATCAGGCAGGTTAACCTGGTTGGTATAATGCATTTCAGTGGTGTAATACGCATCCCTGTCGATGGTGACGTTGCTTCTAAGCATATAAACACCTGAAGCAGTGGCGAACAAATGGCCGTGCTGAAAGTCGACCATTGGCCGGATGGCCAGATTCGTACTGTGTATTCCAATAGCTAACGGTTGAATGTCGGCAACATAATTGGTCATGGGTGTTGAAACACCTCCGATGGCATAAAAGGAAAGAATACTTTTCTTTCCAAGGTGAGTCAGCACCGGCATCCATTTAAGCATTGCCGAAACATCCTGAAAACCTTTGAAACCATGAAGGGTTCCGGCCGATGCGTGTGTTCGGACATACGGCACATTAAAAAGGAAATTCAATTTTTTGCTGATGCCATAGTTGCCCATGATGCTGTAGGTTTGGGTTGACACCCTTCCAAGATTCTGGTTATTTCTTTTATAGGTCCCTTCCCAATAATCCGTCCAGCTGCTGTGGCTATATGACACACCCGCGCATAACAGGTTTTTGTTCATCATAATGGCATCCACGTCTGTCTGCGCCATTGTTGTCTTACTCATTATCAGCCCCATGGAGGCGATGAGGCAGATCTTCATTCTGGTTAAGTGCTTCATAATTGCAGTTAGTGTTAGTGTTAGTTTTTAGTGGTTGTATTTTTATCACGGCGTCGCATGTGGAGTCGGTCGTCCACAAGTTTACCAATGTCCTTTCCAATCCTATTGCCTTCCACAAGGTCAAAGCGGTAATGAATACCGCCATACATTCTCGACAGCGAGGCTTCCCAGGCCGCCTGGTGAAAAGAGGTGAAAGAACGATGAGCGATACCGAATTCTATTTCCGATGTATCCTTGTAACTGAAATTGTCGCCGAAAATATTGGTCATCACTTCAGCCGCTGCAGCAGAGACCACTGAATGGCCGCTGATATAGGCAGGGAAAGGCGGCGTTTGAATATAAGGCCGCCATTCCGGATCGAAGTATTTGTTGATCACCGTTTCGGGTCTCACGGTATTGCTTCTGTATTTCTCATCCCAGCAACTAATAAAGCCATCAAAAAGCGCTATGGAAGTTTTCGCGTAAGCGTATACGGTAGTGTTGTAGTCCGCATTGGCCTTCTGACAGGCGATTCCCACAATGTTCATCCAATGGCCGCCGGGTGAGAATTTTTTGGTGGCAAACATTACGTGACCACTCACATTCATTTTAAAAGGGTTATCGTCCCAGAAATCCGCCATATGTTTTTCTTCATCTGTAAGCGAGTCGCCTGTTTTTTTTACTTCCATAAGGGAAGTATAGTAATTGGTAGTGGTGTCTTTGATCGAATACTTTGGTGGCGGGATTGGTTTGCATTCCTGCGCCGAGTCGAGCACAAGGGTGCGTATCTCCCTCCAGTGCGACTCCATAGCGGAAGCATACATGGGTGGAGTAGGCACCCAGCGGCCATCGGAGTCGTTTACGGTGTACTTGCTCGCGGACCGGGTCTGGGCATAATTATCCTTCTTTGACCAGGCCATTACAGCTTTAAATATGGTGTCGGAGAATACTTTGCTGTTCTCCAGCACATCCTCAGGCATTCCCTCGCCATCAGCCTTTTCAATAAGTTCATCGTAATAGGTCATCATGCTACCCTCTGGAAATGTTACGGCGTTCCCAACCTTAGTGAACGCAAGCGCAGCGGCAAAATGAAAGTCGACAGGCTTGCCGGCTGGCGGCTTCGGCATCGGCTGCATGTGTTTGATCTGTCCGGCAAGGGTGATGAAGTTGCTGTCGCCGGCAACGATGCACTCATATGCCGCGATACTGGCATACACATAATTCCGTGCGGCGATCATTGGCGGGAAGTTGTTTTCCAGCACGATGTTGTTCAGCTTCTTGACTGTTTTGGAAAACAGAAGCGGATCGTTGGTGTACTTTTTATATTCATCACCATTTTTACAGGAAGCCATTATTACGCAGGCACATGCGATTGCTACAATTAGCCTCATTGAAAATTCCATTAAGATTGATGAGAAGAGTGATTACATGATTGGGCAGGATCAGGCGCGCGGAGGGCGTTTCAGCACATCATAGAACAAATAACTAAGTTGAGTATCCGGAATGCGGCTGAAATTCTGTTGTAATACACACGGAGCGGTCAGTGTCCAGGAGTTCTTTTCGGGACTGTATTCCGCAACAAAGGCCTTGATCACATTCCCGTGTTTTTCATTATTCCCCCGGGACGATTGTCCGAGATCATTGACAAGTTTAAAGAAATCCATCCGCGATTGCTGAAACCGGGAACTGTTTTCGTCTGGCAGGCAGAGCAGTACCAATTCACCATTGTCTACTTTCCGTTTCACATACCTGTATGTCTTACCGCCAAGTTCGATCTCGCCTTCAATAGGCTCAAACTGGTGGGAAGCACCTGCCATATAAGGGGTGTTCAGTGGAACCCTGATTTCCAGGAGCTGGTCGTCCTGATAGGCCGATCGATCAATTTGTTTTTGAAGAGAGGCTGTGGCTTTGTTTTCTAAAAACCCCGACACCAGGCGGTATCCAAACCAGTTGAAGGAGAGTATGGCAAGAAGCAATATGGAAAGCGCCTGTTTCACAGTAGTCAGTTGCCAAGATAAACTTTTTTTTGTTTTTCAGCAAGAAGAAGGGGGCTCGATGAGGCCCTGGCAATGCTTGTTCCTGGGGCAAAAGTCCAATTTTGATCTCCTGCAGACGGCTCCTATTTCATTTCTGCCCAAATTCTGATAGCTTTGTCTTGTGCAAGTCAGATGATGAAACGAACTGTTGAACAAAAAATGTATTATTCCCTCCGGGTGGCCGTTGCCCTCTGTTTTATTGGTCATGGCGCCTTTGGGATCATCACCAAGGCCGTTTGGTGCAACTACTTTGGAGTAGTAGGCATTGGTGAGCAAATGGCCTATAAATTAATGCCACCTCTTGGCGTTTTTGACATGTTACTCGGTGTTATTGTGTTGGTCTACCCGCTGAGGCTGATTCCTGCATGGCTGGTTATCTGGGGATTGTTCACAGCACTGCTCCGTCCTCTGTCGGGCGAACCGTTTGCAGAATTCATCGAAAGGGCGGGAAATTATGGTAGTCCACTGGCCCTGTTGCTACTCGTCGGCAATACCCGGCTCAGCTGGAAATCACTGATGGAACCCATTTATCCACCGTTAGTTTCTGATCCGGTGAGGGCAAAACGCGCAGTTCTTTGTCTAAGGGTTACCGTTTTTCTCTTGTTGCTGGGTCATGGCTGGCTGAATTTCACCGGCAAACCCGGTTTACTAATTCAATATCAGTCGCTGGGCTTCGGAAACCCGATCGCCCTTGCCCAGGCCGTGGGCATTTTTGAAATGTTGGCTGCTATGCTTGTACTGATCAGGCCCTTTGCTCCCTTGCTGTTTGTTCTTTTGGTCTGGAAGATCGTGAGCGAGATCTGGTATCCTGCCTACCCTGCTTTCGAATGGGTAGAAAGAGCAGGAAGCTATGCGAGCATACTGGCCCTGCTGATTTCCGTTTCATCAGGTCGCTTGTTCGGCAAATTCAACCAGTCATACCAAAGCACTTCTCTCAACCAGGCTTAGCGCATAATGCAGCCCGTAACAGCCCAAATTCCGTCAGCAAGAGCATCCTCAAATTTTATATATCCTTTCAGCATTAAGTCCAAACACCGCTTCGCGATCCTCCGGAAGAAATTTCTCCATGTACTTTTCCAGCAAGCTTTTCCATTGAACATACATGCCTGAGACCAGCATCACCGGCCAGTCGCTGCCATATAAAAGTCTGTCTGTTCCAAAAGCATCGAAAACCACATCCAGATAAGGATAAAATTCTGCGGGACTCCATTGATTCCATTTTGCCTCGGTTAAGAGGCCGGACAGTTTGCAACTCAGATTTTTATTTGAAGCCAGGTCACGAATGCCGGCAGCCCATTCATCTATTTCCACATTCCTGATCACGGGCTTGGCGCAATGATCGAGGATCATCACCTGGTTGGGGAAGGTGGAAACAAAGTCCACCGCCGCTTTCAGTTGTCGGGGATAGATCAGCAGGTCATAGGTCAGGTCATAAGCAGGCAGCTGACTTATACCGCTTCTGAATGCCGCATCGTACAAAAAATCATCGGCTTCAGACTGAACAATATGCCTGAGACCCTTGACCGATGGATATGAACGAAGTTCATCCAGTTTGCGAATAAGATCCGGAGCTTTTAGATTGGTCCAGCCGACAACGCCCTTGATAAAGGAGTATGTTTTCGCGAGCTCGGCCAGAAATTTTGTTTCAACTTCCGAATGGTCGGCCTGAACGGCTATGCAGCCATCTATATTATTTCTCTTTCGTGTAAGTTCAAATAAACCGGGGAGATGATCTTTCTGGATCAGCTTCATGCTGTCATCAATCCAGGGATAGACCTTTTTATTGTATTTCCAGAAATGGACATGACTATCAATAACCATGAGGTGAATTTGTCCTAAATATACATCACCATCATTTCCAAATTCTGTGTAAAACCTCAGTTTTTACATAGCATCTTCAGCTCTTTAAAAGAGCCAGGCCTGAAAAGACCCGGCGTTTGTTGATCGTACCCTTTAAAAATGAATTTGTCAAAACTTTTGGAGGTCCGTCTAATGATACGGCTCTTCCTGTAATGACTCCCGACTGGCAAACCGAAAAACTGAATGACCGAGCGGGCGACCCTGTGGCCTATGGATAATTTCGATCTGCCTTCTGTTGCAGGAACGGCAGAATCTTTTTGATTGTGGTGGTGAATCAGATAAGAGAGAAACATGGTAGCGGATTAAAAGGTTAAAAAATGCCAGGCCTGGAAAAGCCCGGCTGTTTTGTTGATCGTACCCTTTAAAAAATCGATTGGTTTCCAATGACTGCTAATGGCATTAGGGAAACAGCTGATAATTCGGTTATATATTCACGTGAATAAAAAGAATCTGATGAAACAAGCGCCTTCCTGGTAATGAATTCACCCGGTTTGAGCTGGGCTGAACCAAATACTGGCAGGCAAAGAAAAAGAATCAAACAGGATTTATATACAGGCTGAAATGGGTACGTTCTCATGACATTTATGATTAAGCAGGGAAAAATGCTGGACTGTAGACCACAGGAAGAATGGAGAAGTAATTCGGAGGAAGAGGATCAAAAAGATGTAAAACTGAAACGAAGGTATTCCGAGGATTGGAGTGCGTTTGCATAACAAAGATTGTCAAGAAAACACTGAGATGCAATAGTAAAAATACTAGAAACAAAAAAAACCGCCCAAAGGGCGGTTTGATATAAATTCATTGGTACCTGGTTTATTTGTATTGACCCACAAGTCCGTTTGCCAGATCGGTCATTTTTTTCAGACTCTCATCGGCGAGTATGCCCTTTTTGAATTCGGTCAGCACTTCCGGGAGCTTGTGTTCCATTTCCAAAAGAAATTGTTCTTCGAACTCCTTCATTTTTCTGACGGCAACCTGTCTTACCAGGCCCTGTGTTCCAAGGTAGATGATAGCCACCTGTTTTTCCACGCTGTAAGGCGAATATTGTGGTTGTTTCAGAATCTCCACATTTCTTGCTCCCTTGTCGATCACCAGTTTAGTGGAGGCATCGAGGTCGCCACCGAATTTGGAAAACGCTTCCAATTCGCGGTAGAGTGCCTGGTCGAGCTTGAGCGTGCCCGCAACTTTCTTCATCGACTTGATCTGCGCATTTCCACCCACACGACTAACGGAGATGCCTACGTTAATGGCTGGGCGGATACCGGCATTGAACAGGTTTGATTCAAGGAATATCTGGCCATCTGTGATCGATATCACGTTGGTGGGAATATAAGCCGACACGTCGCCGGCCTGGGTTTCGATGATCGGAAGCGCGGTGAGTGAACCACCACCTTTCACAAGGTGTTTGATGCTCTCAGGCAGGTCGTTCATATTCCTGGCAACACTATCATCATTGATGACTTTCGCTGCGCGTTCCAACAGACGGCTGTGGAGATAGAAAACATCGCCGGGGTATGCTTCGCGTCCTGGTGGTCTGCGGAGGAGCAACGACACTTCCCGATAAGCAACAGCCTGTTTGGAAAGATCATCGAAGATGATCAATGCGGGCCTGCCGGTGTCGCGGAAGAATTCTCCGATCGCCGCGCCGGAAAACGGTGCATAGAACTGAAGCGGAGCAGGATCGGAAGCCGAAGCCGCAACGATGACTGAATAAGCCATGGCACCGTTGTCCTCAAGGGTTTTCATAACACCCGCAATGGTCGATGCCTTCTGTCCGATTGCGACATATATGCAAAACACAGGTTTACCTGCGGCATAAAATTCTTTCTGGTTGATGATGGTGTCTATCGCGATTGCCGACTTACCGGTCTGGCGGTCACCGATGATCAACTCGCGTTGTCCGCGACCAATGGGGATCATCGCGTCAATTGCTTTGATTCCGGTCTGCAGGGGCTCCTTTACAGGTTCCCTGAAAATAACTCCCGGCGCTTTGCGCTCAAGAGGCATTTCGTAGGTTTCACCTTTGATTGGTCCTTTACCATCGATGGGAAGTCCAAGAGCATTCACTACCCTTCCAAGCATTCCTTCTCCCACCATGATCGAAGCGATCTTTTCTGTCCGTTTTACTTTTGAACCTTCTTTAATACCGGTTGGTTCTCCCATGAGTACCACGCCCACGTTGTCTTCTTCAAGGTTAAGGGCGATGGCCTGAACGCCTGTTTCAAACTCTACAAGTTCCCCGGCACTCACGTTGTTGAGTCCGTAAACACGGGCGATGCCGTCTCCGACCTGAAGTACGGAACCCACCTCTTCCATGTCAGCGTTCGCATTGAAGTTGCTCAGTTGCTGGCGGAGTATCGCGGAAATCTCGTCTGATTTAATTTCAACCATATATTGTGTTTATCTAATCTTGTAAACGAAATCGTTATTTAAAAACTGTTTCCTGATGGTATTCAGGTCATAGGCAATACTGGCGTCTACGAGGGTGGTGCCCACCTCGAGTACAAAGCCACCGATGAGTTCTTCATTGGTCTCAGTGGTGAGATCTATATTCTGCATTTCGGTTTGACTTTTCACCTTATCTACAATTTCCTGTTTCAACGAATCAGAAATCGGATGTGCGGTTGTCAATCTTACCGTATAAATATTCTTGTATTTCTTGTATTGTTCCACGAACGCGTTCGCGATTTCCGGAAGGTTTAGTTCACGGCCTTTTTTTATCAACAGGCTGATAAATGAGTGAGAAAGTTCCCCTATCCTGCCCCTGGTCACTGCGCCAAGTATCGCCACTTTCTTTTCGGAGCTGATCACCGGACTCTTCAGGAGGTTTACAAAATCCTTATTGGTTCTGGATATCGCCTGCAGGAACAGCATGTCCTCATACACTGCTTCCAGCATTTCTTTTTCGATGGCCAGATCGAGAAGTGCTTTTGCATACCTGCCTGCTAAACGTGGATTAAGCATATTGATTAAACTTGTACTAGTTAAGTTTCACTTCATTAGTCAGTTCCCTGATAAAGCTCTCCTGGGCACTGGGATTACCTAATTCGCGGCGGAGCACTTTGCGGGATACTTCGATCACCAGCTGACCCACCTGGTTCTTGACGTCAGTCAAAGCCGCCATTTTCTGTTGCTCGATGGCGGCCTGGGCATCCATGATGATCTTGCCGGCTTCAATTTTTGCCCTTTCTTTGGCCTCATTGATGATCTTCTCTTTTGTGTCCCTGGCTTCTTTCAGCATCTGTCCCCTTTCTTCACGCGCCTTAACCATCAGGGCTTCATTCTCACTTTTGAACTGGGCCATTTCGGCCTTTACGCGTTCAGCTGTTGCCAGTGAATCAGCAATCGTTGACTCCCGCTGGTCAAGCGAATGAAGGATGGGCTTCCATGCAAATTTTTTCAGGATAAAGAGCACGATCAGGAAGACCAGGAGCGTCCATATGATGAGCCCAAAGGAGGGAATTAATAAGTCCATACGTTGTTTTGTGCTTGGTTCTATAATCTACGCAGATTGGTCGGATCCGCGGAAAGATAAAATGTACTGCATTCTCCGCCCTGTGCTTTGAATGCAGTATTAGTGTTTGTTCTAAACGAACATTGCCAGGATACCTGCGATAACCGCGAACAGGGCAACCCCCTCAACAAACGCAGCTGTCAGGATCATGTTGGCACGGATGTCATTGATCGCTTCTGGCTGGCGGGCGATGGCCTCAACCGCACCTTTACCGATCTGACCGATGCCGATGCCAGCGCCAATGGCAGCAAGACCGGCACCGATGGCGCCACCTGCGTTAGCCCAGGCAACTTCGCTTAACAATACTGTCAGTAAATCCATAATTGTGTGTTTATATTATATTAAATAATAACGGGATCATTTGGTCCGATCTGGTGTTTATCGTGACCGTCGTGTACGTCTTCGATGGCCTGCCCGATAAAAACAGCAGTCAGGTTGGTGAAGATAAATGCCTGGATAAAACCCACCAGGATCTCTATCAGGTAAATAAATACCGAGAACGCGATGGATACCGGTGAAAAGCTCCAACCGATTCCGCGGCTAAGTCCCCCAAAAATAAAGATCAGAGAGACCAGGCAGATGATGATGATATGTCCGGCCACCATATTGGCGAAAAGACGTATGATCAGGGCAAAGGGCTTTGTGAAAACACCCAGCACTTCTACCAGCACCAGGATCGGCTTGATGCCCATCGGAACCGGAGGGTTGAAAATATGTCCCCAGTAATGCTTGTTTCCATTAACTGAGATGACCAGGAAGGAGATCACTCCGAGTACTGCCGTGAAAGCAATGTTTCCGCTTACGTTGGCTGACCCCGGAATAAGTCCAAAAATGGTGTTTAGCAGAATAAAAAAGAAAATAGTGAGCAGGTAGGGCAGGTATTTCTTGTAGTCATGTCCAAGATTTGGCTTGGCCACCTCGTCGCGGATGAAGGTGATAACGGGTTCAATCGCATTCTGCAATCCTGTGGGCGCTTTATTGGTACCGATGCCCCTGGCATATTTTCCCGCCATACTGATCAGTATCACCACCAACAAGGTCATCGCGAGAATCATCTGAACCACGTTCCTCGTCAGGGAGAGGTCGTACACTTTCACAGACGCGTCCACCGGAACAATCTTGTTACTTACCAGTTTGTAGCCTTCCACTTCATGTTCGCCATGATGAAAAGCGGAACTCATGAAAAAGGCCCATCCGTTTTGGGGAGAATAAAGAATTACGGGTAATGGAATGGTGGCATGGTGCTCGTGACCTTCGGCGTCCTTATAGCTCAAAAAATGGAATTCATGAGCATCAAGAACGTGGGCAAAAATAACCTCGTTGGCGTCAAAGACTTTCTCCTCTTTCTGAGTGGTTTCGGGGGCCTTTTCATCATGTCCTGCATGTTCTTTTTCCTGCGCAGTTGCAACATTGAAAAATGACACGCTAATTACACTCAAAACCAGTACCAGCAAGCATTTAAGTCTCCCCCCAATCATAGGTTTCTTTAAATTTGCCGCAAAGATAAGCAAGGGGCAGTTAAATTCCGCTTTTTGAGAACGAATTACGAAAAAAGTGCAAGTTTAACTAGTGATCGCATGCAGCCCTGTTCCAGGCCCTCAAACGCTTGCTTTTTCGAACTGCATGAGGTGCAGACGGGAATAAAATCCTCCCAGAGCCAGCAGCTCTTCATGAGTGCCGGATTCCCTGATCTCACCTTTGTCGAGAACGATAATCCTGTCCGCCTTCCTGATGGTCGACAGGCGGTGGGCGATGACAACCGCGGTTCGTCCGCTGATGAGTTTGTCGATGGCCTGTTGGATAAGCATTTCGCTTTCTGTGTCGATGGATGATGTGGCCTCATCAAGAATCAGGATGGAGGGATCGTAAAGAAGCGCCCTGATGAATGCAATCAACTGACGCTGACCCAGGGAAAGGGTGCTGCCTCTTTCCATCACATTATAGTCGTAGCCCCCGGGCAGCCGCATGATGAAATCATGCACATTGATGAGTTTTGCAGCCTCTTCGAC
>Ga0193753_10002847_pt1 | contig 13269 bp, 12 predicted proteins | sample H1c2metaG_FD_144925 | JGI IMG/M metagenome (GOLD analysis project Ga0193753, IMG submission 144925) | Soil microbial communities from a riparian zone of the East river system, Colorado, United States - H1c2 | ecosystem: Environmental > Terrestrial > Soil > Riparian zone | place: USA: East... | reverse complement strand
CTCACCGCAAGCGAATTTAGCGCCGATCTGTCGCCCGAAACCCTGAAGCGCACGAATCTCGGCGACCTCGAGACGGGATCCGCCGTCAACCTGGAGCGTCCGCTCCGCTTCAATGGCCGTCTCGATGGTCATTTCGTTCTCGGCCACGTAGATGGGACCGCCACCATAACTTCGCTCGAGCCGCTCGGCGAGGACAACTGGTGGCTGCGTCTCCAAGTGCCCCCCGAGCTGACGCGCTACATCGTGAGTAAGGCTTCCGTTGCCGTCGACGGCATCAGTTTGACGGTGGCCGAGATCGCGGACGATGCCGTGGGCTTCACGATTATTCCACAGACCGTCAGGCACACGGCATTGCGCTCTCGCAAGCCAGGGGCACGCGTCAATCTGGAAGTGGACATCCTTGCCAAGCATCTGGAAAAATTGGTAGCGGCCTTTTCGCTCGACGATCTATCAAGAAGTTAATTGGGCGTCACCAGTCCCGCGTAGCATGAAAAGGACTCGCGGCGTTCTATGAATAAACGTCCACTCTCTGTGACCGTGATTGCCTGCCTGTATATAACGACGGGTGCAGTCGGCTTTGCTTCTCATCTCACCGAGTTCAGGCTGAAACATCCGTTTCCATACGACATCGTATGGGTCCCTCTCGTCAGCCTTATCGCGATTATCTGTGGCGTATATCTGTTACGCGGCAGCAACTGGGCGCGTTGGCTTGCGCTTGCCTGGATCGCATTTCATGTCGTCCTGAGCGTGTTTCACTCGCGGTCTGAGTTGGTGGTACACGGCCTGCTTTGCGCGGCATTTGCTTATTTTCTATTTCGGCCACGCGCCACCCGGTATTTCCGCTCTGCCGGAACGTAACAAGCGACTGCTATGGAGTACACTCGACAGGATCGTCGTCTACGCAGGATACTGTAGATCCATGAGACTGCTCGGGAAGGTGAATCTACTCCTGTTTTTGATCTTCGGTTGCAGTTGGGGTATCACGGAGATATACGCCTATCGGTTCCTGATGCAGAGCGCGCGCAACGAAGTGATCCGGCAGGCGGACCTGATGATGCAGGGCGCTTCGTCCACCCGCGAGTATACGGCGGAGCGGATTAAGCCGTTGCTCGAAAGCGAATTGCAACACAGCACCCATTTCCATCCGGAAACGGTTCCCGCTTTTGCCGCAACCCGCGTCTTTCAGTATTTGCGCCAAGGCGCCTTCACTGAGTACACCTACCGGGAGCCCTCGATGAATCCTACGAATCCGGCGGACCGGGCGGTGGATTGGGAAGCCGATATTATCAACACATTCCGCAATCACCCGGACCTCGACCGCATCGTGGGCGAACGCGAGACGCCAACCGGCCGATCGCTTTTTGTCGCCCGGCCCTTGCGCGCCGATGAGAGTTGCATCGCCTGCCATGGGCTACCGGCCAAAGCGCCGAAAGCGATGGTGCGGATTTACGGCGTGTCGAATGGTTTCGGATGGAAGAAGGGAGTCGTAGTGGCCGCGCGCGTCGTTTCCGTGCCCACCGCGGTCCCTGTCGCCGACGCCAGGCAAGCGTTCATCAAGCTTTCCGTTGCGGTCGTGATTCTATTCTTGTGTACGGTAGCGGTGCTCGATTGGTCGCTGTACGTCTTCGTGCTACGGCCCGTCAGAAGTCTGAGCGCCTTTGCCAACCGTGCGAGCATGGGGGAAATAGAAATGCCCGAAATGCCGGTCCGCGGCCGGGATGAGATTGCTGAGCTTACGGCCTCATTCAATCGCACTTACATCAGTCTTCAGAAGGCGATGCGGATGTTGGGAGGATAGGGCCGCCTTGCCGGTTTGCAATGGTTGCTGCTATCCGCTTATTTTGTATGCCTCGGACAAAAATCGGGAGCGGTCTTGCACGTTGGCGATCTCGCCCGCGACAGCCGCGCACAATTCCGGCACGCCTTGGCAGCGCGAAGCCGCCTGGCGGACCACTATCGCGGCAATCGGTCCTACATAGCGTGTTAGCAATTTGGTGATGGGCTCGAGGCTGGTGGCGGGCAGTCCCGCGGAAGGCGGCGGCGCCGCCGGGGAAGGCGCGGCTGGTCCGGTGCGAGTCTTGCGAAGCTTTTCGATCGCTGCACGGATACTCGTAGCAACCTGCTCGAACGCAACATCGAGATTGTCGAACGTGGTCACTGGCTTACCATTCTTGGGCAGCGCTTGTAACCCGCTGAACGGCGTTGCCTGCCAATCCACAGGCCGCAGGATGATCGGAATAACCAGCGCCTGCGCCGCGGAGTGCCGCTCCAGCGCGGTTTTCATCTCGATATCGAAACAATAATCCGAAGCTAGAAAATCGGCGCTGATCAAGAGCAAGATGATGTCGGCCTCGCTGAGATTCCGGTCGATTTCTTCCTTCCAGACATCACCGGCGCCGATTCGGCGATCGTGCCAGCTTGCGATGAGACCTTGTCTCTCCAGAAGTTTCAGGTGCTTTGCCAGCTCGTCCCGCAAATGTTCGTCACGGTGTGAATAGGAGCAGAACAACTTGATTTCCATCTTGCTACCCCTTTCACTACAAATCATAAGCTTTGCCCCAGCTCCGGTTCCTCGCCTGCTGAAATCTGCGCGAAAATATGTCATGGCATCGGATCCTGACAGTACTCCGACCATTGACCTATTCGAGGCGATTGGCGGTTCGGTAAAGTGCCACGAGCTTTCCACCGAGCTCTATGCGCGTTTGGCCAAAGATCCCACCTTGGGCCCGCTATTTCCGGGAAAGACTCACAAGTGCGCCATAGAGGCGTTTGCGGCGTTCCTGGCTCAGTTCCTCGGTGGCCCTTCCGCGGACGCGCGGCGCCGCTGGTGGTTGAGTCTGCGTGAATCGCATCTCCGGTTTCACATCGGCCCGAAGGAGCGGAACGCGTGGATGGGACACATGACTAGCGTCTTGGGAGATGTTGAAATACGCGAACCCATGCGAAGCTCCTTAGAGGAACTCTTCGAGGAAGCTTCCGCGTATCTTGTCAATACCGGCCCGGCCGCGAGCGCGACAAAGCGCCGCCGGTCGGAGCCTTCCGGCATTCACTCGCAAATGGGACGTCGATGGGAAGAGCAGCGTGCGTTAGACGAAGCGGTGGCGGCTGTCCGAGAAGGTGAACTGGGCTCGGTGATCGCCCTGGTCGAGAGTCCACTCTTACAATCGTGCTTCGAACGCCGCCGCGGGGTGTTCGCGCATTTCGTGGGTGTCTTAATCGGGAGTGGCCATGGAGTCATGGTGGAATACGCGCAAAAAACTTTGCTCGAGAATCCCGATCTCGCGCACGAAAGTTACAGCGGCCGAAGCCTGTTGCACGCTGCGGCCGCGGATGGTAATTTGCCGATCGTTGCGGCGCTCCTAAAGCTCGGCGTCGACGCCAACCTCCAAGACACGGGCGGTCATACTCCGCTCTATTGCGTCGGAAACGAATGCCCTGGCGGCGGCCCGGTAGTGAGAACGTTGATTCAAGCTGGCGCACACGTCGACGCCTGTGACGGAGTCAAGCGTTCGACCGCGCTGCACATGGCGGCGCGGCGCGGTAACGTCGAGGTTTCCGAGGCCTTGCTTGAGTGCGGCGCCCACATCGAAGCGCGTGACAGTCTTGGCGAAACGCCGCTTCGGCGTGCCGTCAATTGCGGGCAGGCTGGTGTCGCCGCGTTGCTCTTGACAAAGGGCGCCGATCCGCATTCCGTGGGCAGCAGGGGCCTCACACCTCTCTCGGCGGCGCGCGCCGGCGGCATGCGCGATCTCCTGCAAACCTGGGCGAGGCCCTAGGATTCCGCTTGATTTGAGTTACATGCGCCCTAAGCCGGATCTCACGATGACTTCGTACAACGGTCTCTGCAGCAGCGTGGCGCATATCTTCACTTCTTCGCCCTCGGCTACCAGCCGGTCAATTACCCACTGATCCGGATCGTACATCAAGAAGTGAGAATGCTCGCGTTTAAAAGAACCGTAGTCCGGCACGTGGATTCCCGGATCTAACCGTTCCAGCGCCTTATAGCCCTGGCGATCTGACAATGCAAATGCAGTTGCAGTAACGCCGGGTTCGCCGAGCGGATGAAAGGCGCGGTCGCGCAGCTCCGCGTCGCCATAGCGCAGGGCTAGCAGATAAGAGCCCTGACCGAGTAACAAGGGGTATTGAGAATCATACACAGCCTTGGTGTTCCGATTGAACAAATCGGCATAGAAGGCGAACGTGCCCCACGCGGATTCGTCCGGAGTGCGGATGCGCTTCAACCCCGCAAAGAGAACTGCGGCTATTAAGATCACAACTAAAACACTGGCCAGATGGGGCATTGCTCGTCGTACACCATGCGCCGCGAACGCCAAAAAGAAAGCGGCCCCGATCACGGTCTCCAGTACATATCGCGGATAGTAAGTCTGAGTAAAATGAGACACTACGCAAAATACCACCGGGATGAGTAAGAACATTCCTGCCACTGCCAACGGAAGGCTTTGAAAGTCACTCATGAGGATTTGCTGGCGGCTGTCCTTTCGAGGTAAAGCGAGCCAGACGGCCAGTACCGCCAGCATCCCGAACGAAAGCAGAGTAGGCAGGGCAAACAGAGCCTCGTAAGTAGCGCCCAGCCTTGCGATCAGCGAAGCGCCGGCGGGTACTCCGCCGTAATTTCGATGAGCCAGTATGTTCGAAAGTAGGAAAACGACTGGAAACGCTCCGCCGCAAATAGAAAGTAAGACCGGGAAATCGAAAGCGCGTCGTCGCACGGCCAGAATGGCTTCGCCCGCAAGAAACGGCAAAGCGGCCAGGCAGGCGCTGTAGTGAATAGAGAATCCCGCGGCGAGGCTGATGCTCAAAGCCGGCAGCGCAAAGCGTCTGGTCCCTTTTTCGTGAGTAAGTTGCCACGCTAGAAAGGCGCAAGCGCTGGAGAGCAGGACAAGCGCGTACGGCCGGGCTTCGAACGAGTAGACGAAGGCGAGCGTCAGGGACGGAAATAGCATCGCCAGAAAACCATAGACAGGCGCCGTCGAGCGAGCGACCGCAAAATACACCACTAGCGTCGCCAGCCAATAGGGAAAAATCGCAATCGACCGCAAGACGAACGGAGTTGTGCCGAACCACTTCACGAGGTAGTGAAGCGGAATGTAGTAGGTTGGCGGCTGCCAGTCCAGTCCGGAAGCGAGCGAACGGAAGATCACATCGAAGGGCTGCCCGGCAATGTAATAGACGTCGATCTCATCCCACCAGAGATGCCTCCGGACCGCAATTGCTCCGGTTATCAGCAACAATACTATGGAGTAGATGAGAAGCGCCCAAAAATAGCGGCCACCCAATATTAGCCGGGGATGCAGCGCCGCGAATTCTTCGCCTTCCGCGGTGAGCGGAATGGCGGTCATGATGGAAACGGCCGGAAAAACTTATATCCTGATAGCATCCAACATCAGTCTACCGAAAAGGAGGTGCCTCGCCGGTCATACCGGTTTACTTGCCGCCTTACTTGATGGTGACGGAATACAGCGGCCCGACCTCGAGCAACGCCCGCGCCTTGACTTCCTGTCCATCCGCAATCAATCGCTTCACCAGCCACGGGTCCGGGTCGTAGAGCAGGAAGTGGTGATGCTCACGAATAAAAGCGTCATATTCCGGCGCATGCATCCGGCCGGGTGGCAGCATGCCCGTGAAGGCGTGAAAGAAGTTCCGCTTGAAGACCGCGTCCGGGGCCGCATTTCTCCACTGGGGATTGCCCATCACATAGAAACTACGCTGCGCCAAATCGGGACTGCCGTATTCGTATGCCAGCAGATACGCGCCATCTCCCATGACGATCGGTTCTTGCGACTGCTGCAGGAAGGGTACGCCGCCGTTGAACAGATCGGAATATCGGGCGTAGGTACCCCAACTATATTCGTCCGGTGACCGGAGCCTGCCGGAAACGGTTACGAGCAGATTACCTAGGAGCAGAACTAACAGGATGTTCGGAAGTCCCGCTAAAGGCCGTCGCCAAGCGTAACAGAGGTAAGCGAGGAGTACCGAAGCCCCGATCACTGTATCGAGAACGTGACGGTAGTGTAACGCGCCGGTATACATCGAAAGAACGAAGTAGACAATCGGCAAAGGCAAGAAAGATGCCGCCGCTGCAACTTCCCAATACGGCAGCCCGCGCGTGTCAAGGTCAAGATCCACAACCTCGCGCTTCAAGAAAGCGCGCCAGACGAAAAACGCCGCGCATAGAACGAACCCGAAAACGATCGCCCGGGAAAACAGACCCATATAGAGCTCTAGAAAAGTCGAATAATTGTGAGCCATATGATAGGTCGCTGAAAAGTGACGGCTGGCGCGAATATCAGGCACAAGCGGTAACAGGGCGAACGCCGCGCAAGCAATGGAAAGCAGAACCGGATAGTCTACCTTCCGGCGGCGGAAAACGATGACCGCTTCCCCTACTAGGAGCGGCAGGGCGACAAGACACGCGTTGTAGTGAAAGCAAACCAGCGTCCCCAGGCTGATCGTTAATGCCGGCAAGGCAAAGCGGCGAAATCTATATTCTTTGGTCAGTTGCCACGACAGGAACGTGCAAGCGGTGAAAAGTAGAACAAACGCGTAGGGCCGCATCTCGAACGCATAGACAAAAGCCCCGGTCAGCGATGGAAAGAGCATCGCTATGAATCCATAAACCGGCTTGGTCCGGCGCGCTACCGTGAAGTACAGCACCAACGTCGCCAACCAATAGGGCACGATCCCGACCAGGCGGCCCACCAACGGCGATGCGCCGAAGACATTGGAAAGCCAGTGCAATGGAAGAAAGACAGCGGGCGACTGCCAGTCGGCGCCTGATAACAGCGCGTTCCAAATCGCTTTCATATTCGGCAATGTCGCGATGAGCATTGTCTGAATTTCATCCCACCAGAGATGACGCCGGGACGCGATTACTGCCGTACCGGCCAGAATAAAGATGGAATACAGCAGCAAATACCAGAGCGCATGTCCGCCGAACGGTTGCGATCGCTCGCGCGAGCTACGGTCCTGGGTCTCGAGCTCTGTTTGCCGCCAGAGAGCCGTTCCGGCGCTCATAGAGGCGATCCGAGGGCGAAGGTCTCAAGGCACATGTTAGATAGAAGGACCAATCCGGTCGCGGATTGTTTCATGAACAAAGAGCGTCTTTAGTAAAAAAATGCACCGCAGTTGGCCCCGGCCGCGAAGGCGCTAGCGTTATAAAGGTTGTTTTATGAATATTTCTTTAACGAAGAAATCCGCTCTTGTCACCGGGGCAGGGCGCGGCATTGGGCGTGCTATCGCGCAAACCCTGGCAGCTTCCGGAGCTCACGTTCTACTCGCGGATATCGATGAATCAGCGCTCGAAGAAACACGCTCGGCGCTCGCCGCCTCCGAGGGCGGGCGCGTAGCCATGTTCGCCGGCGATCTCACGTCGCCCGGAGTGCCGGAGGACCTGGTAAGAATGCTCATACGGGAGTTCGGCTCGCTCGACATCATAGTCAACAACGCCGGTTACACCTGGGACAACGTCATTCAAAAAACGACCGATGAGCAGTTTCAAGCGATGCTCGACATACATGTGGTCGCGCCGTTCCGCATTCTGCGCGCGGCCGCTCCCTGGATTCGCGAAAAGGCGAAAGCCGAGATAGAAGCCGGCGCGCCCGTTGTCCGCAAAGTAGTGAATGTTACGTCCATCTCCGGGCTTGATGGCAACCCGGGGCAGGCCGGCTATTCTTCCGGCAAAGCGGCGGTTGTGGGCCTGACCAAGACGCTGGCCAAGGAATGGGGCCGCTACAACGTGACGGTCAATGCCGTGGGCTTCGGCCTAATCGACACGCGGCTCACCCGGCCCATGGAAGACGCCGCCACCAGCATCGCGATCGGCGAGAGACAGTTGCGCGTTGGCATGCAGGAGCAAGTGCGCGAACAGGCCGCTCGCATGATTCCCTTGGGACGCATCGGTGGACCGGAAGACGCCGCCAATGCGGTGTTCTTCTTCTGCTCGCCGTTATCGGATTACGTGACCGGCGAAGTGCTGGTCTGCGGCGGCGGCATTCATTTTTGACGGATTCACTTCTGTATCGTCGCGGGCGATTTCTTTCGCGCCTTCAATCCCTGCATGACCGCCGGGATCAATGAAACCACGATAATTACCAGTACGAACGTCTGGAAATTGCGGCGCACGATAGGAATGTTCCCAAGCAGATAGCCGAGCGTGATCATGGACGTGACCCAACCCGCCGCGCCGACGACATTAAAGAGAATGAAGCGCGAATAACGCATCTTGCCGACGCCCGCAATAAAAGCGGCGAAGGTGCGAATGATCGGCAAAAACTTTGCCAGGATAATCGTCTTCCCGCCGTGCCGCTCGTAAAATTCGTGTGTACGCTCGAGATGCTCGCGGCGGAAAAAACGCGAACCGGTCCTTTGAAACAAGGAATAGCCGAGCGTGCTGCCCAGCCAAAAGCCACAGCCATCGCCCAGGATGGAAGCGATGGTGAGCAAGCCGATAGTGAATCCAATCGGCAGTTTACCCGCGCCCGCGACCACGCCGACGGTAAACAGCATGGAATCGCCCGGCAGAAAAAAACCGATCAGCATGCCGCTTTCGGCAAACACGATCAGGAACAGAACCAGATAGCCTTCCCAGCCCGTCAGCACGGTGGAAAGTAGCTGGATGAGCTTTTCGGGATCCGTCAGGCTGCGGATGAAATCGATGAGTTGTGAGATCAAACGGTGTTCTCAGCCTTCGAACGAACCGGCAATCTTGCGGATGGCCGCGTCGTTGATCTTGATTTTGCCGCGGCGTTTCAAGTCGGTGACTATGCTGTCACGGAACAACGGCTGCTGCACTTGCTGCTTCTGCTGCTCGAGAGCCTGCACCATGGCGGTCTTGTTGCTCGCGAATTGATTCATGTCCGCGGGGATCTTGTCCGCCACGCGGCAGACAAACTGGCTCGATTGCGCCGCGATCGGTCCTACGATGCCGCCTGCTTTGGCGTCGAACGCCGCGGATAATTGGGTGGCCGCTCCAATCCCTTCCGCCGCGCCGTCAATCGAGAAAGGCGCCGCCGCTTTCACGCTCAAGCCATAGGCCTTGCCGATCGCTTCCAGGCTCTCGCCTTTACGCGCCCGGTCCGCAGCCTGTTTGGCCGCATCTTCGGCCAGCCGGTCGGCTTCCGCCGTCAGGAAGCGTTGCATGACTTCGTTCTGCACTTCCGCAAATTCGCCATTCCGGGCGGGCACAACTTTCGAAACCGTCGCGAAGGCCGACTTGCCCTGTGCATCGACGTTGACGACATCCGTAGTCGTGCCTTTCACCGCCGCGAAAATCGCGTTCGTCAATTCCGGCATGCTGTTCAACTCCGGCAAAGGCGTGTTCGTCGTCATATCGGCCATTTGGAAAAATTTCAAACCGTATTTAGCGGCAATGGCAGCTTCTTGCGCCGGAGTGCGCAGCGCTTCGTTGTGCGCCGCCTCCATGGCCTTGCTCAGATTATCGGAAGCGGCCTGTTTCTTTGCCTCGGCGAGTAACTGCGGTTTCGCTTCGTCGAAACTCTGGGTGTGGGCGGTCTGCTTTTCTTCAAGCTGCAAGATGTGATATCCATACTCGGTTTCTATGATGCCGCTCATCTCCCCCGCGCCGAGCGAAAACGCCGCCTTCTCGAAATTCGGCACCGTCTGCCCCTTGACGATCCAACCGAGCTCGCCGCCCTTCTCCGCCGATCCGACGTCTTCGGAATTCTTCTTCGCCAGATCCGCGAAATCCCCGCCGCCCTTGAGTTGCTTCAGCAGGCCCTCCGCCTTGGCCTTTGACTTGGGCGCGTCTTCCTTGGGCTTGCCCTGCGTCTTGATCAAAATGTGGCGCACCCGCACGCGCTCCGGAGTGCGGAAGCTATCGATGCTCTCCTGATACGCCTTCTGCAGTGCGTTGTCGGAAATCTGCACTTTTTGCATGAAATCCGCCGTCGTCCCCGCCACTATGCCAGCGTCCCGTTTCTCGGGCATCCGGAATTGTACGCGGTTCTTGTCGAAATACGCTTTGACAGCGGCCGGATCCTTATTCACCTTCGCGAGGAAATCCTTGCCTTCGAATTTCAGATAGCTAAGTCCGACTTTGAGATTCTTGCGCTGGTATTCCGCGCGCGCATCCTGATCCGAAATGACCAGCGACTGCTTCTCAATGCTCTCCAGGCGCGCGCCGAGCATCGCCTCCCGCTGCTGCTCTTCGAAACTCCGATCCGTCATCCCTTGCTGCGCGAGGAAGGAACGATAGATCTGTAGGTCGAACTTGCCCCCCATTTGCGCCGCGAATGTCGATTGAATAATGCCGCCCAGTTCGTCATCCGATACGCTCAAGCCCATCTCGCGCGCTTTGTAGGCCAGCGCCTTCTGCTCGACAAGCTGATTCACGATGCTCGGGATATACATCGCCAGAATGCCCTTCGGCAAATTGCTCTGGCCGCGCGTCAGTCGCTGAATTTCCCGCTGCACGTCGGAAGCGGTGATCTGGTCCTTGCCAACGGACGCTACGACGTTATCGTTCGCCCCGCCCGTTCCGCCCACGCCGCCGGGGACCAGATAGATCAGCATGGAGCCCGCCACCAGCAAGAGCACCACCCCTAGCAGAATGCGCACACTCTTTTCGCGGCTACGGAATACATCAAACATGATTTAGAGCGGAAACTCCTCGAGTAAGGCTACTTATCTCACAAGCGCACAGGGCGTTTGGTGCCCGTTGTGCGTGTCCATTAAGTATAACGGACAACGGCGGGCTAAAATTGTGCGTCTGTATTCACTATGGAAACATCCCGCATCGATTCGGTAGCGCTGCTCACGGCAGTCGTCGCTACTGCCCTCGCTTTCGCCGCTGCGCACGGTCAATTTGGCTATTTAAGCAGCATCGGCGGTCTGACTTTGTTGCTGGTCTTGTTCGCCTACGACCGCCAGGGCTACCGGTCCGGCTGGCAGAGCCTGGCGTTTGCGGCGGTGGGCGGCCTGTGCGTCTCCCTCGCCAGCGGATACGCCTTCGCCCTGGTTCTGAAGCCGCCGGTAGACGCGGCGCACGATTTCTACGACCAATGGCTCGCGCTCGCTTGGATCGTCGCCACTTTCGTGTTCACGACCATCGACCGCGTCCGTATGAGCAGCCGCGCTCCCGCGAGCCTGGGCTTAACCGCGGGTAGTGTCTTTACCGCGGGGAGCACGATGCCGCCGCCCACCGTCAATCTCGCGCCCGTCTTTGTTCCTCCTGCGCCGCGTCCCGTTGTACAGCAGCCGCCACCACCCGTAGTTCCCGAGCCCATTTTGGCGCCCGAACCGCCGCCGCCAGCCGCTATCGAAGTGCCACCAGGCAAAGAGACCGAGATTTTCGTCAATCTGATAGGCGAAGGCCTGAATGTCTTACGCCGCGTACGCGCCGAACACCTGGGCCGCGATTTCTACCGCATTGTCGACACCATGCCCGAGAACGAAACCTGGCAATTCCAGCCCGGCCAGATCGTGCGTTGCCGCAAAACCAAGTTATCCAGCGGCAAGAGTATGGTGGCTTTCGAAGAAGCCCCGCGGGCGTCCTAGCAGGGCCAGGATACTGTAACTTCCGCCAGTCCGCGGAATCTTAATAAGTGGAGGAAACAACATCATGCGAGGAATTATCACTCCACTTATCGCAGCCGCAACGCTTTTGGCGCCGCTCCATTTGTCGGCACAGAAAGATCACAACGATCCCTACGTGCCGGGGCCGGCCAACGAATCCAAAGTCGCGCAGGAAATTCGCCATCAACTCGTGATGCTGCCGTACTACAGCATTTTTGACGATCTGGCCTTCCGGATCGACGGTGGTACGGTGACTTTACTAGGAGCGGTAACCAGGCCGACCCTGAAATCAGACGCTGAAAACGTCACCAAACGCGTTGAGGGCGTCACGCAAGTCGACAATCAAATCGAAGTCCTGCCGTTGTCGCCCAACGATAACCGCATTCGGCTCGCGGTCTACCGCGCCATCTACGGCGACCCCAGCATCGGCGATCGCTACGGCCATCGCGCGCTGCCTTCCATCCACATCATCGTCAAGAACGGAAACGTCACTCTTGAAGGTGTCGTCGCGAACGTTGGCGACAAGAATTTGATCAACATTCGCACCAACGGTGTGGCCGACGTTTTTAAAGTCACTAACAACTTAATCGTCGAAAAGTAAGTCGCATTCACCTTACCCCTACGCAGTTTTCGGGGTACCAAACGGACGTGTGAGTACCTTTTAGGCGTAATAAAGGCGAAGATATTCGCCTCCAAGAAAAATCTTGCACAAAGGTATTGCAATCTTTTCAGCTGGATGCAACTATCTATCCAGTGGTCCGGTTCGGACCAAATCGGACTTAAGTGGAAGAGATTGGCCAGTCGAGGTCGCCGGTAGTGGCGCAGGATGCCCCGCGCGGTGTTTTCCGTGTCAGTGTCGACGAGAAAGGCAGACTAAAACTCCCCGCTTCGATTGTGCAGTATTTGGAAAGTTTAGGCGAGCGAAAAGTTTTTATTACCACGCTGGATGAAACCGAAGCGCGCATTTATCCGCTCTCGGCGTGGCGTGAAACGGAAAAAATGTTGCAGGAGCCGGGCGAAGATTTCGACGATCGGAGCGACATCGCTTTAATCGCGGCGAACTACGGCCAGGACACGGATTTCGACGCGCAGGGCCGGGTGACCTTGCCGGGCGATCTACGAAAGATTTTGGAATTAGAGGGCCAGGAAGTAACGCTGCGTTGCTTTCAGGGGCGTATCAATCTGTTGCGCAGCAGTGAATACGACCGGCGCGTGGCGGGGGCGAAGATGGGTCTCGCGGAGAAGCTGAAGGCCCAACAGAAGAAGGGATTATGACGGGCGCCATGTATGACCTGGCACTATCCGGTGTTGTTAGCAGAATCGCTCGAGTATCTCGCGATTCGGCCGGACGGCGTGTATGTCGACATGACGGCGGGATTGGGCGGTCATACGAAAGCCATCGCCGAGCGCCTGGAGACGGGTTTGGTGTTGGCGTGCGACCGCGATGCGGAGTCGCTCGCACTGGCGCGAGAAGCGACAGTGGCTCACGCCGCGAAGATACGGTTTTTTCATGGAGCTTTTTCGAAGCTGCCTGAGGCGCTCGAAAGCAACGGGCTTTCGATGGTGGATGGGGTGCTGGCGGATTTGGGTGTCAGCCGGCACCAGCTCAGTACTGGGGAACGAGGATTTTCATTAATGCACAAAGGCCCTTTGGATATGCGGATGGATCGCAGCCAGGGCCATACCGCGGAGGAGTTCGTGAATGAACTGCCCGAG
>Ga0193753_10002846_pt1 | contig 13270 bp, 12 predicted proteins | sample H1c2metaG_FD_144925 | JGI IMG/M metagenome (GOLD analysis project Ga0193753, IMG submission 144925) | Soil microbial communities from a riparian zone of the East river system, Colorado, United States - H1c2 | ecosystem: Environmental > Terrestrial > Soil > Riparian zone | place: USA: East... | reverse complement strand
TTCTGCTTCCAGAATGTGAGGTCGTAACTCATGCGATGCGCGTAGTGTGGCCTAACGACCCAAGCTCAGCGACCCGGCCCACGGGACGCATCGATTGGAACAATAGCGCGATGGCCGGGTTCGCTGCAGCGCATGGTTAGGTCTTTGTGGCTTCATTGGCGGTTGTAGCGCGATGACCTGAGTGCAGCTGCATAACAAGTTCTTCGCCATCATCGCCGTCGCACACATTTTCTCGTGTAAATTGGAATCCGCATTTTTGTAAGACACGTATCGAAGCTAAATTGTGCTTTGCCACGTGTGCGTAAACTGGCCGTGTCTCGATCTTGGTCAAGAATTGGGCCACGGCCTCACTGGCGATTCCCTTTCCCCAATGGGTCTTGCCCAGCCAGTAGCCGATGTTTGGCTCGCCCCCCGCTTCCCAATAGACAACGTTGCCAGCCACGATGTCGTCCGCCAAGATCGTGTTGAGGATTCCGGTCTGGTTGGTCTCCTTATTCATGATTTTGGCCCAGTGCGTCATAAAAGCGTCGCGGTCGCGGCTGGGGAATGCCGCCATCCGCGTTGCCTCGGCATCCAGCTGGTGCTCAAAAAAAATCGGCAGGTCTTGCTGGGTCACTTCACGGAGCGTAATAGTCATCTGATCAGACCTAACGACCCAAGCTCAGCGACCCGGCGCACGAGGGCGTCCGATTGCAACCGCGACGCTCTCGCCGGGTTCGCTGCAGCGCATGGTTAGCCCACGTTCGTAAATTCTCAACTCTCATCGTGGATGGAAACTCCGGCTCTTGATACGACTGCGGCGCATCCAAGATGCGCTTCGGGCCAAGTGTAAATGTGCTCTGCTTCCGGTCAAGCGCCGCCCGCCACTTGCCGCGCACTGTCACAGTGACAACGTCTGAGTTCGTGTCGTGTGTCATGGCAACATCACGCCACCTATCGGCTTGGTGATCGATGTAACACCAGCCCCACTTCCCGCCCGGCGAACGCATGTAGAATGCAACGGTGTAAGGCTCGGCACTCCAATTGCAACGCTGCGTGACTAAATACTCAGAACCGTCCGCCAAGCGAAGCGAAGCAACGACGCCACTGCCACCCGGCTGAAAGACGACGACAACTGCGACGATAACTAAGAGCATCAAACAACCCACGATGACACCGATTATCTTCATGGCGCGCATGGTGGGCTAACGACCCAAGCTCAGCGACGGCGAGGCAAGGGCGTTCGCCTTGGAACAGTGGCGTGACCGAGCCGTTCGCTGCAGCGCCTGGTTAGGCGTTCGCCGCGCGCTGGTGTGAGAACGTGCGAAGCCTCCGTGTGGCCTCGCCGACGACGCTCGTGAATGTGTGATCCAAAAACTCATGACTGCAACTGCGACGCGCGAACTCTCCCACGCCGCCCGCCCGCGCACCATCCGAAAACCAAAACCAGGACGCACACTGCGGCGCGGCCTAACGACCCAAGCTCGTCCTTGGTCTTTCGACGGAAAAGCCTGGAAAACAGGCCCGTTGCTGTTGGTTCTGCGGACGGTTGCCAGCACTTCCTGCCAGCAGTCGTGTGACTCTGGCAAAAAGCGGCGAGAAGGAGAACACAACTCTCCTGCTACTCGCTAACGGCGACAGAGCCAATCGAGTGAGCCTCATAACCATGAAAGAAGTTATGACGCAGAAGTTCAGATTATATCGACGCGGTAGCAATGGCCGTTATTACATCCAAGACAATACCACCGGCAAACAAGAAAGCCTCGGCACATCGGAGAAGGCGGAAGCCTTGCGGCTCTTGATGGCGAAGAATGAAGCCGACCTTCAGCCCGCATTCAACGCACAGATTGCCCGTGCGTATCTCGCCGCAGGCGACCCGTCTCTGGCGCGGCGCACTTGGAAGGAAGTCATGGTGGCATTCGTTGAAGCGAGGGCACAGCGACGGGAGAGCACACGGGACCGCTACGACCAAGCGTTTCGCGAACCGATCCTCGCGCAGTTTGCTTCACGCCGATTGCTCGACACGCGCGCGGAAGATGTGTTGCAACTCATCAAAGACGGCACCGTCTCGACGAATATGTATTTCCGGCGTCTGCACAGCTTCGCCCTGACGCTCGGCTGGTTGCCGTGGCCGATTCTTAATTATCGGCAGTGGCCGTCCCGCAAATACAAACAGAAGCGCGGCATTACGGCGGAAGAACATCGCTTGCTCGTCGAAACGGAGAAGAACGAAGAACGCCGAGCATTTCTTGAACTCGCTTGGCACGTTGGCGCCGCCCAAATCGATTTGGTGTCGCTGGCCGCCGAAAATATTGACTGGAACACCAAGACGATCACTTATTTCCGGTGCAAGACCGGCAAGCCGTGCGTGTTGCGTTTCGGAAACGAAGTCGCCGGAATCCTCAAACGCTTGCCGACGAACGGTTCGCTTTTTCCGAAATACTCCAAACTTACTTCCGCCGACCGCGCGACGCGGTTCGCTGACCGAGTTGAGAAGCTGGGCATCAGAAAGCGCAGTGAGGAAGCCAGTATCCCTTCCATCAGTTTGCATTCCTATCGCTACGCTTGGGCAGAACGCGCGCGAGCGGCTGGATACCCCGAGCGCTTTGCTCAAGAAGCACTCGGTCACGCGAGCAGTGCGATTCACCGCGCATATGCGAAAAGCGTGCGAGTGGAATTGCCGCCGCTTGAGGAATACGAACGAGATAAGGCAAAAGTGGTCTCGTTACCCAAAGCGGCATAAAGCTTCCTGGCCGGAACGCGCAACCTGATGCGGGTAGGACGGTATTTGTCCGACCTGCCATGCTTAAGTATTCGCGTGAACGATGGCTTGTCATCAATGGGCGAAACTGATTTTGTTGGCGCGACCCAATCGAAAAGTTCGAGGGCGCGTCGCGTTCCACTCCCGGAATTTTCGATCGATCATCAGCAACGCACGGACCCAACGCAAGCAACAGCATTGAAAACGCACGAGCCATGAAACCCTATCCCATCCAACTCGAAATTCCCGCCTTTCGATGACGTTCTACGCGCATACGGCTGATGACGACGGAGGGAACCGGTTGCCCGAAAATTCGGGGAAGTGGCAGCTTTTGTCAGTGCATCTGCGCAATGTCGCGGACAGGGCGAAATCTTTTGCCATGCCGCTCGGCATGCCTGCGGAAGCTGAACTAGCTGGATTGCTTCATGATTTAGGAAAGTACGCGCATCGGTTTCAGGCGCGGCTGCGCGATCCCTCGATCCACGGCATTAACCACTGGGCTGCAGGAGCCGCACACGCTGCCGAATTACGTTTCCACAACAGCGCGTTCGCCGTGGATGGTCATCACACTGGAATGCCAGCGAGGGACGGCGACGGTCTGAAACAAACCATTGCTCGGATGCGCTTGGACGCGGAGAGGGAAAGCTTCTGCAAATGTGTTGAGCCTTTGTCCGAACTCCTGCGCCGATTCACGGCGGATGGCCTCCGCCTGCCAGACATTCCGATCCGAACTGCGGGCGATTCTTTCTCGGAAGCGCTGCGCACTCGCCTGCTTTTCTCCTGCCTCGTGGATGCCGACTTCCGCGACACGGAAAATCACTACGACCCAGGAGCCGCAAGTCTTCGACAGGTTCCTCCGCTTCAGCCCGATCGCGCGTTGGCAATCCTCCGTCGTCACCTGGACGGCCTGCGTGGTGATGGCGATGTGAACCAACGCCGTCGCAAGCTGCTCGACGATTGTCTGGCCGCTGCGACTCAACCTCCCGGCCTGTTCACGCTCACTGCGCCGACTGGAAGTGGCAAGACGCTTAGTTCGCTAGCCTTTGCCCTCCAACACATCGCACATCATAACTCCGCGTTGCCCGAAGACGATGCCCGCCGGTTCCGTCGGGTGATTGTTGTCATCCCGTTTACCAGCATCATCGAGCAGACAGCGGGCGTGTATCGCAAGCTCTTCGAGCCGGAGTTTGGTTGGGACTACGTATTGGAACATCACAGCGCCGTTGCTCCGCGCGAACGCGCCGAGGACAAGGGCAAGGACGCCGAAGGAGAAAGCCTTCGTCGCGCCCGGCTGGCGGCGGAAAATTGGGCCTCGCCGCTCGTCGTCACCACCAGCGTCCGGTTTTTCGAGAGCCTCTTCAGCAACCGCCCGTCCGCCTGCCGCAAGCTCCACAGTATCGGCCGTTCCGTCGTGCTGTTTGATGAAGTGCAGACGCTCCCGTCCGATCTTGTGCCATCGCTCCTGTCCGCCGTAAAACTGCTGACGCGCGATTACGGTGTGACCGCTGTGTTCATGACCGCGACGCAGCCAGCGTTCGCTGCGGCAGAAACTGCCTTGCCTTACGGATGGGATCCGAAGCCCATTGCTTCGGATGAATCCGCACTTGCTGAAGCTCTCCGACGCACCCGGATTGAACTGCCGGGCTTGGACCAAAAAGTTTCATGGGAAAACATCGCCGATCGCATGGCCGCGGAATCGCAAGCTCTGTGCGTGGTCAACACCACTGCCGATGCGCGGAATCTGTTCAAACTTCTGCGCGACCGCTCTTCCGATGGACTGTGCCATTTGTCGTCCCGGTTGTGTCCGCAACATCGTCGGGAAAAATTGGAAAACATCCGCCAACGGCTGCGCGATGGATTGTCTTGCCGGCTGGTTTCAACACAGTTGATCGAGGCCGGTGTGGATGTGGACTTCCCCATCGCCTTCCGCGCCCTTGGCCCGCTCGATTCGATCATCCAAACTGCCGGACGCTGCAACCGGGAAGGTAAGTCCGCCGAACCGCGTCCCGTGATCGTCTTCCGGCCTGAGCACGACGGGATGATCGATCAACGCAGGGTCAACCCATACCAAGTTGCAGCAAAGGTGACACAAAGCTTTCTGAATCGCTTTCCCGACGCCGCCGACCGGCTGCATCTGCCGGAATTCTACGCCGCTTATTTCCGGGAACTCTACGGCCTGCTGGGACCGCAGTCGGTGAAGGACGACAAAGTCTTTGCCGCTTGCGCTATCCTCGACTTCCCCAAAGCTGCCGAAGAATGCTCCCTCATCGGCGACGAAACCCACGCCGTCCTCGTGAAGAATTGGAAGGACAAAGACGGAAAGAATCGCGGAGAAGAACTCGCCAAGAAGCTTGAACAGCAGAAGCATCTGACCGCCGCCGAGTGCCGCGAAGCCCAGCGATTTTCCGTGAATCTGTATCAATCCGAATTTTTCGACGCCCAGGCCAAAGGCTACATCTACCAGCCCGCGAAGGATTGGGACTTCTGGGTGTGGAATTCTGATTACGATGAAGACCTTGGACTCGGCCACGTCGGACTTGATGCCTTCAACCAATGATTTCAAAAACCCTATGACCATCCATCTCCGCACTTGGGGCGACCTCGCCTGCTTCACTCGACCCGAGATGAAAGTCGAGCGAGTTAGCTATCCCGTCATCACTCCCAGCGCCGCGCGGGGACTGCTCGAAGCCATTATCTACAAACCCCAATTCCGCTGGCGCATCCGTCGCATTGCGGTCAAGCGACCCGTCCGCTTCCTCGCGTTCCGTCGCAACGAGGTGAAATCGTGCCTCTCGGCGCGCAACCCGGTGCCGCTGCTGGCTGACGAGGATCGCACTCAACGAAACACGCTCGCCCTGCGCGATGTGGAATACGTCATCGAAGCCTCGATGCACCTCACTCCGCTGGCCGGCCTACCTCGACGCAAGCCAGCCGATGACGAGGATCGCGGCGAAGACAATCCAGTGAAGTATCTCGCCATGTTTCAGCGCCGCGCCGAGAAAGGCCAATGCTTCGCCCAACCGTGCTTTGGCTGCCGCGAATTCCCCGCGCACTTCGAGTTGGCCGATGAAGCTGCCATGCGCGTTTCCCCTGAAACCAACCGCGATACCGATCTTGGACTAATGCTCTACGACGTCTTCCATCTTGACGTTCTCAAGGACCAGCAGCCCGGTAAGACCGAGAAACCTCAACCGCGTGTGACCTTCTTCAAGGCGGCGATTCAAAACGGCGTCGTCAGGGTGCCGGAATGGAGTGAGGTCAAAGCTCAACTCGGAGGTGCCCAATGATGCTCCAAGCCCTCATTGCTTACGCCGAACGGGAGAAACTAGGCGATGCGGATTTTGAATCCGTCGGCGTTCGCTGGCTGATCTCTCTGAACCGAAACGGACAACTTGCCGGTGACCCAATTCCATTGGCGGAGAATCCAAACGACAAGAAGCCGAGGCCAAAGAGGCTGGTCCGCCCGAAGTCAGATCCGGATTTCGTCTCGCATGGTCGTTCGTACTTTTTATGTGACAGCTTGGAACGCTCGACAGTCTTCGTGGAGGACGATGCAAAGCGTGAGAAGCGCCGTGTGAATCAAGCCTACTTTGTGAGTCTGATTGAAGAGGCAGCCAAGGACTGCAAGGTGGAATCAGAGCGACTTCAAGCGCTGGCTGGATTTTTACGCGACGAAGCGAGGTTGGCAGACCTCTATACAAGGCTCACCGCAGCAAAGGCAAAGACCAGCGACAACGTGGCGTTTTCTGTTGATGGCAAGGACCTACTTGCATCGCCTGAGTTGAAAACTTGGTGGAAACAAAAGAACCAACGGCAGCGTGAGGAACAGGAGAAGATCGAATCCGTTTGTCTGGCCACGGGTCAGTTCGGCCCGGTCTGCCGCACGGCGGGCTTCATCAAGCTGCTTGGCGAAGACACCAAGCTCATCTCCTTTAACAAGGAATGTCCCGCATTCGAGTCCTTCGGCTTATCGCAGGCGGCCAACGCTCCCGTCAGCATTACTGCGGAGGAAAACTTCCGATCCGCTCTGAATGTCCTTATCGACAAGAGCCGTAGCCAGGGACTCGTCTTCAATGAAACCGTTCACCTCCACTGGACACGCAATCCCGAGGTGAGGGACCCGTTCGACCTGCTCACCACCGCCGACCCAGAGGCGATTTCTGCGTTGCTCAAGTCGGTGCAGGAGGGCCGGAACTATGTAGGCTTGGAAGCCAACGCCTATTACGCCATGAGCCTCTCGGGCAATGGTGCTCGAATCGTGGTTCGGGATTGGTTGGAGAGTTCAGTGCGGGAGGTTGAGGCGAGCATCGCGAGATGGTTTCGAGATCTCACGATTATCGACCCTGAGCATTTGCTGCCCAAGAGTGACTTTAGCCTCTGGGGCCTGCTGGCGACGCTTGTTCCTCGGAAGAGCGGCAAGCCCGACTTTGAGAAGCTTGCCCCTCAAGCCGCTACGGAACTCCTGTATTCTGCTTTGAATGGTGGCGCGCTACCGCAGCCAATTCTCTTTGCAGCCATTCGTCGGCATCAACTCGAAGACAACAAGATTAACCCAGCCCGCCTTGCTTTGATTAAGGCATGCCTCGTCCGATCACCAAACCGAAAGGAAACTGATACCATGAAAGAAAAACTCGACCCTGAATCGAAAGATCGCGCCTATCTCTGCGGGCAACTGTTCGCGGTGATTGGCCGCTTGCAACTGTTGGCACTCGGCAAAGTCGGTGCGTCCATAGCGGAACGAACCTATGGCGGCGTTGCGACACGGCCCGCCACAACATTTGGCCCCCTGTTCACCAAACTCCCGGCCTACTTGAAAAAGGCCAACACTCGGTTCCCGGGCAGCGGGACAAACAAGCAAAAGGAGCTTGAAAGCCTGAGCGTCCGAGTCGAGGCGCTCGGCGGCATTCCGCGGACCCTTGGATTGGAACAGCAGGGGCGTTTTGCGCTCGGCTACTATTGTCAGCTCGCACAATACCGAACCGACCGGGCAGAAGCAGACGCCGCAAAGAAGGCCGAGGAACTGGCCGACGAATCCAATTGAACCATCAACCAAAAAATAAAATCACATGAACAATCGTTACGACTTCGTTTATCTCTACGACTGCAAAGACGGCAACCCGAACGGCGATCCCGATGCTGCGAACACCCCACGCATTGACCCGCAGGACATGCACGGTCTCGTCTCCGACGTGTGCCTGAAGCGCAAGGTTAGGAACTTCGTGCTCGCCGTTGGAGGCGACGGTCGGGACATTTTTGTCCAAACCAAGTCGCCTCTGAACCCAAGGATCGCCGACGCCTGCAAGGAAGCGAACTTGCCAGACTACAAAAAGGCCGATGGCAAGTGGGACACCGATAAGGCGAAAGGGCGCACGCAGAAAGATATTCGCACGATTCAGCAAAAGCTCTGTGCCCGTTACTACGATGTCCGCACTTTTGGAGCCGTTATGTCAACTGGCCCGAACGCTGGGCAGATACGAGGGCCTGTTCAGATCACGTTTTCGCGGAGCATTGACGCCATTCTCTCCCTTGACCTGTGCATCACTCGTGTAACGGACACGGATAAGGAGGAAGGTGAAATGGGCCGCAAGAATCTCATCCCTTACGGCCTCTACCGCTGCCACGGTTTTATCAGCGCCCATCTCGCCGGTGAAACCGGTTTCAACGAGGACGATCTCGCGCTGCTCTGGCAGTCGCTCACCCAAATGTTCGACCATGACCGTTCTGCTTCGCGCGGGACGATGGCCCCGCAGAAACTGGTCATCTTCAAGCACCAGTCCAAGCTCGGCAACGCCCCCGCCCACAAACTCTTTGAGCGTGTCACCGCGAAGCGCAAAGCGGGAGTAGAAGTGGCTCGGGCTTTTTCCGACTACGACGTTGTTGTGGACAAATCGAGCCTGCCCTCAGGGGTGGAGGTGCTCGAACTCCTGTGACCCCAATAGGGAGCCCAAATTGGCAGATAGCAGAGGCACGCGAGATGTTGCCGCTCTCGCTGCTTAACGATTTCCTTTACTGCCCGCGACGGGCGGCGTTGAAGACCGTCGAAGGTTGGCGCGAGGAAAACCGGCACACCATTCTGGGCGACATCGCGCATGAGCACGCGGATTTGCCGGGTTACGAAGTGGCCAGAGGGGTGTTGCTCTGGCGGGCGTTGCCCGTTTGGTCCGACCGGCTCGGGCTCTCCGGCAAGTGTGACATTGTGGAAGTGATTCCAAATCCGAATTCCGAATTCCGAATTCCGAAATCATTCGTGCCGGTCGAATACAAGAAAGGCAAACGTCGGCAGTTTGAAAACGACGACGCGCAGCTCTGCGCGCAGGCGCTGTGCCTGGAGGAAATGTTTGGCGTGACGGTCGAGCGCGGCGCAGTCTTTCATGCCGCGAGCAAACGGCGGCGGGACATCGAGTTCACGGTGGAATTGCGGCAAACAACCGAGGATGCCATCCGTGAATTGCATCGCACGGCGCAACGCGAAAATGCGCCGCCCGCCATTTTCAAACCGGCGTGTGAAGAGTGTTCGCTGTTCGAGGTTTGTTTGCCGCAAATCACTTCCCTGCCCAGTGGATTGGAACGCGCAACACGCGCTCTTTTCAAAGTGTAACCATCATGAGCGAAATCCAGCAGAACACGTTGTATCTCCTGACGCCGGCAAGCTACGTCAACCGCGACCATCTCACGTTGCAAGTGGAAGTGCCGGTGTATCCCGACGGCCTCGCGCGGGAGATGCGCAGCAAGGAAACGGTGATTGATGTTCGCAAGGTTTCCGTGCCCATTCATCACCTCGAATCCATCTGCGTCTTCGGTGCCAGCACGATCAGCGCGCCGGCCCTGGATTTGTGTTGGGAACATGGTGTGGCCGTGAATTACCTGAGCGAGAACGGTTACTTGCAGGCGCGCATGACGGGCGTGGCGGACACCAGCGTCACGTTGCGGCGCACACAGTTCCGCGCGGCGGACGATGCAGTGAAATGCGCGGGCATTTCCCGGCAAATCGTCGCGGGCAAAATCCAGAACAGCCGCAACAGCCTGCTCCGCGCGGCACGCGAAAACGAGAGCGAGACCGAGCGTGCGCAGATTCAAAGCGTCGTGGATGCGCTCGCGCTTCAAATCCATTACCTGCAAAGCCAGACGGACCTCGAGAAGGTGCGCGGGGCGGAGGGCATGGCCGCGCAGCTCTATTTCTCGGTGTTCAGCCTTGCGCTCAAGCAGCAGCGCGAGTTGTTTGCTTTTTCTTCGCGCAGCCGTCGTCCGCCCCGCGACCGCATCAATTGCCTGCTCTCGTTTCTGTACGCGCTCGTCCGGCACGATTGCATTGCGGGACTCACAGCCGCCGGGCTCGATCCGTTCGTTGGCTTTCTTCATGTGGACCGGCCGAATCGTCCCTCACTGGCGTTGGATTTGATGGAGGAATTTCGCCCGTGGCTCGCCGACCGCCTGGCCATCACGCTCATCAACCGGCAGCAAATTGGTGCCACGCATTTTGTTGAGCGTGAAGGCGGTGCCGTCGAATTCACGGAAGCGGGCCGCAAACTCGTCATCAAGGCGTATCAGGAGCGGAAACAGGAAACGTTAACTCATCCGTTGCTCGATCAAAGCTTGCGGGTGGCGCAGTTGCCTTTCATTCAGGCCCGCATTCTCGCGCGGCATCTGCGCGGCGATCTGCCGGACTATCTGCCGCTTGTGCCAAAATGAGAATCGCGCCAGAATCGCGGGGTTGCGCTCATGCTGATTCTTGTCACCTACGATGTGTCCACGGTCGAGCTTGCCGGACGTCGGCGGCTTCGCCGGGTGGCGCAAGCGTGCGAAGACTACGGGACGCGGGTGCAGAAATCCGTTTTTGAATGCCAGGTGGGACGGAAGGAGTGGGCGCGATTGCGGGATCGGCTGCTGTCCGAGATCAAGACCGAGGAAGACTCACTGCGATTCTATTTTCTCGATGAGAAGGCCGTGGCGCGCACGGAGCATCACGGCACTGGAAAGCCGGTGGATTTGACAGAGCCTTTGATTTTGTGAAGACCTTTCCGCGAACCCTCAGTGCCGACTTCGCGTTCATACTTTGGCGGAGCAGTCGAAATCAATGCCCTGCTGAGATATTTCAAACGTTCATTGACATAGCGAAACTACTTTTGAAGCGAACACTGGTGACGTTCGCGGAAATGCGTTATCAAGACTCTGAGGTTGTGCTGGTTGGCATGGCCGCAGTCGCCCCGTTCGAGTGAGCGGGGCGCGGATTGAAACGAGTTCAATGCAGACCGCGCGCGGCACGGCCGCGCGTCGCCCCGTTCGAGTGAGCGGGGCGCGGATTGAAACATGTAGCTGGCAGCTTCGGCGAGCACTTGTTTGAGTCGCCCCGTTCGAGTGAGCGGGGCGCGGATTGAAACGACAGTAACGACCTCTCAATCGTCTCTTGAGCAGGTCGCCCCGTTCGAGTGAGCGGGGCGCGGATTGAAACACTGCAATTGATCCGGCGACATTCCTGTCGTCAGGTCGCCCCGTTCGAGTGAGCGGGGCGCGGATTGAAACAAGACATTCCTTACGTGTTTTACCCCTTGCCAAGGTCGCCCCGTTCGAGTGAGCGGGGCGCGGATTGAAACGACAACAGCGAACGCTCGATTGTCTCTTGAGCAGGTCGCCCCGTTCGAGTGAGCGGGGCGCGGATTGAAACATGTCTCTTGGTCCGGAATGGTTGCCGCGAACAAGTCGCCCCGTTCGAGTGAGCGGGGCGCGGATTGAAACTCAAAGGACGCGGGCGGCACGCGAAAGAATGTGGTCGCCCCGTTCGAGTGAGCGGGGCGCGGATTGAAACGAGTTCATCGCCGATTTCAAAAGGAATGTCCTTAGTCGCCCCGTTCGAGTGAGCGGGGCGCGGATTGAAACATGCTGGTGACATCGCGATTGCCAGCGAGAGCTAAGTCGCCCCGTTCGAGTGAGCGGGGCGCGGATTGAAACGGATAGAGCGAGTTAATGTCCGTGTAACATACGTGTCGCCCCGTTCGAGTGAGCGGGGCGCGGATTGAAACTTCAATGCAGGCACCGATGAAATCAGCAGAAAGTGTCGCCCCGTTCGAGTGAGCGGGGCGCGGATTGAAACATGTCTCTTGGTCCGGAATGGTTGCCGCGAACAAGTCGCCCCGTTCGAGTGAGCGGGGCGCGGATTGAAACATAAGCACTGGCATTCTCCTTGTTGAAAGTTGGAGTCGCCCCGTTCGAGTGAGCGGGGCGCGGATTGAAACGCGTCAGTCGATTACGTCCACCGCACGCGGCTAGGTCGCCCCGTTCGAGTGAGCGGGGCGCGGATTGAAACTGCCACGGCGCGAGCGTGACGGCAAATGGAGGGCCGTCGCCCCGTTCGAGTGAGCGGGGCGCGGATTGAAACATTGATGTGATCGGTGAAAAGGCCATCCGGGGTTGTCGCCCCGTTCGAGTGAGCGGGGCGCGGATTGAAACACTGCTGCTCTGGCACGAGTTCCAACTGCGCGTGGTCGCCCCGTTCGAGTGAGCGGGGCGCGGATTGAAACCAGGCCGAACTTGAGTCCATCCAGCGAGCGCGTGGTCGCCCCGTTCGAGTGAGCGGGGCGCGGATTGAAACGGCGTAATCAAACGGCTCGACCCGGTCTTCATTCGTCGCCCCGTTCGAGTGAGCGGGGCGCGGATTGAAACGTTTTCATTGCTGACATCTATCTAGTGAGCGGCTGGTCGCCCCGTTCGAGTGAGCGGGGCGCGGATTGAAACTTGCATAACCCGCTGTTCGCCATCGGGATCGAGGGTCGCCCCGTTCGAGTGAGCGGGGCGCGGATTGAAACCCCCGATTTCCCGTCACTGCCGCGCTTTCCCGCGTCGCCCCGTTCGAGTGAGCGGGGCGCGGATTGAAACAGATCGAGCAGCGCGTTCGCCGGGGTGGAGATAAGTCGCCCCGTTCGAGTGAGCGGGGCGCGGATTGAAACGCGCAGCGTCGCGCTGAGCAACGTCCTCGCGCTGGTCGCCCCGTTCGAGTGAGCGGGGCGCGGATTGAAACACGCACAGATCGCAGAGCGGCGCGCTGGGACAGAGTCGCCCCGTTCGAGTGAGCGGGGCGCGGATTGAAACACGATCACGAAGTGGAAAGACACCGTGGGCGCGAGTCGCCCCGTTCGAGTGAGCGGGGCGCGGATTGAAACACCACCACCCCCGCCGCCGCCGCTCGCGAGAGAAGTCGCCCCGTTCGAGTGAGCGGGGCGCGGATTGAAACAGAGTCATTGAAAGGATCACTCGGCTCTGCCGCGGTCGCCCCGTTCGAGTGAGCGGGGCGCGGATTGAAACTTTGGGGATAGTCTGGACGTGGCCGAAGTGTTTGGTCGCCCCGTTCGAGTGAGCGGGGCGCGGATTGAAACTGAATGAGTTGTGCGCCGCCCGCGCTCAATTCCTGGTCGCCCCGTTCGAGTGAGCGGGGCGCGGATTGAAACCTGCATCTCGAATGTCTTCATCGAGAATTTCTTCGGTCGCCCCGTTCGAGTGAGCGGGGCGCGGATTGAAACCTGCATCTCGAATGTCTTC
>Ga0193753_10002845_pt1 | contig 13271 bp, 12 predicted proteins | sample H1c2metaG_FD_144925 | JGI IMG/M metagenome (GOLD analysis project Ga0193753, IMG submission 144925) | Soil microbial communities from a riparian zone of the East river system, Colorado, United States - H1c2 | ecosystem: Environmental > Terrestrial > Soil > Riparian zone | place: USA: East... | reverse complement strand
AGCCGAAACGCAAAAGCGCGGCGTGCAGGTCACCATCTGCATTGTCGACGATAGCGGCAACCTCCTGTTCCTCGAAAAAGAAGACGGAGCGAGCTTCAATACGGTTCTGTTCGCGCAAAAAAAGGCGCGGCATTCAGCATTCTTCAAAGCGCCGTCGAAAGCGGCCGCCGATTCTCTGAAGAACGGGAACACGGTCATCTTGGTCCAACCCAATGCCTTTCCGAACCAGGGTGGCCTGCCCATCAAAGCGGACGGACAGATTCTAGGCGGCATCGGAGTGAGCGGGGCGGCATCCGAGGTCGACGAAGCGATCGGGCAAGCCGCGCTCGACGCCGCATTCGGTAAAGCCACTCCATGACCCAGGCGGAGCGCGCGGCACTCGATACGTCCGGTTATGTAGTGCTCGAGCGCTTTCTCGACCCGGACCTGCTCGAGCAAGTACGCGCCCGCGTGGAAGAGTTGCATGAACAGGAAGGCGAAAACGCGGGCTCGGAGTTCCGGAAAGAAGCCGGCTCGCGGCGGCTCGCGAATCTGGTAGACAAGGGCGAAATCTTCGAGCGGTTAATCGCGATGCCTGGCATTCTGGAGCGCGTCAGCTACGTGCTCGGGGAGAATTTCAAGCTCAGCAGCTTTAACGCCCGCTCAGCCGATCCGCACTCGAACGAGCCGCAGCCGTTGCACTGCGACGCCGCGGCGCTGCCCGACGAACACGGCTACTGGGTGTGCAACACCATCTGGCTGCTCGACGATTTCACGTCTGAGAACGGCGCCACGCGCGTGGTCCCGGGTTCGCAGAACTGGCGGCAACTGCCGCAGGAAGCGCTCGCCGATCCGCTCGCGCCGCACCCCGAAGAGAAATTGCTGTTGGCTCCGGCGGGCAGCATCGTCGTGATGAACACCCACGCCTGGCACGGCGGTACGGCCAATCGGACGGCTGCACCCCGCCGCGCTCTGCACGCTTTTTATTGCCGTTCCGATAAACCGCAGCAGCAATATCAAAAGCGGCTGCTGCGCCGCGAAACGCAGGCGCGCTTGAATCCTGAATTGCGCCGCTTGCTCGCGTTGGACGATCCCAAAAACGACGAGCTGAGCGCGTCCGGTTCGGGCGCGAGCGGTTTTCTAAAATGAGTCGATGCAATATCGCACCCTTGGCAGGACCGGCTTCCGCGTTTCAGACATCAGTTTCGGAGCTTGGGCGATCGGCGGTTCCTGGGGCGCCGTAGATGACAAGGACTCGCTCGCCGCGCTGAATAAGGCAGCCGACTGCGGCGTCAATTTCATCGATACGGCGGACGTGTACGGCATGGGCCGCAGCGAACGGCTGCTGGCGCAATTCAAGCGCGACCGCAAACAGGACATCGTCATCGCGACCAAGGCCGGCCGAAAACTTCCGGCGCAGACGGTTGAGGGTTACAGCCGCGAAAATTTGACTCAATGGGTCGACGAGAGTCTCAAAAACCTGGCCGTCGACACGTTGGATCTTTTGCAACTTCACTGCCCGCCGACCGCGCTTTATTACCGTTCGGAGGTCTTCGGCTATCTCGACGATCTCGTGGCGGCGGGCAAGCTTCGCCACTACGGGGTGAGCGTCGAGCGTGTGGAAGAAGCGCTGAAGGCGATCGAGTACCCAAACGTCAAGACCGTGCAAATTATCTTCAACTGTTTCCGGTTGCGGCCCGCGGCATTGTTCTTCGAGCAGGCTCTAAAGAAACAAGTGGGAATCCTGGCGCGCGTGCCGCTCGCGAGCGGATTGCTTACCGGAAAGCTCGGCCGCGATTCGCGCTTTTCCGCCGACGATCACCGCGCCTTCAACCGGCACGGCGAAGCGTTCGACATGGGTGAGACATTCTCTGGAGTGGATTACGAGACGGCGCTCGAAGCCGTGGAAGAAATCCGCCGCGTGATGCCAGAAGGCTCGAGCATGGCGCAATTCGCGCTGCGCTGGATCCTGATGTTCGAAGCGGTGACTTGCGCTATTCCGGGCGCGAAAAAACCCGAGCAGGTCTCAGACAATTGCCAAGCGTCCGATTTGCCGGCGCTATCGCCCCAAACTATGGCGGCGGTGGAGGCCACCTATGCAAACAAGATCGCGCCCCTGGTGCATCAGCGCTGGTGAGGGATATTGAGGCCTTTGCCGAGAAGTTGCCCGGCGATCCACTACATATTTTGATGAGATCTCGAAGCCGGCACATCTCATTTGTTTCATTTGTTGGACTGCGGGTCCGGGAACAAGAATTACTTGCGCTCGGCATTCGCCTTCCGGGATTAAGTAATCGCCGGGACGCCGTCGCAGAGTTGCCCGCGCTAAGCCTGCTCGGCGCTCACCGCATCTGTCAATGAAGCGTATGGCTTCTCTCTCTCGCTTCGCCGTCGCGAGATCCGGACCGTTATAGGAGGTCTACACGCGACAGCATGCCCGGACGAAGCCGGGGAGCGGGCGGACGCGGTTGTTGTAGGCGATGGAGAACCCGTCTGGAACCGACTCCTTGAAGATGCGCGCTTTGGGAGCTTGACTGGCATATACAAGGCGGAGCGACCCTTCGACCTCAGCGATTCAAGGCCGCCGCGATTCGATTTGGCCGCTGCTTTACCGCGGAACCGTTTCACCATTCAGACCCAGAGAGGATGTCCCTTTGCCTGCGAATTTTGCGCGGCAAGCCGTCTGCTGGGAAGTTTTCGAGAAAAGCCTCCCCAGATCCTTCGCAAGGAGCTCGAGGCGCTCACAGCGCTCGACGCCGTCCAAGATCACGGCATAGCGGTTGTGGGATGCTTCGTGTTAGGCGCAGACGGCGAGACGCCGGGCTCCATTGGCGGTCTCGCTCAATTTCTTCTGGACTGCGGGTTGGCCGATGTACAGGTGACCTTGCAAACTCCTTTCCCCGGCTCGCCGCTGCGCAAGCGACTGGGCCAGGCGGGGCGGCTACGTGCCGACCGGAATTGGGACTATTACACACTCTTTGATGTGACTTTCCTGCCGGACGCTATGACAGTAGCCGAACTGGAGCAGTCTTACCGGCAGCTTGCCGGCGTCGTGTACTCGGCGGCCGAAAATCTTCGACGTTTGGGCATTCGGCGCAAAATTTGGGCTAAGTCCCCGCTAGCCGGTGATCGGCACGCCTCCGCGGATTTGGAACTCCGATGAAACTGGCAACTCTCTTTAGATACCTGATCGGACAGGAAAATGCGATTCAAAAAATCGCAAGTAGTCGGTATTCACTCCTGATCGGGTTCTTGTTCTGTTTGTCAGCCGCGCTTGCGCGCCACTATGACGGCAAATATCTGCTGCGTGAGCCGTGGTTTCTGCTTGCTCCCGCCGCCGCATCCATTCTGACCTCGGCCGTTCTATTCGTTTTCATTTATCTTGCGACCGCCATAAGAGCTCGGAGCGTTTTGCCTGGATTTGCCGGCTCCTATCTCACGTTTCTCGGACTGTATTGGATGACCGGACCATTGGCTTGGCTCTATGGAATCCCATATGAAAGGTTCTTGAGCGAGGCGGATGCAGCTCAGATGAATGTGTGGACTCTGGAGTTGGTTTCGCTTTGGCGAGTTCTGTTGATCAGCCGCGTTGTGTCAGTCCTAACACCGTGCTCATTTTTCGCTGGATTTACCAAAGTAGGCGTTCCCGCTTTTTCTCTGCTGTACGTGGCGCTTTTCTATGCCCGGATGCCACTCGTCAACTGGATGGGCGGAGTAAATGTTCCGCCCAGTGTTGCGCCTGTCGCGTCCGCCTATATGTCAATCACGCTCTTCGGCCCTTTCGTGATTCTGATTGGTGGAATCGGTTGGCTCGTGTCCCTTTTTGTTGAAGACGCTGCGGCGACTCTCGAAGGCTTTCGAATTCAGCGGACAGGCGAAATTAGGAGGGCCCTTCCGATCCTCGGATCCGCCGTGATCCTCGCTTTCACGGCGGTAGTTCCTTTCACACAGCGCGAGCAGCAGCTCCGCTACGAAGTGAAAACAGATTTGAAGAATAATCAGGTTGAAAAGGCCCTGACGATGCTAGCCACTCACGATCGCAAGCAGTTTCCACCCCAGTGGACACCACCTCCTTGGCCCGAGTATGGCGAGGGCGAAAGGAATCCGAGCCTGATGGACATCATAAAGGCTCTGAAAACCCGTAGTGACGCCCCCGAATGGGTTCAGTCCATATATCAAGAGAAGGCGAAGCTCTATCTCTCTAACGAACGGGCAGCCGGAACCGCCTCTGACATGGCTCGCGACTCGACATTGAAAAAATATGCCGAAGCCGGGGCCGTACCTTGCCTGGACGCACGCTGGAATCTGCCGCCAGGCCAGCGGTGGGCCTTTTGGATCGTGTTTCGCAGTGCATCTTGTGCGGACTTTGTTATCGAAACCAGCATTGGCCCAGGCGTGTGCGGCGGCAATCCGACGACCGAGATGCGTACCTGGAAAGGCGGCGTTGATTCGGCTCAAAGCACCCGTCCAGCGCAGCACGACCGGGTCTGTTATCGGACACGGTCTGTCGATAGTAATCAATGGAGTCAGTGGCAGGTTCTGACCAGACACGTGAGTCCAAAAGATTCGGTGGAGACCTATGAAGTCATGCTGCCATGAATTACGGCGCACTAGTTCTGGCTGTGCCGCCGTTGCTTGCCTTGGCGACCTCGACCGCAAATGCATACGTGGCGCCGAACATGTTCGAGCGAAACACGATCCATTTTTGATCGGGCGTGAAGCTGACGTTCGGCTCGAGCCGGTACTGGTGCTTCGACATATTGACCAGGCGCTCGGCTTCGAGCACGCCGGGCCGGACTAGAGTTTTGTCGTCGACGCCGGCGTTTTGGATGAGGCGCGGGTGAAAAAGATAGAGCCATTCGCCGTCGGGCGCATGCGCGACCTGGCCGGGATCGCCGCCATCGCCGCAGAACAGCGTGCCATCGCGCGTGACGTTGAAGTGGATCGACCACTCATTGCGCTCGAGGTGATACCAAGTTCGCTGCTGGGTGTCCAAGTTGTAGCTCGCGAGCCAAAAGTCTTCGCCGCGCGGCGTCTGCAGGTCGTACCAGATGATGCGGCCGCCGGCGTCCCAGAATTCATGACCGGCGATTTCCATTTGCATCGTGCGCTTGTGAATGAGCGTGTTCCCGCTGCCGTCTGTGTGGATAGTCCAGATTCGGTCGACTTTATGCCAGGGACCTTCGTGACAATACATCAGCAAGCCGGGATCGGTTGGCGAAAAGAGCAGATGATTGATCCAATCGGTGCTATGGAGGAGCGGCTTCGTCACGCCCGTGCGCAAGTCGATGGTGAAGAGAACCAGCGGCAGACGGGCCGCCAGACGCCGTTCCATCATCTCGCCCTTGTTGCTGGGCTGATCCAACGGATGCGTTTGCTGTTGTCGGCTCCCGCCGCCGTAGTCTTCCCCGTTGCCCTCTAGATATGTCCCCGCCGCCAGCGTTTCGTCGGCGTTGATGGTGGTGATGCTACCGCGCGGAGGGACGGCGGCGATCCTGCGTGTCGCCTTCGTATCTACATCGGTGGCGCACAGCGCGCCGTCCTGGATGTAGTAAACCTGCTGAGTCTTGAAACCCGCAACGATAACCCGAACTTTTCCTTTCACCACCGGCCTGGTTTTGAAAGTCTGTAGATCGAGGACCGAGATACCGTTGGGAGTGGTGTAGACCATCTCCTTGCCGTTCGAAGTGTAGGCGTTGTCGTTGAAATAAAGGCTTGCGCTGCCGGGTTCGTCGGTGAGGCGAATGATGCGATGCCCGGTGTCCGGGTCGATCCAGGACCTCGGAGGCGACTTGGGAGGCGCCGCAACCAAAGAAGCGGCCGTCATGAACAACAGCGCTCGCAACATCGAGTATTATCGCATTTGATCCATCGAATTCCAGTAGCGATGCCGTGCGGTTCATTGGTGCTCGAGAGCACGCTGAGGGAGGGGTTGCTGAACCTGCGTTATGGCGAGCGCTTCGTTCCCCAGGGCTTCGAGAATTTCTATACGCTGCCGGCCGGTATTCTGGGGGCCAGTGCGTTTAGTCAAAAGGAGAAAACAGATTGATTATCGCGGATCTGGAAGAGATCGCGGGGCGCACTTATCCGGCGCGCCGAAAGACGCAAAACCTGGTAGGCGGCGCTAGTCCGATTCAAGGCACGCATTTTGCGCTTGGCTACGTAACGCTGGAGCCGCGCGGCGGGCAGGTGCCGTGGCATAACCAAGAACAAGAGGAAATCTACTTTGTCGCCGAAGGCTCCGGAGAGATGTGCCTCGGAGAAGAAAAGCGCGCCGTGAAAGCCGGCCAGGCGGTCTATATTCCGCCACGGATGTTTCATCAATTGACGAACACCGGCGACACGCCGATGACGATGATTTATTGCTACGGGCCGGCCGGCGATGTGGCGCATTGGCGGCAGGAATTGGAGGGAACGCTTCCGCGCGCCGGTGTCGAAGCTCCTCCGCTCCCCGCGGGCGCGCATCCACAGTGTACGGAGAAACCGCGGCAATGAGCGCCCACGCAATAGGCGTCATCATGAACGGCGTCACCGGACGCATGGGCCTGAACCAGCACCTGCGCCGCTCCATCCACGCCATCATCGAACAAGGCGGCGTCCGCGTGAGCGAAACGGAGACGATCCTGCCGAAGCCGCTGCTGGTCGGCCGCAACGCCGCGAAGCTGGAAGCGATTTCGCGGGAGTTCGGCGGGTTGCCCTACACCACCGATCTGGATGCTGCTCTCAAGGACAAAGACTATTCCATCTATTTCGACGCGCAGACGACGGACCGGCGTGCCGAAGCGGTTCGCAAGGCGATTGCCGCGGGCAAGCACATCTATTGCGAGAAGCCCATTGCGGTAAATACTTCAACCGCGCTGGAGCTCTATAAACTGGCGCAGGCCGCCGGAGTGAAGCACGGCGTGGTGCAGGATAAACTCTGGCTGCCGGGCATCGAGAAGCTGAAAACGCTGCGCGACCTGGGATTCTTCGGGCGCATTTTTTCGGTGCGCGGCGAGTTCGGCTATTGGGTGTTCGAGGGCGATGTCGTTCCATCGCAGCGCCCTTCCTGGAATTACCGCAAGGAAGACGAAGGCGGCATTATCATCGACATGCTTTGCCATTGGCGCTACGTGCTCGACGATGTGTTCGGGCCGGTGAAAGCAGTATCGTGCCTCGGCGCAACCCACATTCCGGAACGCCATGACGAGCAAGGGAAGCCCTACGCATGCACCGCGGATGACGCGGCTTACGCCACTTTCGAGCTCGAGGGCGGGATCATAGCGCATTTCAATTCGTCCTGGTGCGTACGCGTGCGGCGCGACGATCTGCTCACCATACAAGTGGACGGTACCAAAGGCACCGCCGTGGCAGGCTTGCGGGATTGCTGGATTCAGCCCTACGGCGCAACACCTCGCCCGCTATGGAACCCGGATATTCCAAGTCCATTGAACTTCTTCGACGGCTGGCAGAAAGTGCCTGAGCAGACTACGTTCGACAATGCCTTCAAGCGCCAATGGGAGCTGTTCCTCCGGCACGTCGTGAAGGGCGAGCCATTTCGCTGGGGCCTTCTCGAAGGCGCCAAAGGTGTACAGTTGGCCGAAGCCGGTCTCGAATCGTGGCACAAGCGCTGTTGGGTCGAAGTCGGCCCGCTCAAAACAGCATGATGGATTCCGGCCGCGAGTGGACTCTAACTACTCAGAGGTATTCATGGCTAGCGACAAGAAATGTGCTCATCCGTCATGCAATTGCGGCGCAAAAGAAGGCAGCGACTACTGCAGTGCGTTTTGCGAAGGAGCTGGTAAAACTCCCGATGTACAATGCGGCTGCGGTCATCCCGCGTGCGCCACTCAAGCCAAGCTTTAAGCGCGCGTCACTTCTTTAGGCTTGCGAGGTATCCCGGCCAGCCGGCCTTCGCCCCCGCGGCGAAGTTTTGCAGTTGCGAATAGTCGTCGGCATATGTCGTGTACATCATGCCCATGACACCCGGGATACCTGCCGCTTCCTTCAATTCCCTAGTGGCTTCGGCGGTGCCATTGCCTTTGTCGTAGAATCCGGCGATCATCTGCCGGTGCGCGACGGGCTGTTTCGGATCGAGACCCGAGAACCAGGTTAGCCCGGGCTTTAGCTGGTCCACATTCCAATTCATGATGGCGATGTCCGCCGGAAGCCCCTTCCACGAATCTGCAAGATCGCCTTCCACGTAGAAGTAGTTCTCTTTCGCATTGTGATGCGGATCGAACATGTCGTTCCAAACAAAAAGCGGCGTGCCCGGAAGGGTGGAATGGTAAATCTGGATTGTCTGTCCAACGCTCCACGCAAGTAGCTGTCCAGCCGTCATGTGTCTCGAGCGGCAGGCAAAGCAGGAATTCGCTTGCCGCAACTCGTCATAGCCGAGCAAGACGGACGACTGCGGCGGCAACACTTTTTTCACGGCGCGGGCGTTCTTGTCGATCCATTTGTAAACACCCGGCTCGGTCAGGCACATCGCCATCTCATTCACGACCGAAAGCGGGAAAGCGGAGTAGGAATCCACCGCGACAATTTGGCCGGGTTTGAGCTGGGTGCCCGACGGCAGCGTGAAATCGGGCGGCAGGTGATAGACGTTGTGAAAGGCAGGCAATTGTGGCCGCATGTCGGAATCCATCGGGAGATTATAGTCCGCACCCTGACGGTAAACCTTCTGCGGATCGGCGGGATCGTAGACCTTGAAAGGGGCGCCGTCCCGATGAACGAGATACACCAGCGCGCTTTCTTCGAGGGAAATGTCATCGAACCAAAGCAGCCCTTTGCTGCCGCCCCACACGCCGAAATAGAGGTAAGCGCTGGTGGTGTCCTGGCTATTGAAGGAGACGCTCATCTCCGTCCAATCGTGCGTGCCGTTAGCCGCCGGGTAGCCAACGTAGCGGGCCTTGTCGAAATTTCCAGCGTCTAGAACTTGCACGATAGGGCCGCCGGCGAAGTTGGAGGACTTGTAATAAAGCCGCAGATAATATTGCCGCCATGGCTCGAGCGTTATTTTCTGGCGAAAGCGTCCGTTGCCCGGAGCGTCCACAACAACTGCCGCGGCTTTTCCGCTGTGCGCGGCTTCGCTGATACCGATTCCTTGATCGTTGGTGTCGAACCAGCCCGTCTTGCCTTCTTCAAAGCCGTGGTTGGCGAGACCGGCAAAGCCGTTCTTGAAAATCAGGCGCTTGCCCGATGGGTCAACCTGAAACTTCGATCCGGTTACGCGCTGCGCCTCCGCCCAGTTGGGATTGACGGAGAGTACATCGTTCGAGTACCCGAAAGGCGCCGTGGTCGCGATGGACTGCAGATGCTTCTTGTGCGTATACTTCATGACCTCCTTCATGCGCTCGTCGTTTTCGAAAGCCCAATCGGGATTCGACATGAAGTTGAAGCTTGAGTCCCAGAACACTACGCCTGTGTAGCCCGCGGCGGCGGCTTTGTCGATCAAAGCTTTGCTTTTGGCTACTTCCTCATCGCTCACGAGGTACGAGTGATGGTAATACCAAAGCTCAGGAGCGGATGGGGTGGGGGGTGGCTGAGAGGCCGGTTGAGCCGCAAGCAGCGTCACCACCAGGCAGTACAATAGAAGGGAATCCAGTCGAATCGTCATGCGTATCTATATTTCGGCGGGAAAGAGCACGGCTCGCATCGCTAATAGTTTATCGAAGGCGTTGCTCGGTAAGGGATTTGCTGTTGTTCCCCGCGCGGAGGCCGGAGACGATGTGCGGCCCCTCATGCGCGACGCGGACTCCTTTGTCGTGCTAGTCGGAGAACGCGACGAACGCTCCGAGTGGCGGGAGCGCGAATGGTTCGAAATTCTTGAGCAAGCGTCCGATCGAACCAAGAATCTTATCCCCCTGCTTGTTGGAAAAGCGGAGCCCCCTAACTTTCTAAAAAATTGGCAAGCTCTGCGAATGAATTCGCCGGCAAGCGGAAAGCATTGGGACAAGCTGATCGAGACGATAGCTGGTCTTCTCGAGGCCAAAGAGATCCGGCTGGCCATTCCCCGCAAGGCCGATCTCGTTGCGCGCGAGCGCCGGCTGGATGCTATTGAAGCGAATGCGCGCCGATTGAAAAGTTTAGGAATGTGAATCGGCGCCGGCCGTCCACTCTTCGCGTGACCAAGCCGAGGAGCTTAGGACCTCCGCAGACGCCGGTCTTTATCAATTGCCCGTTCGACAGCGAATTCTTGCCGCTCTTCGACTCGATTGTATTTGCGGCGGTTGCTTGTGGATTCACGCCGCGAAGTGCCGTCGAGACGGGCACGGTCTCCGATTCCCGCATTGAGCGGATTTGCAATGCGATGTTCTCGTCCCGCTATTCAATTGACGATCTCTCGCGCTGCAAAGGGGAAGGCGATTCCAATTTAGCGCGTTTCAATATGCCGTTGGAGCTTGGCTTTGCGATGTCCCGGCGGTTCCTCGCAAAGGCGGTCTGGGACTCTCATGATTGGCTCGTGCTATTGCCAGAGGGACACGAGTACACAAAATTCATTTCCGATCTCGGAGCTTACGATGCCAAAACGCATCGAAGGACGGCCGGAACCATCATTCCGCCAGTAGTGAACTGGCTCAGAACGAGGCCGGATGCACCGCTTGCGCCTTTTCCCGATGCAGTAATCAAACGGCTGCCAGCGTTCCAGAAGGAACTGGAGAGGCTGAGGACAAAATCCGGCGGCGAATTGCCTTGGTCGGACACCATCCTCACGGCGCGAAAGCACGCGAAGAACCTATCGAAGCGCATCCCTTCCGAGGGCTAGCGGCTACGCGCTCCACGGCTTGGCTTCGAGAATTCCCTTATAGCCATTCTTCATACGGTCTTCAATAATGGCCCATACTTTGGGATCGCAGCCTTTCCACTCGGCGACCGCCACGTTGCCGAGATACGGCAGGTCGGCCACGCCGGCCTTACTCGAGAAGAACCCGCCGACCACCAGGCTGCGAAGCTGACTGAAGAACGATGCCCCGGGGTGATCGTCTTTCGAGGCGCGCTCCGGATAGGCGATACGGTCGAGGATCTGCTTTTGCTGTTGCGCCGACGCATCGGCGAAGTCTTTTTCAAACAGTTTGCGGCTTTCGCGATCGAGCCACATGATGCCGCCCAGGATCTCGGCTCGTAAGTCCTGATTGCCTTCCTGTTCCGTGCGAAATGCGATCCAATCGTCGAGAAACTCCGCGACGCCGGCCTGCGTAGCGCTGCCGCTGCGTTCATCGGCCGGAATGATGAGATCGCAGAGGACGCGAACGGTCTTCCACTGGCGATCGTCGAAGGTCTGGCGCTTGAAGGGAACGCCCGCGGCCGCCGCCGCTTGGGCTGGGGCGCCGGCGACTGCGGCAATTGCCGGCGCCGCGCCGATGATTTGAAAAATATCGCGGCGGCTGACACCTGATTTATCTGACATGATTAACTCCTCATACCTTCAGGTTGAATTTCTTGACTTGGTCGGCGATATAGTCCGACGTGCGCCAGCCGAGCGCCGAGATGCTTAGCGTCGGATTCTTATCGGCATTGCTGACAAATGGGGCGGCATCCGTGATGAACAGATTCTTGACGTCCCACGCCTGGCAATACTGATTCAGCACGGAAGTTTTGGGACTGTCGCCCATCTTCGTCGCGCCCACTTCGTGGATGATCTCCCCGCCGCGCGCGATGCCCCAATCTTTGTCCGCGCCCGAGCTGTGGGTAACCGTTCCGCCCATCGCCTCAATAATTTGCTTGAACGTTTCCTGCATGTGTTTGGCTTGCAGTATTTCGTCCTGGCTCCACTTGAAATGGAAGCGCAGCACCGGAATGCCCCACTGATCGACGACGTTCGGATCGATCTCACAATAGCTGTTTTCGTTCGGAATCATTTCTCCGCGGCCCGCGAAGTGGACCTCGCAGCCATACAGCTTCCGCAGATTGCGCTTCAGTTCGACGCCGTAGCCGCCGCCGAGATAATGGTCCGCATAACCACCCAGTGCGCCCGCGCCCGGAGCCGTGCGTCCGCCTCCAATTTCGATGTGGTAGCCGCGCGCAAATGGCATTTTGTTCGAGGCTTGCTCTTTATAGAGCCACCACGGCATATAGAGGTGCATGCCGCCTACGCCGTCTTCGTTCTGCGGAGGCAGGTCTTGCAGAATCGGCAGGAACCCGCTGACGGACGAGCCGACCGTATCCATTACGTAGCGGCCGACCAAGCCGGTCGTATTCGCAAGACCGTTAGGGAATTGGCTGGATTTGGAATTGAGCAGAATGCGCGCGCTTTCGCAGCAGCTCGCCGCGAGTACTACGATCTTGCCACGCACCTGCATTTCGTTGCGCGTCATCGCCGGAAAGATATGCACACCGGGCGAATTGAAGTTGGCGTTGACGGCGCAGGAGCGGCCGCACTGCGCGCAATAGTGGCATGCCGCGCGGCCGTTGAGCGGACGCGTGAGAATCGCCAGCCGCGAAGGAATGCAAGGAATCTTGAGCGTGTCGCATGCGGCTTTGATCAGACGCTCATAGCCGCGCGGCGCGGGCGCGGGCTGAAATTTCCCATCAGGCGTATTTTCTATACCTTCTTGCGAGCCAAAGACGCCGATTAGCTCTTCAGCCTTGTCGTAGTACGGCGCAAGGTCGTCGTAGGTGATGGGCCAATCGAAACCCTTGCCATCGCGGCTGTAGGGCTTAAAGTCATAAGGCCCCATGCGCAGCGAGATCCGGCCGTAGTGATTGGTGCGGCCGCCCAGCATGCGCGCGCGCCACCACATCCATTCCGAGCCGGGAGCGAGCGTGTAAGGCTCACCGGGTACCTGCCAGCCGCCCACAGTGGTGGCGTCGAAATAGCCCCACGGCTTATCACGCGTCCCGGCGCCGCGATGCGGCACGTTGTAGGGCCAGTCGAACATCTTCGATTGTTTGGTGCAATCGAACATGTCGCCGGCTTCGAGCATGCAAATCTTCGCGCCCGCGAGCGCCAGCACGTGGGCGGCGACGCCCCCACCGGCGCCGGAGCCGACGATGACTACGTCGTATGTCTTCGGAGTGGCTTTTACTTGGGCCATGTCTTATCTACCTTTATCATTCCGCGCATGAGCAAATAAAAAACTCCCGCGCAGAAGTGATTCTGCGCGGGAGTGAGTATGGAGAGCAATCCGCTCAGAAGGCGAAGCGAAGCGAGAGCTGCATATTGCGCTCACCACCCTTGCTTGTAATCTTTCCGAAGGTGGCGTTGGTTGGATTCAGCACATTGGCGCTCCCGAAGCCGCCACTCGCACCACCTACATTAGGATGGTTGATGACGTTGAACGCTTCGGCCCGAAACTGGAAGTTCACGCGCT
>Ga0193753_10002844_pt1 | contig 13273 bp, 9 predicted proteins | sample H1c2metaG_FD_144925 | JGI IMG/M metagenome (GOLD analysis project Ga0193753, IMG submission 144925) | Soil microbial communities from a riparian zone of the East river system, Colorado, United States - H1c2 | ecosystem: Environmental > Terrestrial > Soil > Riparian zone | place: USA: East River... | reverse complement strand
TCGTGATCAGCGACCTTCGCCGCGCGTTCGACTCAGCGCGCATTCTCGCGGCTGCCTGGGAACTCCCCATCGAGTCCGACCCTCAGCTTCGCGAAATGCATTTCGGTGATTGGGACGGACGTGTTTGGAGTGAGATCGAGGCCACGGACGACGCCCGACTTCGCGCGTGGACCGAGGATTGGGCCAACCTCGCGACGCCCGGCGGGGAAGGCCTGGCTGACGTGATGCAGAGAGCGAGATCGTGGCTCAATGACGTCATCGACGCCGCGACGCTCGATGCGCCGGTGATCGCCGTCGTTTCGCACGCGGGTTGGATCCGCGCTGCGCTCAGTGTGCTGCTCGAGTTGCCGCGCGCCGACATCTTCAGCCTGTCGGTCGACTACGCGCGCGCCACCATTGTTTCCGTTGGACCATCTGGAGTCGAGCTGATCGCATCGAACGTCGCCGAGATCTAGTCGGCGCGCATCGCTAACTTACCGGCATGAGCCTGATCGTCACCGACGCGATCGTTCTTCACGCGTTCGATTATCTCGAGTCCTCGCGCATTCTGCGCGTGGTCACGCGAGAAGTCGGCGTGCGATCGGTGTTGGCACGCGGTGCGCGGAGCTCCAAACGCCGTTTCGGTACGGCACTCGATCTCTACGTTCAAGGCTCCGCTGCGCTCGACGTCAAACAAGGTCGCGATCTCGATACGCTCAACGACTTCGACGTGGCGCGCGCACGTCCCCAGTTGGCAGCGCAGCTCGCGCGATTCACCGGTGCGAGTGCGATCGCCGAGCTCATACTACGCTTTGCGCGCGATGCCGTCGATCCCGGATTGTTCGACACGGTTGCGCACGCGCTCGACGAAATCGCTGGTGCGACGCCCGCACGGGTGCGCGACATCACGCTCGCGAGCGCATGGAGAGTCCTCGCCGACCTCGGCGTCGCACCCACGATCGACAATTGCGCTGAATGTCACGCCGAGATCGATCCGGACGCGGCCGCGATGTTCAGTCATCCCGCCGGTGGTGCGCTGTGTGCGCGATGCGGGCATCTCGCACGCGGCGGCCGAACGCTGCCGGCAACCGCTCGGCAAGCACTTCGCCAATGGCTCTCGGGCGAGTCGTATCCGTTGAGTGCGACCGACGACGTTCGCGCACATCAGCGTTTATTGCGCGAGTTCCTTCGCGAGCACTTGGCCGACGAACGTCCGCTGCGCGCGTTCGACGTATGGGAACGCGACGCGTGGGCCGGAGGCGCCGCATGATCCTCGGCACCGCGGGGCACATCGATCATGGCAAGACGTCGTTGGTTCATGCGCTCACCGGCGTCGACACCGATCGATTGCCGGAAGAGAAACGGCGCGGCATCACGATCGAGCTCGGCTTCGCACCGCTCGTGCTCGATGGCGTTGGAACGATCGGTGTGGTCGACGTGCCCGGCCACGAGGCCTTCGTACGAACGATGGTCGCCGGCGCGACGGGAATCGATCTCGCGCTGATCGTCGTCGCCGCCGACGAAGGCGTGATGCCGCAGACGCGCGAGCATTTAGCGATTCTCGAATTGCTCGGTGTGCGCAACGCAGTGATCGCGTTGACCAAAGTCGACTTGGTCGACGACGACTGGCTCGCACTCGTCGTCGACGATGTCAGGAGCGCGACGTCGCGAGCTTTCCCGGACGCCAATATCATCGCGACGTCCACACGCACATCGCGCGGGATCGAAGAGCTCCGTGGCGCGCTTGCTGATCTTGCGCGCACCGTCACGCCGCGCGCCGAAGACGATCTCTTTCGTTTGCCTGTCGATCGGACCTTCACGATCAGAGGAACGGGCACGGTCGTCACCGGCACAGTGTGGTCCGGACGCGTGACGCGCGATGAGACAGTTCGCATTCTTCCGGGCGATCGGACGGCGCGCGTTCGTGGCATTCAGGGACATGGCGCGCAGCTCGACGTTGCGACTCCCAGCGGACGAACGGCGATCGCGCTTTCCGGAGTCGACGTCGCTGACGTGCCGCGCGGGTCGACGATCGTGACCGACCGGGATTGGCGCGCGACGACGCTGGCGCGTGCCGACATCACACTCGTGCCGGGCATTGATCTGTCGATTCGCCCGAGAACGTGGTATCGATTTCACGTCGGCACCACCGAGGTTGGCGCGCGCATTGTCGCTCGCGGTATGAGTGCCACCGAACCGTTCGCCGCGCGCGTCGTGCTCGATGAACCCGTCATCTTGCGAGCGGGCGATCGGTTTGTCATCCGAACATCCGCGCCCCTGAACACGATCGCCGGCGGCGTGATCACCGATCCGTATCCGCCGCGGAGAGCTCGGCCATGGCTTCCCGGTGCGTCCGTCGAGCAACGCATTGATCAACTCCTCGCCGAGAACGCGATCGAAGGCGTGGAGTCGTCTACCTTGCCGGTTCGCCTTGGCGTGTCGCCGGCTGGCTGCCGACATCTGCTTGCCGGCGCGGCGGATCGACTAGAGCAGGCCCGTGGCCGAATCGTAAGCCGGGCGACGCTCGCGGCGATCGAGTCTGCGATGATCGCGGCGGTCGTTGAGTATCAGCGCGACCACTCACTCGAACCGGGGATGCCGACCCAACTTCTCCGCGCAGGGTTCCGGGCACCCCCAGAAATCGTGGAATTTGTCATGGATGGGCAGTTGTCCGGCGGAGCGCTGGTGAGCGGATCCGGGACGGTTTCGACCACGGGATGGACGCCGACCCCGTCGCCCGAACAGGCGGCCTTGTTGAAAACGCTCGTTCACCGTTTGGAGACCGCGGGGGCGGAGCCGCCGGCCGTCGAGGAGCTGACGGCGGAGTTTGGGGTCGACACCGGGGCACTTTTGCGCTTTCTCGAGCGCCGGTCCGAAGTGACGCAAGTTGAGCAAAATCGATACTATGCCGATACTCAGCTGAGGGGACTTATCGATCGTCTCCGGGAGGCGATGGCGTCGGGCGCGGAGTTGAGTCCCTCGGAAATTCGGGAAGCGCTTGGGCTGTCGCGAAAGTTCTTGATCCCGTTTTTGGAGTATTGTGACCGGCTTGGGTATACAAATCGGGGCACAACGGGGCGTATCTGGCGTGCCTCGTAAGCTGCTACAGGACATCACAATGCAAGGAACGGCTCGCTTGACACCGTCGAGCACGAACCCTATTCTTTAGGCACACGGCAGTCCCTGATCAACCCATTCAGGAGTCCTAGTCACGGTCCTGTTTCGTTAGCGCGGGAGAAAACTCATGTTCCACCGCTGGGCAGCACTGGTGCTCGTGCTCGCCCTTTGTGCGATGTCGCCAAAGAACGCGGCGGGGCAAACGCAGTCGCAAGTGCCCCGAGGGCCCGGTGCAGGGAAGCTCGGAAGAGCGTTTCCGAATCCCTTCAATCCTAGAGTGTTCATTCCGTTCACTGTTGTCGATGCTGACGGCAATTGTACGGATGGACGCGAGATTCACGTAGTCTCAGTGCGAATCCTGAATATTTTGGCCGCCCCGGTGGCCATTCCTATTCTGGACGGTCCAGCGCCGAACTCCACAACGAGCATTCCTAGCGCGTTGAAGGGTGCGTCGTTCGCCAACCTCAAGATCGGTTGCGGAGCCTACTTGGCTTACTGGGACGGCAATCTGCAAGGCACGACCAAAGAAGCGGCATCGGGCATCTACGTCGTACAGTTCTTCGTCGACGGGAAGCTCGTTGATAGCAAACGGATCTATAATAGGAAGTAGATCACAGACGCTCGCTTCACAAATGACTTGCGCGCCGAGAGATAATTCTCTCGGCGCGTTCGTTTTTATCCACGACTACTCTTCATTGTCGACAGCGGCGTTGTCGGCCGGATCGGCAGATCGCCGACGTTGCTTTGGGGGCAACCATGATCAATTCAGAAAAACTCACCGTCAAAGCCGGCGAGGCGCTCAACGAAGCGGTGAGCGCGGCCCGGCGCATCGGAAATCCGGTCCTCTACGACCTCCATCTGCTCGCCGCCCTCCTCGAGCAGGATGAGAGTATTGTCGTTCCCGTCCTGCAGAAACTCGGCGCGAGCGTCGCCGGTTTGCGCGAGCAAGTAGCGCGCGAAATCGAGCGGTATCCCAAGCAGAGTGACGCGCAGCCCACGATGTCGCGCGAGCTCAATCAAGTGTTCGATCGCGCCGAGGACGAAGCCAAGCGCCTTGGGGACGAATACGTGTCCACGGAGCATCTGTTGCTCGGACTCTCGGACACCAAGGGCACCGAATCGCGCACGCTGCTCCGCGCCGTCGGCGCCACGCACGAAGCCCTCGTCTCGGCGCTCGAGGCCGTGCGCGGAACGCATCGCGTCACCGACCAGACGCCCGAAAACCAGTACCAGGCGCTGCAGCGCTACACGCGCGACCTCACCGACGTGGCGCGCAAAGGCAAGCTCGATCCGGTCATTGGCCGCGACGAGGAGATTCGGCGCGTCATTCAAGTTCTCTCACGTCGGACCAAGAACAATCCGGTGCTCATTGGCGAACCGGGCGTCGGCAAGACGGCGATCGTCGAAGGCCTCGCACAGCGCATCGTCAATGGCGACGTGCCCGAGGGACTCAAGAACAAGCGCCTCGTGTCGCTCGACCTCGGCGCCTTGATCGCCGGTGCCAAGTTCCGCGGCGAATTCGAAGAACGCCTCAAGGCGGTGCTCAAGGAGATCACCGACGCCGACGGCCTGTTCATCATGTTCATCGACGAGATGCACACGCTCGTCGGCGCCGGCAAGGCCGAAGGCTCGATGGACGCCGGCAACATGCTCAAGCCGTTACTCGCGCGGGGGGAGCTCCGCGTCGTCGGCGCCACGACGCTCGACGAGTACCGGCTGCATGTCGAGAAAGACCCGGCGCTCGAGCGCCGCTTCCAACCCGTGTTCGTCGGCGAGCCGAGCGTGGAGAACACGATCGCGATTCTCCGCGGACTGAAGGAGCGCTACGAGGCGCATCACGGCGTACGTATTACCGACGACGCGGTCATCGCTGCGGCGACGCTCTCGCATCGCTACATCGGCGACCGATTCCTTCCCGACAAGGCGATCGACCTGGTCGACGAGGCCGCGTCTCGCCTCCGAATTGAAATCGATTCGATGCCGCAGGAGATCGATGAAGTCGAGCGACGTATCATGCAGCTCGAGATCGAGCGTCGCGCGCTCCAGAAGGAAAAGGACCGCGCGGCGATCGAGCGCCGCGAAGAGCTCGAGCGCGAGCTGGCCGGTTTGCGCGAAAAATCTTCGGCGATGAAGGCGCAATGGCAGCAGGAAAAGGAAATGCTCGGTGGCGTGGGCAAAATCAAACAGGAGATCGACCAGACGCGCATTCTCGCCGACCAGGCCACGCGTGCCGGCGATTTGACCAAAGCCGCCGAGCTCACGTACGGCAACATCCCCGAGCTTGAACGCCGCATGCGCGAGACGGAGGCAAAGCTTGCGAGCACCGAGGGGCGTCCACAGTTCTTGAAAGAGGAAGTGACGGCAGAAGACATCGCCGAGGTCGTTGCGCGGTGGACGGGCATTCCCGTCACACGCATGCTCGAGAGCGAGCGCGAACGTCTCACCAAGCTCGATCAAGAGTTGGCGCGTCGCGTCATCGGACAGGAAGAAGCCGTCCATGCGGTGGCGAATGCTGTGCGGCGTTCACGCGCCGGCTTGCAAGACCCGAATCGCCCCATCGGCTCGTTCATTTTTCTTGGACCTACCGGCGTTGGCAAAACGGAGACAGCGCGGGCGCTCGCCGAGTTCTTGTTCGACGACGAGCACGCAATGGTGCGCATCGACATGTCGGAGTACATGGAGAAGCACGCGGTCGCGCGGTTGATCGGTGCGCCCCCGGGGTACGTCGGCTATGAGGAGGGTGGTCAACTCACGGAGGCCGTGCGTCGCCGCCCGTACTCGGTCATACTGTTCGACGAGATCGAGAAGGCACATCCGGATGTCTTCAACATCCTGCTGCAGATTCTCGACGACGGGCGACTCACGGATTCTCAGGGCCGCACCGTCGATTTTCGAAATGCCGTCATCATCATGACGTCGAACATCGGTTCGATGTTCATCCTCGAGCATGCGCGCGGCGACTGGGCGTTGGTCGAGACGCAAGTGATGGCGACGTTGCAGCAACAGTTCAAACCGGAGTTCCTCAACCGCGTCGACGACATCATCATCTTTCACCCGCTGGGCACCGACCAGATCGAGAAGATCGTGGATCTCCAGCTCAAGCGGTTGGAGAAGCTGCTTGCCGAACGGAAGATGACGATCGACGTGACGCCCGAGGCCAAGCGCCTGCTGGCCGAGGAAGGGTACGATCCGGCGTTCGGCGCGCGGCCGCTCAAGCGGTCGATTCAGCGAATGATTCAGAATCCGTTGGCGATGCTCATTCTCGAAGGACAATTCTTGGATGGCGACGCGATCGTCGTCCGTCCGGACGGGAAGGGCGGTTTAGCGTTCTCGAATGAACCCGCGCGCGAAACGGTCGGGGCATAGGCGCGCGTGGCGCAACGCGACGACGACGATCGGTGGATGACGGTCGCGCTCGAGGAGGCGCGGTTAGCCGGCGCGGCGAATGAGGTTCCCGTTGGCGCGCTCATCGTCCGCGACGGCGCGGTGATCGCGCGCGCCGGCAATCGCACGGTGCGCGATCAGGACCCAACCTGCCACGCCGAGTTGCTGGTCATCCGCGAAGCGTCGTCGGTTCTCGGCACGTGGCGCCTCGAGGGATGCACGATGTACGTGACGCTCGAGCCGTGCGCGATGTGCGCGGGGGCGACGGTGCTTGCGCGGCTGGATCGCGTGGTGCTCGGCGCTTGGGACAACAAGGCGGGGATGGCGGGCTCGGTGGGTGATTTGTTGCGCCATCCGCGCTTGAATCATCGACCCGAGGTGACGGCGGGCGTGCGGGCGACGGAGTGTGCGGATCTGCTGTCGACTTTCTTCCGCGAACGACGGCAAGTCGTTGACACTCCGACGCCTACGGCCTAATCTTCACGGCTGTCTTGGATGCGTGCGGTGAGCGTTTCTTGGACAGGTGGCCGAGTGGTTGAAGGCACCGGTCTCGAAAACCGGCATACCGGTGAACCCGGTATCGAGAGTTCGAATCTCTCCCTGTCCGTTGACGTAGCGATCGAGGTGGCCGGCGCGGCGGCATTCATAACGCCGGTCGCGCCGGTTTTGAGTTGTGAGGGACGGGTGGCCGAGTGGTTTAAGGCGCACGCCTGGAAAGTGTGTGTACGTGAAAGCGTACCGTGGGTTCGAATCCCACCCCGTCCGTGCGAAAGTAAAATCTGTTGCGTCGCGATGTCGACGCCGTTTGGCATTTCGCGCCCTTCGGCATTCCGCGCTGTTCGGCATTTCGCGTCGTTGCTCTGATGGCTCGAAGCGCTCAGTCGTGAGTCAAGAGCGACCAAGGCTCCAGCAACCGGCATCACAGCAGAAACGCGCCACATGCCGAAGAGCGCCACATGCGAAATGGGTCAGTTGATCGTTACTAGTATACTTTAAAATTCGCAGGTGGAGGTCGCACTCCCGCCTGAGCAGATCTATCCTCGCACTGGCCCCGTTGCCCCGAAACGCTCCGTCTTCACCGTCGACGGTTTCATATCCCAGGTCAACGAGCGGCCCGGCCACCGACTCCACCATCGCCGTCGGACCACAGACGAACACGCGTGGGCGATCCAACGGCGAACACGCAACGTGCCGCAATGCAACTGGTGCGATCCAAGCAGAAGGGCCCTGACCGCCGGCCGATCCTCGACCGCATTCGTACGTCGTCGATCCGTACCGCGACTGGTGAGCCGCGGCCCGCGACACGACTATGAGCCGGGAGACGGCGTACCGGTTCGCGTCGCGGCTCCGAACCTCCACGTCCGACGCCAAGAGAAACCGCCGAACTAGCTCGAGGTACGCGGCTCGCGGCTCAAGACTTTGCTAACTCGGAAGCGGTCTTAGGGAAAGTGAATGACGAATACCTCATCGGGCAGCGTCGCACTGCGCTGCGCTGGATTGCCCCCATTTCCGCCGACCAGCCCGAGCGTGATCTCGACCGCCTTCGGCGGCGAGGCAAGCTGGATGTCGAACGCGAACGTCACCGGGCCGTGCAAGTAGTTGAACGCGGCCAGAATGGTGCCTTGTGCGCGATACGTCTGTAGGCGGACCGCGTCGACGGCCGCATGTTCCTGGCAACGCGGGTCGTAGATCCCCGTCGTCGACAGCCAGGCCACACCATGTCCGGAATCAAACTCCGTGATTCCGCTGAAGCCTTCCGTGACGCCACTCTGTTGCTTCCACAACAAGTTCTCGACACCGAAATGATCGGTGATCTTGACGTTCGACACCGTATGCTGTCCCGGAGCGAGCTCCGTGAGGGCAACCTTGGTGATCGCGGCGGAGCGGTGACTTGGATCGGGATGGTCGAACGAACGGCTTTGCACTTCGAGAGTCACGTGATAGATGTCGCCGTCGTGCGTGTGGTGGAGGTGGGCGGTTGCGAGAGGCTTTGGCGGCACGAGTGCACCTGTAGAGGTTTGCGCCGCTGCTTGAGACGGCGGCGCGCGGTGAAGGCATGAGCGCACGATGCGAAAATTTCAGTCCGTGAATTTACCGCGGCGGTGTAGCGGAGCAATGAAAGCGGCCGCGACGGTGGTGTCTTTCTCAGTCGAAGTTACAGCGCTCGACACGAACCCAAAAATGACGCCTCGGTCGACGCCGAGATTGAGAGACATTTGCGCGAGCCGCTTGCAGCCTTGCCGACGTCTCCAGAGCGCGTTACGATAGCCTCCAAGTGGATGGGTTCGTATCACAATAGTTGGCCACCTCTGCGAACCGACATCCGACGCTGCACATCCAGATCACGTAGCACCGGGCGACGGCGCCTCCCTCCGAACCAACCCTCCGCCAGGAATGCCGGATGCGATTGTCAACTTCCTTGCTGTCGTTGTGTGCCGTTCTTCCGCTCGCTTCCTGCGCATGGTTGTCGGACCACGGTCCCGACCTCGCCAGTTGCGGAAGCGAACTCTCCAGCGGAGCGAGGCCCATTGCTGCGATGCGCGACGTTCGCTTTCTCGGCAAGGTGCAAGGAACGACCGCGAAGTGTCGCGGCGGAGAGAACGCCGTCGCGTTTCAAATGGTGCCGTGGGTGGACTGGACGAACTATTGGGGCGCCGGCGATGAGAACTCCAAATCCATCTGGCCCTCGAAGAACCTGCGCGGCGTCAATGGATCGCTCATCGATCTCGAATACGAGCGAATCGAGCTCATAAAATTCAATTTGTTCGATAATGGCGGCACCTTCCGTCAATACGTCACGGGTGCGAACGGCACCGACGGCGCCGCGATCAAAGTGTGGCCGGAAATGCGTCTCCCGGCATCGAACCCAAACTTCGCCGCCGTCGGCGGCACCGCGGCCGATCAACGATGCAACGGGGAGTTAATTCGCTACCGCCAGCTCACCGGCATCTGCAACGACACGCGCAACCCGCTCATGGGATCGACGGGGACGCTGTTCGCCCGCAACGTCGAATTCGAAAGTACGTTCCCCGATCGCGCCCTCGATGAGTTGGCGAAGAACCGGCACGCGGGCCGGCTGTCTCTGCTGACGCCCGACCCGCAGGTCATCAGCCGCACGCTGTTCACTCGCGCGCAGCACGACAGCGCGTCATGCAACGACGGCTACGGAAAGCCGGGCTACGCGAAGGATGCCAACTGCGATTACAAAAAAGCGCCGTTCTTCAACGTGCTCGCGGCGTTCTGGATCCAGTTCAATACGCATGACTGGTTTTCACATCTCGAAGAAGGGCACAACGGACCGCAGTACATGGCGGTTGGGTGTGCCACGCAGCGCGTGAACGGCGCCGATGTTCCGCTGACTCCGGCCGACGTCGCTCGCCTCGGCTGCCGTCCCACGGACCAGATGGACCAATCGTTCGTCGCCGACTCCTCGAAGCCCGGAACTTTCGCGAACGGCAGCCGCACGTACCTCGCGCGCACGCCAAAGACTTTCAAGAACAATAATACGGCGTGGTGGGACGGATCTCAGCTCTACGGCTACGACGATCGGTCGCGCATTCGCGTCAAGCGCGATCCGGCCGACTCGGCGCGCATGCTGATGATCGCGCAGCCGAACGCGACTACCGAAGGCGACAAACAGGGATACCTCCCAATTCTCCAAGCGACGGATCCGCAGAATCCGGATTGGGCGGGGCAGGAGTCCGTCGGTTTTCCGGACAACTGGACCATCGGTCTGAGCTTCTATCACAACGTTTTTGCGCGCGAGCACAATCAATTCGTCGACGCCTTCCGCGCGCAGGCGAAACAACACCCCGACGACGACTCGGGGCTCCGCGACCCGGCGCATCCGCAACAGCCGGTTCGTTATCGCGACGTTTCGTCCAACGAGTTGTTCGAGCTTGGCCGACTCGTGGTCGCCGCCGAAATCGCGAAGATTCACACGATCGAATGGACGACGCAGCTGTTGTACGACGAACCGCTCTTCCGCGGAATGAACAGCAACTGGAGCGGCCTGCTCCAGAACGACACGACGATCAAGCATCTTCTCGGTGATCTGGTCAACCATCTTGGGACGGCGAAGGATGCGCGCGTCGCGAACAGTTGGTACGCCACGCTGGCGTCGGGGCCGGGTATCGTCGGTCTTGGTGCCCAGAAGGCTGGTTGGGACATCTCGAAAGACGACGACGTGAATGGCGGCACCAACCACTTCGGATCGCCATTCAACTTCCCTGAAGAATTCGTCAGCGTGTACCGTTTGCACGCCCTCGTGCCTGATCTCCTCGAGTACCGTGCGTACGCGCAGCCCGACGCCATTCAAGCCAAGATTCCGGTCGTCGAGACGTTCCGCGGACGCGCGACGGGATTCATGCACGATCGCGGGCTGGCCAGTTGGGCCATGACCATGGGCCGGCAGCGGCTCGGCGCGCTCGCGCTGCAGAATCATCCGCGCTTCATGCAGAACCTGAAGATGGACCGGCTGCACTCGCCGACGAAACAGATCGACGTCGCCGCACTCGACATTTTGCGCGATCGCGAACGCGGCGTTCCGCGCTTCAATGAATTCCGTCGTCAGTACGGACTTCGCCAGCTCACGAGCTTTGACGACTTCATCGATTCGCATCTCAAGACCGATTCGCCGGACTACGCCGAGGAGAAGAAGCTGGCGACGACGCTGCGCTCCGTGTACGGACAGCACAAGTGCGATGCGAGCAAGCCGATCACGCGCGCGCAGGTCGGCATGCAGGGCGAAGCGATCACGGATTGCCTCGGCCATCCGGACGGCACGATGGTCGACAACGTCGAAGATCTCGACACGGTCGTTGGGTGGTTGGCCGAGACGACGCGGCCGCATGGGTATGCGATCTCCGAGACGCAGTTCGTGGTGTTCATCCTGAACGCGTCGCGCCGGTTGTACAGCGACCGGTTCTTCACGTCGAGCTTCCGTCCCGAGATTTATTCGACGATGGGCTTCAACTGGATCAACAACAACGGACCCACGCCGATGGTGGAAGCGATCGCCAGCAACGGACATACCGGTCAGCCGGTGTCGCCACTCAAGCGCGTGTTGCTTCGTACGGTTCCCGAGCTCAAGCCGGAACTTGATCAAGTCGTCAACGTGTTCGATCCGTGGGCGCGTGATCGCGGGTCGTACTACACCCTTGATTGGAAGCCGAGAAAGGGTGCGGAAAAGGACGAGGCGTTCTCTCGACCGTAGCCAGAATCGTCCGTGCTCTCTAACTCACGACTCACTACCGGCTCTTACTCGGCCGTACGAAGCAGTAGTGGGCCGTGAGTCACCTGCGTACTCAGGCTCTGCTCGTTCACCTCAAATATCCGCCGCCCGATGCCTTCGCGGCCTCGGCGCCAGCGAGTGGAATGAGGTCCCCCCCCGGACCCGGACCGGTATACTTTCGCGTCAGGCCCCAACTCGTCATCGCGACGGCGACGTTGATTGCGCAGACGAGGATGACCTCGAACATCGCTGCCACGTGTTCCGGACGCGCGTCGCTCGGCGGCGCGGCGTAGATCACTTTGCGCTGATAGATCGCGACCGCCGCCCAAATGTAGATGGACGTGATGATGACCCAGTTGAGCCTGGGCGCCCACGGCCGCATCGCAAGTTTCTCCGGCGTGTTATAGAAAGTCTGAATCAGCCGGCGAGGCCCGACGTCGAGATACCGATACGCGACGAGCCAGTACAACAGGCCGTAGTAGTAAAACCACTTGAGCGCGATCGCCGCGACGACGATGTGCAGCGAGATCTCGAAGATGTTTCGAAAACGCACCCAGACGCCGATCAATTTTCCGAACGACTGCGGGTTGCGATTGAAGTAGAAGGCCAGCGGGAATGACGACGAGAGGAGCGCGATGCGTCCGCCCCAATACCACAGCCGGCTCTTGTAATGCAATGCAACAGGTCCGCACACAAACAGGTCGAGCGAGACGACAATGATGTGGAACGTGAAGATGATGATCGCTTGCCGGTTGCCGAAGAGCGGGTTCAAGAGCTCGTTCGGGCGGCGGAAGCCCTGATTCACCTGCCGCAGGCCAACCCAAAAGCCCCATAGCAGCAGGGTGGTGTACATCAGGGTGATGACGATCGCGTCGACAGTTGCCGGCGATGTGTCCATGGGTCTGGTCTGCGGTATCGAGGGGAGGCTCGCTGCTTCACTCCGCCCTGGCGGTGCCTCGCGCGACCGGTAAGCGCTGTTGTCGCGTCGAGTTCCGGTGTCAGCTTCGCCGCAGGTCCCGGACGTGCACGGATCACCCGTTATAAGGAATTCTGTCGGACGCGTCAACGGGCGACGGCGGACGGAAACGTTGCCGCGACTGGACAGTCTTAACTACGGTTCGGTTCGCTTTGCTTGCCCGCATGGAAGACTGCTTGGCGACCGCCCCGATGCCTAAACCAATCTGACGAATGCCAACTGATCAACAGCGCCACGTTTGGACCGTCACGCACGACGGTCGCGAATTCCAAATCACGGTCGAGGAACGCTACTCGGGAATGGCGACCGGCGGACTCGGTCGCATTGCGGTGCCATTTTGGAAGATCGCCACGGACGGCTACGCGCCATATCTCAGCGGCCGCGCCATCGGGACGCAGAACGAACAATTCTTCCGCGATTTGGTCGCGAAAGAATGGCCCGTGATCCAGGAGCAAGCGAAGGCGCCCTAACGCGCCTTAACGTGCCTTAACGTGCCTTAACGTGCCTTAACGTGCCTTAACGTGCCTTAACGTGCCTTAACGTGCCTTAACGTGCCTTAACGTGCCTTAACGTGCCTTAACGTG
>Ga0193753_10002843_pt1 | contig 13275 bp, 14 predicted proteins | sample H1c2metaG_FD_144925 | JGI IMG/M metagenome (GOLD analysis project Ga0193753, IMG submission 144925) | Soil microbial communities from a riparian zone of the East river system, Colorado, United States - H1c2 | ecosystem: Environmental > Terrestrial > Soil > Riparian zone | place: USA: East... | reverse complement strand
CGCTGGCCCGCTGCCTGCGCCAGAGGAACCAGCGGGCCAGCGCGGCGTCTTCGACAAGGTTGCGCGCGTCGGGAGTTTCGGGAGAATACGCTTGGAGCAGATCGTTGAGTAAAGCGTCGAAATCTCCTGGCGCTCGCCCGGTACGATCAGCTTTTCAGAAGTGACACCATGCGTGGTGGCGTTGCAGCTTGAAATTGCTTTGCCGGCGGCCGTGACAGGTCCGGTTTGTGGATGTAGCTTGGCCATTTGTTCGCGAGTGTGGCGGATGAAGCGTACGGGCGTGGTGCGTTTTGGCCGGTAAGTGGTTGAGGCTTCAGGGATAAAAGATTGGGAGTTTCCGGACCGACTTGCAAAATTCGGTAGGCCGGTGAAGGCCGCCGCGCCTTTGTACTGACGCGCGACAATGTTCCTGTAGCATCAGCGGCGGGAGAGTCGCAAGCTTGTTTCAGCGTAAGCGTTACCCCAACTATCGGACCGTTTCTTCGATGCGAAAGAACGGGTCCTTGTTCATCAAAATAGATGCCATCAGCAACCGGGGCTTCTACGCTGTCTTTCTGATGATCGTCTCAGGGATGTTTGTGTACGGCCTTTGGATGTTCGCGCCCTTGTTGTCTAAGGTGAGAACACTCACCGAGGCTTTATACTGCCTGCTACCGATTGCATTCCTGCTTTTGTGGTTTACGGTCGGCTTGCGGATCATTCTAGAACGCCTGTGCTCCCTGGAGCTTTCTGTCGGAAGGGGAATCTTCCGGTTGAGATACCAGATATCGCGTTGGCGCAGAGACATTGAGGCGCGCCAAGATGATGTCACAGCGGTAATAGCAAAAGCCAGGTGGTACGGAAATCGGCTCAACGTAACGATGAATGGTAAGACCTACTCGTTGGGTGACATATTGGACGAGGACATGGAAATAGTAGCGCGAGAACTGCGGCGGGCATTGCCGGAGGCGGGGTCTTCTGCTGAGACCGTGAAATAAGCATTTTCTTGCTCTCTTGTCTGCTTTCAGAGCGTTGCTCAAGTTGACGCAGGGCATTCCGCTCGTCGGGCGCTTACGCTTCCGGCTCTGTTTCAAAGCCCGCACGGGTTTAGAAAATAAATTTTGCAAGCGCCTTTTTGGGAACGACGACGTTCCGTAGAAGAACCCACCGGCGAAAAGGCCGATTGCCGATCGGCCGCGGGTTAAACAACCCGCTCACATGGGTTCTTCATCGACATTTGGTGGGCCGCAGGGCCATGGCCACTCCCTCACATCGCGGTTCTTTTGTGTCCTCACGTGCGAATCACGATTACTTAGAAGCTAAGCTTTCAGAGAGTGATGGAAAAAGCGTCGCAGGCCGAGTTGGCGATTCGTCGCGCCATCGCAATGATTCCGCGCGGCAAGGTCGCCACTTACGGCCAGGTTGCAGCCACGGCCGGCTATCCGCGGGGTCACCGGCAAGTGGCGCAGGTGTTGCGCAAAGGCGGCACGCCGCTACCGTGGTATCGCGTGCTGGGCGCCGGCGGACAACTAAAGACCAGCCGCGAGAGCGCCCTCGAACAGCGCATGCGCCTCGAGATGGAAGGTGTTAGCTTTCGCGGCCGGCGTGTCGACATGGCTAAACATCAAAGTACGCTACATTTGAAGACGGCGCGGTGAATGCCTGCACTTCTTGCTATCATGCAGGCATGAAGGAAAAGGCACGCCAAATTCAATACACAATTCGAGGTGTGCCACGCGAGATCGACGCGATACTCCGCCGAAAAGCCGCGCAGCGCGCGCAGAGCCTCAACCAAGTAATCTTGGATGAACTGGCCGCGGCGACGGGTGGCCGCAAGCCCAGAGCGGATTTCTCTGACCTGGTGGGCCGTTGGACGCCGGATCCGGCATTCGACGAGATCATCGCTTCGCAGCGCCAGATCGATGTGAAGAAGTGGAAATAAGGGTCGCCGTCGACACCAATCGGCTTACCGATCTTTTTCGCGGCGATGAAGCGCTAGCACGCCGGTTGGAAATCTGTGACGAAATCTGGATTCCGTTCGTGGTTCTTGGTGAAATCAAGGCCGGATTCTACGGCGGTACCGAGCATCGCCGGAATGAGATCTTACTTAATACACTGCTTAGCAAGCCCACAGTCGGGGTGCTGCTGCCGGTGCGCGAGACGGTCGAACAGTACGCCCGCTTGTTCGTTCAATTGAAGAGGGCCGGCACACCCGTACCGGATAACGATCTTTGGATTGCCGCGCTCGCGTTGCAACAGGAGCTCACGCTGATTACTCGGGATAAACATTTTGAGCGTATCCCTCAACTGTTGCGCGCATAGTCCCGCTACTGGCCGGCCGCGCGGCCCACAACTCGATCCGGCGCGCGTCTACCGCGCAAAAGCTTTGATGCCTGCCGCGACTAATTCGGCTGCACGCTTCGGGCCGTGGCGCCCGGTGACCTTAAACTTCTTCCCGCGGCTCTTGTTGTAGGAAATGAAGAATTCATCTACTTGATCGAGAATGGACTTGCTCACATCCTTCAGCGATGAAAGCTTCTCGTGGCTATAGGAGTGAACCGCGACTCCAATCAGGCGATTGTTGATCGTCTTTTTATTGTCCTCAACCTGGTTTGCTTCGATTACGCCAATAAGCCGAACGTCCAGTAAACATCCCACGTGCGCCGGTTCATCCATAAGAACCATCACATCGAGCGGATCTCCATCCTCACCAAGGGTGGATGGAATGAAGCCAAAATCAAACGGAAAGGCCAACCCTTCGGGCAGCAGCCCGCCCAGGGCGAAGAGCTGATAGTCCGGGTCGTAATCGAATTTGTTCCTTCTGCCCTTCGGCGTTTCGATAATGACCTTGCACCGGCATTTCTTTGCTTTCCACTGATTCGAACATTTTTCCAGGTTTTTCATAATTTTCTCCGGATGACCCAAATCGCACCAGATGCGGCCAGCCAGGCGACGGTTGCGCCGGCTAAGACGAGCCTAGGCGGGTGGCTCGGAAGAAGCATCCAGGCCAGCACCGCAAACAAGACCAAGCCAAGGCTGCCCATTGCGGCCCCCACTGCGTCCAACGCCGCAGCATCCCGGCCTCGCTGCTTCCCGTTCAGTCCTTTTCGTTCCTTCTTTTCCCGTTCATGTTTCTCGATTAGCATGGCCGTGGCAGGAAAAATTGCCGGAAATGCCAAGAACAATCCGCCAACGGCCGGACCGAACTCTCGGGCGGCCAACCCGGCTGCCAACGTGATCGCGCCGCCGAAAATAAAGCGCAGCGCATATTCATACCAGCGAGCCTCGCGAACGGCCGAGCCGTCAAGCTTGATAATCATAGGCGCCTACCTTAAAAACACGAACCACAAGCCGAGAGCCACGCAGAGCCATGCAGCGGTCGACGACAGCGTCGCCGCAAGCACCGACACTCGGCCCCGAATGAGCAAGAACGCGACACAGATACTGTAGAAGCAAAGTGCGATTGCCCCGACCACCATGGAGCGGGCTTCGGCGCTCGCGTAGGAACGTCCGTCCTTGGCGACCGTGAGCGTCAACGTCGCAATTGCCACGGACGGCGCGGCTCCAAAAAGTCCGGCGAATGTTTTCGGCTTGAACAGATTGCCTAGTACGGCAAAGGCGGAAACGATGATCCCGCCGATCAAGAAACGAGCTATTGCTTCGTCCAACAAAGAATCGACGCCACAGCGCGCCAAATTGTAACAACAACTCGAGCTAGCTCACGCTAGCTCGAACAGCTTTGGCAATCGCGTGCAGGCTCAGGTCCACATCGCGCTCGGTGGTCGCCCAGGAGGACACGCTGATGCGCATGGCCGTCTGGCCCTGCCATTCGGTAGAGCCACACCAGCAGACTCCGTCTTCCTGCAGGCGCCGAACCACAGCCAGAGTCCGCTCGGGCGGACCGAACGACACCAGCACCTGGTTGATGACGACGTCGTTCAGCACTGTATGACCGGCGGCACGAAGCTCCGCCGCGAAGCGCTGCGCGTGCCGGCAGGTGCGGTCGATCAACTGGGCCAAGCCTTCGCGACCGAGCGAGCGTAGCGCGGCCCATAACTCGATTCCGCGCGCGGCGTGACATTTCGGGTGTATGGTGATGCGGCTCACGTCCCTCCCCGGGCATGATGTAAGCGGCCGAAACACTCATCGCCGCACGCAGGTGGTGCGGCTCGCGCACCAGCACGATGCCGCAATCGTAGCCAACATTCGGCCATTTGTGTGCATCGGTCGCGACGGAATCCGCTTGCTCGACGCCTTCCGTCAAGTGGCGATTCCGCGGCGAAGCGGCGGCTCAGATACCGAACGCGCCATCCACGTGTACCCACGCGCCGGCTTCTCGGGCACGCGCACAAATTTCGGCAACCGGATCGAACGCTCTCGTGTTGACATTGCCGGCCTGCACGCAAATTACCGTGCGCGGATCCAAAGGCGGATCCAAAGGAGGCAGAGCGGTGGCGCGCATGCGGCCTTGCGCATCGACGGGTACGCGGAGAACACGCTCCCGGCCGAACCCGGGGAGCGCTAGCGCCTTCAGCACCGAAGCGTGTACTTCTTCTCCCACTACAACCTGAATCGGCGGCGCGCCAAAAAGACCTTGGTGCTCGACATCCCAGCCCGCTCGCTCGAGCAGCGCGTGCCGTGCCGCGGCTAGTCCGCAGAAATTCGCCATCGTGGCGCCGGTCACCAGGCCGCCGCCCCAAGCCGGCGAAAAACCCAAAATCCCGAGCGTCCAAGCCAGGGCAAGTTCCGTACGTGTTACTGGCTCGGGCGCCGCTTGACCTCGATCGCCAGGCGCTTGATCTTTTGATTCAGCGTGGAGAGCGGGATGCGCATCGCTTCGGCCGCTTCGGTCTGGCTGTAGTTGACGCGCTCCAGCGCATCGACGATTGTGCGGCGCTCGAAATCGGCTACCAGTTCAAACAACGAAGCATCCGCGGCCAGCACTCCATTGTTGTCGCGCGCCGTCCGTATGCCAATCGCCTGCTGCAGAGAGTCGGGCAGTACATGCGCCGGCACCGAAGAGGCCGTCGTCAGCACGACCGCGCGCTCGACGACGTTTTCGAGCTCGCGCACGTTGCCGGGCCAACTGTGCTCCATCAGAATCTGCATCGCCTCCGGTTCGAAGCTCAGAGTCGACCGGCCCTCGCTATTCAGAAACTTTTCGTTCTCGTGGCAATAGCGGATAAAGAAATATTCGACTAAAAACGGAATGTCGTCTTTGCGGTCGCGCAGCGGCGGCAGACTCAAGTTGATGACGTTCAGCCGGTAATACAGATCCTCGCGAAACTTCCCTTCGTCGACCAGTTTCTTGAGATCGGCGTTGGTAGCCGCGATAATGCGCACGTCGACGCGAATGCTCTCGTTCGAGCCCAGCGGCATGAACTCGCGGTCTTGCAGCACGCGCAGCAGCTTCACCTGAATCTCAGGGCCGATGGTGCCGACTTCGTCAAAAAAAATCGTGCCGCGATTGGCCGCTTCAAACAGCCCTTTGCGGTTAGTAATAGCGCCGGTAAACGAGCCCTTCACATGGCCGAACAGAATGGATTCGAGCAGCTCGGAAGGCAGCGACCCGCTATTCACCGGCACGAACATATGATCCGAGCGGGCCGAGTGCGCATGAATCGCCTTCGCGATCAGCTCCTTGCCGGTGCCGGTCTCGCCGGTGATGAGAATAGTCGCCCGGCTGGGCGCTACCTGCGCCACCTGGTCGAGCAGCCGCAGCATGCGCTCGCTTTTGCCGACAATATTCGGAAACGCATAGCGCTGTTTCAGGGCGCGTTTAAGCTGGGTGTTTTCACGCTCGAGACGGCCCTTCGAGATCATCCGGTCGATCTCGATCAGCAGCTTGTCGTTGTCCCAGGGCTTGGCGAAATAATCGTTCGCTCCGGATTTTAAAGCCCGTACGGCGACTTCTTCCGATCCATAGGCGGTCAGCATGAAGACCGGCGTCTCTGGGTCGCGCTGGCGAATATCGGTCAGCACTTCCATGCCCGATCGGTCCGGCATCATCAAATCGAGCAGGATCAGGTCGTGCAGCCCCGATTCGAACTTTTGCAGTCCGGCGGCCGCGTTCTCGGCGAGATCGACGGCATAGTTTTCGCTCGTCAGCAGCAGCTCGAGACTCTCACGGATGTCTGCTTCATCGTCAATGACCAGAATCCGCCGCCGCTCCGGCGGACCGACGCGATCGGCGGGCAAAGCTTGATTCGGAAAAGCCACTACTGTGGTTGTATCAGACGTTCGCTAGCGCCTCAGCCAGTTCGCCGCAGCGCTTCGTGCAGCAGCGACTTGAGATAGGTTTGCTAGGGAAGGCCTTTCCGTGCAGCCTGCTCCCGCGCCAGCGCCAGATCTGCCCCGGGTAGCCGCAGTGAGATCACCTTTGTGGCGCCCGTGACTCTGGCCTTGAGCTGCTCTCGGTCCAGCCGCTGCAATCGCCCCTTGCGGGCCGCCTCCAGAAAATCCAGATCGAGCTTGGCGCGATTCCGATCCCACCACTCCGCTTCCTCCTGCTCGCTTCGAAAGCGAGGCACTTGACGTACCGCCATAACGCATTTACTTCTGGTGTTCTTCAATACTGTCAAAGCTTCACGCCGCGACCATTACACTATGTATATATGCTAAGCCCTGCCATTGTTGCATCGAACGGAGAATAACGATGGGGGCCGATAAGCAGCACGCTCACCAATTGCTTGATCAACTCGGCCCTGGCCAACTCGCCGCTGTGGTTCATCTGCTCGAAACAATGGTCTCCATTGAGGACAGAGACACACTAAGCAAGGCTGAGCGCAAAGCTATAGCCGAAGCCGACGACTGGCTTAAGGGTAACCAACCGATCGCCCACGAGAAAGTCCTGGCCGAGCTGGGGTTGACCTCCGCTGATTGGGAGAAGATGGCCGAGGAGTCCCCGTCGGGAAAAACACCGCACCATCGTGGCTAAGCGCGTTGTCTGGACAGAACAGGCCAGAATCGACGTCCGCGCGATCGAGCGGCAAACTGCCTGGCAGATCCCCAAAACACTGGCTCGCTACGCCAAGACCGGGCGAGGGCGACACAAGACAGCTTCAAGGTATCGAGCCTCCGTTACTCCGTCTCGGCGCACAGGATCACCGCATCTTCTTCCGCGACAAAGGCCAGTACCTGGAAATTTCACGCGTATTGGATCGCAAGGAAGCATACCGCTGACATTGCCCGGCGCGGCTAAGCCGTCAATGCTTCGCGCCGCGCGCCGACCGCTTGCGGCGAGCGCATGGAAATTCCGGGAAACTCCAAACGAAAACGGGTGCCCTGGTCGAGCGTGCTGTCCACTTCAATGCTGCCGTTGTGCTCCTGCACAATTCCGTACGTAATTGACAAGCCAAGGCCGGTGCCCTTCTTCGGCCCCTTGGTCGTGAAAAACGGATCGTAGATCCGGGCCAGGTTTTCGGTCGGAATACCTTGCCCGCTGTCGGAGATTTCGACGTGCGCAAAGCCGCCTTCCGACCAGGACCGCACCACCAGATCGCCGCCATTCGGCATCGCGTCGCGAGCGTTGATGAAGAGATTGAGGAAGACTTGTTGCAGTTTTCCCGAATTGCCGCGCACGCCAGGAAGCTCGTCGGCGAGGTTGAGCTCGGTCGCGACACCCGCCTTTTGGAACTGATGTTCCACCAGCGACACGGTTTCGCGGATGACGCGGTTCAAGTCGAGCTCGATGAACTCGGTCGGCGAGGTACGCGAAAAATTGAGCAGCGAATTGACAATCTCGCTCGCGCGAAAAGTCTGCTTGGCGATTTTTTCGAGCAGCTTCGATTTCTGGTCGTCGCCCGACACCTGCTTCGCCAGCATCTGCGCATATGTGGAAATAACGGCCAGCGGCGTATTCACCTCATGCGCCACGCCGGCGGCGAGCAAACCGATTGAGCTGAGCTTGTCGGCCTGCACCAGGCGCCGCTCGAGCTCGTTGCGGTCGGTTACGTCGTCGAAGATAATCAGCCGTCCGATCTGCTTTGCCTCGCGCGAGACCAAGGGAGCGATCGCCAGGTTGACGATCGACTCGCGCGGCTGTGACGCCGCTCCAGCGGCCAGCTCGAGCCCGCCGTGCCCGCTCCGCACCACCCGCTCTTCTTCGGGAACGCTTGAAAAACGTTGCCGCAGGACCATCCGGTAGACATTGTGGACGCTTTCGTCCTCGCGCAATTCATCGAACTTCTGGCACAGCTCCTCCGGAAAAAGCTCCGAGAGGCGGCGGCCAATAGCTCCCTCGCGGCTAATGCCAGTGAGCCGCTCGATCTGCGTATTCCAGCTCTCGACGCGCCCATCCAGACCCGCCGCCAGAATACCGACATTGATCGACTCGACGATGTTTTCGCTGAATTCCTTGAGACGCTCGTATTCGTCCGCTTTGCGCTGCAGCGAGCTATAGAGCCGCGAATTCTCGATGGCGATCGCCACGTAGTTCGACAAGGTGACGAGTAATTCGATATCGTCGCTCGATAAGAAATCGCCTTCGGTGGTTCGGCTCACGCCAAAGTGCGCGATCGCGCGGCCGCGCGACTTACACGCCACATAGTAGGTGAAATCGAGATCGGCGATGGTCTCGCGCACCGAATCCGGCCATTCTTCAGAGACGATATCGCGCGGACGCTTGGGACGCTCGAAGAACAAGTATGGCTTCACCGCCGATTCCTCGAGAAAACGCAGATCGAGCGGTGCCGAGACGCTTTTCGGATTGCGCCCGGATTTCTGGCTCAGCGAGTGGAGCCGGAACTGGCCGGTGCCTTCTTCCAAGAGAAAGAAGCCTACCTGCTGAATCGAAAGCGTCCGCAACAGCCGGTCGGAAACTTTGGCCAGCATCGCGTTCTGGTCGGTCTCGGAGCTGAGCTCGCGCGCAAACTCCGTCAGGCTGACGCGCGCGTCATAGCGGTCGCGGTAAAAAATCCAGCGGTCCAACTGCTCCTGAATCCAGCGCCGGATCGGCTGGAAGACAAACGTCGCAAATGAAATCAATACGACAAAGGCGGGCGGCGTTATGGTTTGCGTGTTGAAGATCAGGAAAATCAGGCCGTAGAAAGTGCCGATAACGGCGAGCGTGGCGAGCGTGTAGACGTAGCCTTGCTGAAAGATGATGTCCACATCCATCAGCCGGTAGCGCGTAATCGCGTAGGCCCACGTCAACGGGATCAGCCCCATGGATAGAACGCTCAGGTTCATCAGATGCGTGGGCACGGCGCCGAATAAGTACGGCAACACATAAAAAATCGTGAAAGGCGCCAAGCCAAGAAACGCGCCATTGCGCAGATACTTCAACTGCCGCCGGATGACGGGATCTTCGGCATGCGCGAAATCGAAGCCCAGCGCCGCCGCCCCGGTGAAATAGAGCAAGGTGCCGAAGCCCAGCGTCAAGCGGTCGAGAAACCAACGCACTTCGAGCAGCGGGGTTCCAAAGCGCAGCACGCCCTCGGCCGCCGCCGCCACCAGGGCAATGAGGCTCAGGGCGGGAAGATAGAGCAGCAGCCAGGCGCCACGCCGCGCGAGCCAGCGGGGCCGGCCGTAGAAGGTCAGGCAAAAATGCAGGAACACGGTGGGCGCGATCAAGCCCGCGCTCAGGTTCCCCCAATACATGATTTCGTCGAACGTGTTGAGCTTGCCGGAATAGTGGAAGCACGAGCCGATGAAAGAAATCAGGCACAGCAGGAAGAAATGCAGCGATCGCGCCGCGCTGGTGCGCCGGAAGTACACAAACAGGCCGATCGCCAGGTAGAAAAATCCGACGCAGTACTGGTAGTACAGAGCGCTGTCGCGCGGGGCAGCCTGGACGAAGATGTGATCTTTTCGAAATTCGATCCCATCCCGGCGAAGCGTGTACTGCGCCTCTCCCAGCAGTGGGATTTGCCAGAGCGCTTCCGGCACATCGAGCGAATGGTGGATGACCGAGGCTTGGATACGCGCCAGTTGATCGCCCACGCGGATGCCCGCCTTTTCGCCGGGCCCGCCGGGTGAAATAAACGCCGCAACCACCTGTGTCTGGCCGCCTCCGGAGGAGGTCCGGTCCACCCAGGTGACGCCGTCATAGGGCAGCGGGTACGAGCGCAGGTGCTGCAGGCTGAGGATGGCGCCGATGATGGTTACCACCGTCAGCACCAACAGCAGCGTCGCCGCGAATTGATTTCTGGACTCGCTCATTGCTTACTTTGTGCGGCGATCACTCCATGAACGCATGGAACACCTGGGACCGGTGGCAAGCTGCGTTAGCCCACGTTGTCCCAGTCTCATAAACCCTTAGCCGATGCACGTGGGCTACCACTCCCGTTCGAGCCCCCTAATGCGCGCTAAACCCCTGATAAATCGCATTTCGAGGGGCCGCGACCGGCCAGAACCTCTTCATTTTAGGAGCCTCGCTCCCGAATATCGTATTCTGCGCGGCCCTCACACACCATCGCCAAGTGTACAGGCCGCCCTAAACTTCCGGAAACGAAACGGTTGGACGGCGCGTCAGGGCGTTGACGTTACCTATAAAGAACCTTAGACTTGAGATTGAGAGTTCCCACAGCCGTATTGAGGTTCCGCCTATGAAGCCCGGTCCCGCCGTCCGTTTACCCGCCCTGGCAAGCGTCGTTGCCCTCGCGCTTGCTCCTTGTTTCTTGCAGGCGCAGGAGAAGGACGCCAGCTCGAGCAGTTCCACATCCGAAACAATTTCGAAGCCGCTTTCGAAAAGGCAAATCGCCAAGAAACAGAAAGCTCTCGAGCGTGAGCTCGCCGGGCCATGGAAGAAGTGGATGAACGAGGATGTCACCTACATCATTACGGATGAGGAAAGACAAGCGTTCAAGCGGCTGAAGACGGACGAAGAGCGGCAGCAGTTCGTGGAGCAGTTCTGGCTGCGGCGCGATCCCACTCCGGATACCGAAGAGAACGAATACAAAGAAGAGCACTACCGGCGCATCGAATACGCCAACGACCATTACGCCTCGGGCATCCCCGGCTGGAAGGCCGACCGCGGCATGATCTACATCAAGTACGGCGCCGCCGACGAAGTGGAATCGCATCCTTCGGGCGGCAGCTATCAGCGGCCCTACGAAGAGGGCGGCGGCCAAACATCCACCTATCCGTTTGAAGACTGGCGCTATCGCTATATCGAGGGAGTCGGCACCAACGTCATCATCGAATTCGTCGACACCACCATGACCGGCGAATACAAGATCAGTCTCGACCCGGAAGAAAAAGACGCGCTGCTGATGGTACCCGGCGCGGGCTTGACCTTATCGGAGCAGATGGGCATGGCCGACAAGTCGCAGCGCTTTAGCCGCACCGACGGCACGCACCTCGGAACCGGCAACCAGCCGCTTCCGGAGAGCATGAACGAGTTTACGCGCCTGGAGCAATACGCCAACCTGATGAAGGCGCCGGCCATCAAGTTCAAGGATCTAGACGCGATCGTCAGCTCGAACATCCGGTACAACACCTTGCCCATGCAGGTGCGCACCGACTATATCCGCGTGACCGACGCGACCGTTTATGCCAATATTACTGTCCAATTCAAGAACAACGATTTGAACTACGCGACCAAAGATAAGATCTCGAAGGCCACCGTGAATCTCTACGGCCGGATCACCACGCTGACACGCCGCTCGGTCAACTGGTTCGAAGAAACGGTCTCGAGCGAAATTCCGTCGGAAATGCTGCAGCAGGCCATGACCGGGTCGCAGATCTATTCGAAGCGAATCCCGCTCGCTCCGGGCACTTACCGGCTGAATATCGTTGCCAAGGACACCGTCGGAAACACGGCGAATACTTTCGAAATGGCGCTGGTAGTCCCGCATTATGAAGAGGATCAGCTCGCGGCCTCGAGCGTGATTCTTGCCGATCAGCTCGAGCGCGTTCCGACTAATAGCATCGGCGCGGGTCAGTTCGTCATCCGCAGCTCGAAGGTGCGTCCGCGTCTGGGCGATAGCTTCAAGCAGAGCGAGACCATGGGCATCTACACCGAGTTCTATAACCTCGGCATGGACCAGAAGACCAAGAAGCCGCAGGGCACCATCGAATACGAGGTGGTGAACAACGCCGACAATAAGACCGTGATGACCCAGACCGAGGATCTCACGGGATTCCCGAACGCTTCCGGATTTCTCCTCACGGTGGAGAAGAAGCTTCCACTGAAGACGCTGGCGCCGGGGAAATATACGCTGAAATTGAAAATCGACGACAAGCTCAAGAACCAGAGCCTCACGCCTTCGGCGCAGTTTATTATCACGTCGTAAAAAATGCCACGGCTGGTGTTCGTGGGCATCTGCATTGCGCCTCGGGCGGCAGTTATCAGCGCCCCTACGAAGAGGGCGGCGGCCAAACATCCACCTATCCGTTTGAAGACTGGCGCTATCGCTATATCGAGGGAGTGGGCACCAACGTCATCATCGAATTCGTCGACACCACCATGACCGGCGAGTACAAGATCACTCTAGATCCGGGAGACAAGGATGCGCTCGCGAACGTTCCCGGCCAAGGCCTAAGCTTGCTGGAGCGAACCGGCTTGGCCGATAAATCCGGTAACCAGCCGCTTCCGGAAAGCATGAATAAGTTCACGCGCCTGGAACGGTACGCCAACCTGATGAAGGCGCCGGCGATCAGGTTCAAGGATCTGGACGCGGTTGTCAGCTCGAACATCCGGTACAACACCTTGCCCATGCAGGTGCGCGCCGACTACATCCGGGTCACCGACGCAACGGTCTATACGAATATCACGGTCCAGTTCAAGAACACCGATTTGAACTATGCGGCCAAAGACAAGATCTCGAAGGCAACCGTGAACCTGTATGGCCGGATCACCACGCTGACCCGCCGCTCGGTCAACTGGTTCGAGGAGACGGTCACGACGGAAGTCCCATCGGAAATGCTGCAGCAGGCCATGACTGGCTCACAAATCTATTCGAAGCGAATCCCGCTCGCGCCGGGCGCCTACCGGCTGAACATCGTCGCCAAAGACACCGTGGGAAACACCATGAACACGTTCGAAATGGCGCTCGTAGTCCCGCACTACGAAGAAAACCAATTGGCGGCTTCGAGCGTGATTCTCGCCGATCAGCTCGAGCACGTGCCCACTAGTAGCATCGGCGCTGGACAATTCGTCATCCGCAGCTCGAAGGTGCGCCCGCGCGTGGGCGATGTCTTCAAGCCAAACGAGACCATGGGCATCTACACGGAGTTCTACAACCTTGGAATGGACGAGAAGACCAAGAAGCCGCGGGGCACCATCGAATACGAGGTGGTGAACAACGCCGACAACAAAACGGTGATGACCCAGATCGAGGATCTGGCGACGAT
>Ga0193753_10002842_pt1 | contig 13279 bp, 10 predicted proteins | sample H1c2metaG_FD_144925 | JGI IMG/M metagenome (GOLD analysis project Ga0193753, IMG submission 144925) | Soil microbial communities from a riparian zone of the East river system, Colorado, United States - H1c2 | ecosystem: Environmental > Terrestrial > Soil > Riparian zone | place: USA: East... | reverse complement strand
TCGGGCTCGCTCTCGGCGGATATTGCACTAGCGTGCGTGGCGAGCCGGTGGTCGGCCGAGGCTGAGGCCCGAAAATTGCTTTTCCGATGTCGACCCCGACGGCGTTCGGGCGTCGTAATCAACATGGAACAAATGCACCTCGTACATTCATGCGCCGGCAGTTGCTGAAGTGGGCTAGTGCCGGGGCAGGAGCCGTCCTGGCGTCCGGTGGGCCGCCGGGACTTGCCACGAAAGTGCTTGCGGATCCGGGCTACAGCGACGGATCCCGACGCGGCTGGAACTGGCGCACGGCGCGGCGTCTGCATGAAGCGATGCAGGGCTTCGTGTCGCGTGGCGAAATTGAATGCCTCACCCTCGCGGTCACTCGCGGTGGACGTCCGTACGTGGATGCAGTCGGGTCGCTGGAGATCGGTGGCAGCGAACGTGCCCGACGCGACACCATCTATCGTATCTCGTCGATGACGAAGCCGATTACTGCGGCCGCGACGCTCACGCTGGTCAACGACGGGAAGCTGACGCTCGACGAGCCGGTCGACCGTTTGCTTCCAGAGCTCTCGCAGCGACGTGTGCTCACCCGTGCGGATGCGCCGCTCCACGACACCGTGCCCGTGCAGCGCGCGATCACCGTGCGCGACCTTCTGACATTCACCTGGGGCTTCGGCCTCAGTCTCGATCTACTGACTGCACCGACTCCGGTCTGGCAGGCCGCGCTGGATCTGAAAGTCGTCACCAGTGGAGTGCCGCTCCCGCAGGAGCCACCACCACCGGACGAGTGGATACGCCGCCTCGGAACGTTACCGCTGATGCATCAGCCGGGCGAGACTTGGAGATACTGCTCAATGGTGGCGAATATCGTGGACGACGCCTGCTCTCGAGCGACTTGGTCGCGCAGATGACGAGCGACCAGCTCACGCCGCAGCAAAAAGTCGATGCAAGCCTAACGCCCGGTTACTTCGACACGCACGGTTGGGGATTTGGCGTAGCTGTCACGACGAGTGACGCTGATCCCACCCAACCACTCGGAACGTACGGCTGGTTTGGTGGAATGGGCACCTGGTGGAGCGCGACTCCGAGCCAGCGTCAGACGAACATCCTCCTCTCGAATCGTGCACTGGCATCACCGGAAGCGCCGCCTGTCGTCCTGGAGTTCCTGGAGCTCGCCCAAGACTCAGCCTGAGTCGGCTCACACACGCTATAGTCCGCGCAGGTGTCTAGTCCGTGGACGCGATCGCAGAATAATTCCTGAGAGATCCGCGACGGCGAAAACTGGTTGGCCACCCCGCGCTTCGAAACAATGACCGAGCGCACCGTACTGCAGAACCCGCAACCAACTCGAGGAACTCACGTGGCAAAACGTACTCCGGCACGACCGACTCCCAAGGATGCGATCAGCCTTCTCAAAGCCGACCACCGCCAGGTCGAGACTTGGTTTGAAGAGTTCGAAAAAGCTCGCAGTGACACACGCAAAAAAGCGCTCGCGAGTAAGATCTGCACGGCGCTCACGATCCACACGCAGATCGAAGAAGAGCTCTTTTATCCAGCGTTCATCGCGGCCACCAAAGACTCGGACACGCACCACGAGGCCATCGTTGAACACGACGGCGCCAAGAAATTGATCGCGCAAATCAAGGCTTCTGGCCCTGAAGACGAATACTACGGCGCCAAAGTGAAGGTGCTCTCTGAGATGATCAAGCACCACGTCAAGGAAGAAGAACAGCGGGGCGGCATGTTTGCCGAGGCGAAGCAAGCCGACATCGATCTCAAGGCGCTGGGCCAGCGCCTGCTTGAACGCAAGAAACAGCTTGCTGCGAGCTGAGCGCGGCACACCGGTGAGCAGGGTCGTCGCCACGCTCGAACGAACACTATCGCTGCGCCGCTGATGGCGGCAACAGGTGGAGGACGGACGGTAGGGCAGGGCCAGACTGCAACCACAATGTGTCTGTAGTCGCAGCGTCTATTGTGTCGCCGTCGACGCTCCTTCGGGAGATCGCGTTGACTCCGAAAACATCTGCAGCATCCGATGTGGCCGGCCACGGCAGTGTGCGTATATCCGGCTCGAGTGGGCTCTTCACAGAGTAGTAGCCATGAAAGCGATTTTGCTGGTTGAGGACAACGACGACATCCGCGAGCTTTACGGGACGGTTCTCCGCAGAGAAGGGTACGAAGTCCAAGAAGCAGAGAACGGTCAGATCGCGCTCGAGCGCCTCGAGCAGATGCATGGCACGCCATGCTTGGTGTTGCTCGACATGATGATGCCGATCATGAGTGGGCCCGAGCTCCTACGCGTGCTGCATGAGAGTCATCGCCTCGCGTCGCTGCCGATCGTCGTCCTCTCGGCGGGCGGGACAGAAGCGGATGCACCGCATGCAAAGAAGTTCATCCGTAAGCCGGTGGATGGTCACGTGTTGCTGACGGTGGTTCGAGAGTTCTGCGGTCCGCCGCCGGTCCATTGAATCGACGCCCTGCGCCCCGCCGTGCACCACCGTGTCGGGGTTTCGATTTGCTCACGACTGCCGGTGCACCTCGCGTTCGTCGACTACGCTCGCGTGGATGGTCTAAGCACGCGTCGGAGACGTTGAACGAAAGGCATTCCAGCAGACAACCGAGGAGTGTGGAAAATCACAGCTGGCTGGTCGCAAAAACAGCAGTTTTAGACAAAGCGTGCGACGCAGTCGGGGGGTCTTGCGTTCTCACTCTGCTTCGGTGGACGCGATCGCCGCTTTGACGAGTTTCCCTGACGCAGTGAGAACCTGGCTCGGCCAAGGTCCTTTGGTCCCAGCACCAGGCACGAGCGCGGAGCACGCTTCCGCTTTGTCGTTCAGCGCCCAGTTTGCCCAACTGATCTGGTGTTGATTCATGAAATCGAGCCACGTCGCCGTCTCGGCAGGATCCAGCACACCAGTCCCATTCGCCTCACAACTGCCCCACTCCGTAACGAACAAGGGAAGCCCTGCCGTGAGCGCAACTTCCGCCTTATTTCGAAGCCACTGTTTGTGCGTCGCCGCATAGAAGTGCAGCGTGTACGCTACGCCGCCGTCGGCGGCGATCGGACTCAGCGCCGCGACGTCTACGTCTTGCGACCACTTCGGCGTTCCCACGATGATCAGATTGTGCGCATTTTCCGCGCGAATCGCTGCGATGATGGACTCTGCGTACGCCTTCACCGTCGGCCAATCAGCACCCATCGGCTCGTTGTAAACCTCGAACAGTACGGCCGGAGACGCGCCGTATCTCCTCGCCATGCGCGTGAAGAAATCGCGCGCGGTCGACTGGTGGTCCTGCGCGCGATGATCGTGCCAATCGATGATCACGTAGACTCCGCGCTCGATCGCGCGATCCACGACGGCTACCACCTTCGCCTCGTTCGCGGCCTGGTTTTCGAGGTACCCGCCGCTTTCAACGCCGAGCACAGCACGGACTAACGTCGCAGACCAATCACCGGCCAACTGATCGACAGAGTCAGCCGTGTAGAAGCTCGACCACTGACTCCAGAACAAGCTCATCCCGCGCAGCTGGACAGCTTCGCCAGCCTCGTCGACGATGCGGTTTCCCGAGACCTGCAGAGAGCCATGTCGACCGACAGGACTCTCCAGTGGCACCGGCGGCAACTCGCCCTGACCGACCGCCCCGTTCGTCCCAGCTGCTGCCATCGAGCCCTGGCCGGCAGGCTGGGCGTACTTCGAAGGCGGAGGGTCCGCTGCGCAAGCGACGAGCAACACACAGATAACGCCGAGGCGTGGATAGAGACTCATCAGTGTGGAGTTCTGCGGGAGCGAGGCCAGAACTGACTCAGTGGCATGGAGCGCAAGAAGCGGGTCACCACCTCAGCTCGTGGCCGTCATTTGGCTCATCGTCCGACTCAGGCGCGCGAACATGCCGCGCGTCGACGTCTGAAGCGCATCCGATTGCCTGCCGCTCACGGCTGCGCATCACTCCTCATCATCCAAACCACCACGATGTAGCCGCCCGACCGTTCGTCCTTTTGCATTTGCAACAGGCCACGGCGCTGCGCGTCTTCGAGCAGCTCGTTGAAACTGCGATAACCGTGGAAGACTTCGGAAAACTCGGGCCGCTTGCGTTCAACGCCTGCTTGATCTCGGAGCCGAACAAACGACTATCACGGTCGCGAAACAATGCCTCCGCAGTCGACAGTGCGACAGCATGGCGACGGAGAGAGAAATGATTGGACAAATTCAAGCACGGATTCGTTGCCTGGCCGTCGCGAGCATTACGGTAACGTCCGTCGCGTGCGGGGGTAGCAGTAGCCAGTTCGCGCCACCTGCGGCTTGGGTCCAGCTCGAGCACCACGTTGACCTTGCACATGAGCGCGGCATCTCCCTGAGCGATGGCGGGTCATTCGAGGCGGCAACGACCAACGACGGAAAGCTCGAGCGGGCGAATGGTCGGCTCACCGATGCGGAGCTTGAAAAGCTGGTAGAGCTAACAGCGGACGACCGATTGAAATCGTATCAGGATGACGCGTTGCCGGTGGCCCCTGAGCACGAGTCATTCCGGGTTGTTGTTCGCGACGAGAAGCAGCAGAACGGTCAAGACGGCAAGTCGCTGGACGCATATTTTCCCGTGACCCAGGCTGACGGCCAGACCGGCGAGCTGCTGGACTTCGTCCGCGCGCTATTGGAGAACTACGCTCCGGGCACCTTCCCCTGGCGTGTATTTCCGCGTCTACGCTGACGAAGCCGAGTTGCCGTTAAGCATGCTTTTGAGTCGAGTCGGGCCGTCGGAGCTCAATCGATTCAAGCGTACACGAGAGCTTTGGGCCGCCCCTACAGTCCAGACCGACTTGCGCTCAAGATTTTGAATGCATTCCCAGAGTACTCATCGGTCGATGTGTACGTGAATACGGTGTTGCTCGATGCCGATACCGGAACGCCGCGAAGCGATGCCAACCACTATCGGTGCAGTCGCGCGCGGCCGACGCGTCCATGTCGCCTAGTTGAACAACGTTAGGATGGTGGGCCGACAAGTCTCAGCCCTTTGGGTCGACTTCGCGCCGCCGCTGATTCACGACCCTGTCGCTCTGCTTGGGAGCACTACGCATGTGCCGTCTCATGCTGCCGCCATTCATCCTCGTTTGCGGGACCGTCGTAATCGACGAAGCCCAACGGCGTCCCGAGTTGTTTCCAGTTCTCAGGGTGCTCGCCGATCGCAAGCCGACGCGCGCACGTTTCCTTGTGCTCTCCGTGGTACGAGAACCTCGGCAAGCGACAGGTGAAGTCGCCGAAAGTGTCCAACGTCGAGGCTGTGCCACTAACAGCGTTGTCGTCGAAAGATGTTAGTATATTGTTGGGTAAGCGGCCTCGAACGGCGAAACGCAGGAAGAAATCCTGACGGTCACCATTCGCTTTTTATGCTGTCTAGCGCACGGCGGGCGCGTCAACAAGTTGTCGGTCCAGGTACTGCAGCGTTAGAAGTTCTTCTGCTGCACCTTTTTCCATTTGCTGTCTTTGCAGACAGTGCAATCCGCTCCCGTGAAGCGAGCCTCGAGTGACACGTCCTGCATGAGCTTCCAGCGTAGCCATGCAGTGACTTCTGTCCCGATTGTGTCCTGATTCGGAGCTGTCAGAATGCCGAGGTGTCCACCCGGGAAATTGCCGTAGAAAACCGGAGACACAGCACTCGCGTAGTCGGTATCGCAGTTGGCGGCAGCGATGTCACAGTCGGTGCTCAGGATGCTGCAGTTGGCGTCCCCCGGAATACCGCAAAAGAACGCTGCGGGAGCGTGCAGGTTCTTGACTCGCTCGGTCTCCATGTTGCCGCCGGAGATGTGAATGGTGGTAGTCAAGCGCGGGTCGTTCGCAATCGTGAAGGTCGCGAGCGCGCCCATCGAGTAGCCCATGGATGCGATCTTGGTCTCATCCAACTTGCCGAAGAGCTCGCTGTCCGAGCGTTGATTCTCCATGATCGCCCAGTCGATCCCGGCAATGATCTCTTTGCCGAGCATGACTTCTTCGCCAATTCCCGGCGTAGTGTTCGAGGCCACGACGACAAAACCATGCGTGGCAAGATGGGGCAAAAGAGGGTAGGCCGTAGGGTTGGTACTGCCGCCGCTCATCCACCCCACGATCGGATTTTTGGCCCCGCCGGGAGCGAGCATGTCGGGGCGGTAGACCGTGTACCCGCGATTCGGGCCGGTGTTGGAGACGGTCATGCTTTTGTACGGACCGGGACCCGTAAAGTCGGTCACGGATGGAAAACGTACGCCAGTGTCTGCGGGCGCAGCTGCCCCGGCCATTGCTGTCGCACCCCCGCTCGTGCCAGCCGCCGCAGTCGTGCCTGCACTCGCGCTGGCTCCGGTTCCCGCGTTTGTACCAACGCTCGGCGCAGCGCCGGAACCGCCGCCAACAGCTGCAGTCGATCCGGCAGTGCCACCTGGAACGAGGACGGGCGCGCCGTCTCCTGCCGTCGGTGCCGGCCGCGCCGCGACACCCGCCGCGCCGGTTGCCGCTGAGCTCGTAGTGCCCGCACCCAACTGGGGATTGTCCTGCGTGCTCGGCGGCGTCGTCGGCACAGCACCCGGTGCATCACTGCTCCCGCAACCTGCGGCTAGGAGGGCGGTCAGAAGCCCGAGAGCACTGCACCGCATTTGCCAGCGCGCCGGGCGAATCAGGTCGTCGAGCTCACCGAACGATGCATTCATTCATCACCTCTTGCTTCTTCGTTCGCTCGAACGACGCGCACGGACTGCTACTTTTGAAGCAGGCTAGGTGCCGCTCCGTGCTGAGTCCTTTCAAGCCGACTACAATGCAGCTAAAGGTCCATGCTATGTGCCGACAGTCGGCGCGAGGTCCCGAGCTTGCAGCGGTCGTTACCACGTGATTTTAGCCTTCGACGCCTTCGAGTTCGACGTATCGCGGCTCGAACTCAGACACGCCGGTAGGGTCGTCAAAGCCGACCCTCTGGTGCTGCGCCTGCTGGCAGCACTGGCGACCCGATCGGGCGAGCTCGTCACCAAGGAAGAGCTACTCCTGCTCGTGTGGAGTGGTCGCGCGGTCTCCGAGAACGTTCTGACCGTTACGATGGCTCGCCTGCGCAAGACACTCAGCCGCGCCGACGACGAGACTGATTTCGTTACCAACGTGTTTGGACGCGGCTATCGGTTCTTGCGGCCGATCGAGCGTCGTGAAGGCAAGCTCGAGCCAATCATCGATGAACCGCATGCCGCCGTCAGCAGCATGCCTTTGGTCGGTCGCGATCAGGCGCTCAAGACTATGCGCTCGGTCTTGGCAGAAACGAGCGCGGGACACGGGCATGCCTTGCTCGTCTCGGGCGAGGCGGGCATCGGGAAGACGCGCGTGGTCGAAGAGCTCGCGTGTGAGGCGGAGGCGGCAGGTCTACCAGTGACTTGGGCGCACTGTCGCGAGCCTGGTGCTACGCCTCCCTTATGGCCGTTCGCGCAGCTCGTGCGCGGCACGCTCGCGAAGTCCGGCGTCGACACGAACGACGAGCGCGTGCGCATGGCGCTGCGCGAGCTCGGCCGCTTGGTCCCCGAACTGGATGCGACGGACAGCGCTCCAGATGCGAACGAACCGCAGACGGGGCACGTCGATCTCGGCGCGAAGCATCGCTTGTTCGACGCCGTCACTCAGTTGCTGCTGATGGCCGCAACGCCTCGCGTGAGCGTGCTCGTGCTCGACGACTTGCATCAAGCGGATGCAGCAACGCTCGAGCTGCTGCGCTATCTGGTCGATGAAATCGGTCACAGCCGCTTGCTAGTGCTGGCGACTATGCGAAGCCCGCTCGGCGCAGCATCGGTAGTGAGCTTGCGTCCGCTGATCGCACACCGCAACTGCTCATCGGTCACGCTCCAGCGCTTGAACGAGCAGAACGTCACCGACTGTGTGATGGCCGCTTTGGGTGCACGGGGTGCCAGCCTGAGCCACGCGGTATTCGTCAAGAGTGAAGGCAACCCCTTCTTCATGCATCAGCTCTTGCGGCAGCTCGCCGACAACGCGAGCAGCGATCCTGAAGCGCTGGTCGCATCAAAAGCCGCGCTGGAGCTCGCGCGTCAGCGCCTGCACGATCTCGACGAGACCACCCGTGAAGTACTTTCGTGCGCGGCGGTGATCGGCCGCAGCTTCGAGTTGCCGTTGTTGCAGGCCGTGACCGGTCTCGGCATGGGCGAGCTGATGTCGAGCCTCGAGGCTGCCTGGGGCAGCGACATTTTAGTGCCCGCGCCGGACTCGCGTACAGCCTTTGCGTTCGATCACGACCTGTTGCGCGAAGCCTTGTACGAGAGCGTGTCGCCCGCGGAACGTCGCCGGCTCCATCGCTCGGTTGCGCAGGCATTCGAGCAACGCGCGCAAGCGGGCGAAGGGGTTTCGGCTTACACGCTCGCGCATCACTTGCACGCCGCGCTGCCGGACAGTGACCTGCGCGTGTGCATTCGCTATTGCATCGCAGCGGCCGCCGACGCGGGCGCCGCGTACGCGTATGCCGACGGCGCACGGTATTTGGGCCACGCGCGTGAAGCGCTCGACCTGCTGCCGGATGGCAGTCCGCGCCTTCGACTCAAGTTGGTGTTCGGCCAGGCCCTGTATGCGCGCGCGTACTCCTCCGCTGACTACCAGCGCTTGATCTACGAAGTCATGCGTATCGCGGGCGTACAACGCGACGCCGTCATGCTCGCGCGCGGAGCGCTCTTGCTCGATACGCATCCCGGGTTTCCACCCGTGCCGGGCGCGCGTGCTGCGCTCGATGGCGCGCTCGCCGTGCTTCCCGTCGAAGAGCGCGGGTTGCGCGCGGCCGTGCTCGCACGGCGCGCGACCAGCGCACCCGATGCCTACGACTCCGAGCGGAGCGGGGAGCAAGTCGCGAGTGCGCGCGCACTGATCGGCGATACCAAGCCCCCCCTCGCACGTTACACCGCGCTCAGCGCGCAGCTGTATTTGCGCGGTGGACCGGCGCATCGCGCCGAAGCGACTGCTTGTATGCAGGAGCTACGCGAGCTGTGCGAGCAGTATTCGCAGCAGCTAACGCTACCGCCTGCTTTCATGGAACTGCACCGCGCGATCACGTCACAACAAGACGGCGACCTGCTCGCGCAGGACACTGCCCTCGCGCGGGCTGAGAAACTCGCGCGCGCTGTCGGGAGTCGCGAGCTGCTCTGGCACGCACTGCGCTTCGCTGCGCATGCGCTCATCAACGTCGGCGACAGCGAGCGCGGCATAACGAATCTTCAAGAGCTCCACCGGCGCGCGCGCCAGGACTCGCTGCTCGGTACTGAATTGCTGTGCGTGTACGATCGAGAGGTCGTGTTGCGTAGTGCGACGGGCGCCGCGTACGAAACGGAACCTACCGTGCTCGCACCCGATCCCGCGGACCCGCCCAGCATCTGGTCGATCAAGGTGCGCGCTCTCGCTGCACGTGGGGATCGTCGCGAAGCGCATATCGCACTCTCGATGTTTCCGGCGAAGCAACTCACTCGGCTGCCGTGCGATCGCGACTATCTAGGAACACTCGGCTCCCTGGTGCATGCGGCGCTTGCCGTAGACGCACTCGACTACATGGCTGCGTTGTACGAGTTGCTAGCGCCGTACGAGAGCCACTTCGCAGCGCACGTCGCGTTCGCTTGTCAGGGCTCCGTCGCGCAATTGCGAGGCATGCTTGCGCATCGACTCGGACACCCGATCGAGGCGATTAGGCTGCTGAAACTCGGCAGCGCGCTGTGTGAACAGGCGGGCTTCAAGCCGTCCGCCGAGCAAGCGCGTTTGGAGCTGGCTTCGTTGCAGGCAGAGTGAGCGCCGATCCTGGCTGTTTATTGGCGATAGGCGGCTAAACGTTGGTCCCTAGCCGGCGAACAGTCCCAGCCGCAGCTGGTCTGATTCCATTCGCTACAAATTGCTTTCAGGGTCATCCGCTTCTGTCGAGTAGCAACCATTGTCGGTAGGTTGTGCACTCAGCTTGGGTCGGAGGTAACGCGCGGTGAGTCGGGATCGCCGGATGTCGAAGGAGTAGTATGCCCGCGTTCAAGTTCGACGATTTCGTGTTTGACGACGAGCTGGTCTCGCTCTCTCGCTGCGGCGTACCGTTGCAGGTCGATGGTCAGCTGCTGCGGCTGCTGGACTACTTTCTACGCAATCCGGAGCGCGTCGTCACGAAGGACGAGCTCATCGCCGAGGTTTGGGAAGGCCGAGCGCTCGCGCATAACATCCTCAGCGTCAGCATCGCGAAGCTCCGAAAAGTGTTGGGGGGCCCGAGAGCCCGCACCATCGTCAATGTGTATGGTCGTGGCTATCGCTTCCTGCGTTCAGTCGAGATCATCGGCACTGTCGCCGGTGCGGCGTTCCGGGCCAAAGCCACGACCGCGGCAGCGGGATGGTTCGGGCCGTGCGTCGGCCGCGACGCTGCGTTGACTCGGTTGGGCTGTGCACTCGAGCGAGCTCGTTTGGGGCGCGGTGGCATCTGCGCGGTACTCGGTGAACCGGGGATCGGTAAGACGCGGGTGGCCGAGATGTTGGAACGACACGCGCTCGAGGCGGACTTTCAGGTCACGTGGAGTGGCTGCCACGCGTTTGGTGACGTGCCACCGCTATGGCCGTGGTTGCAAGTGCTCCGTGAGTGCAAGTCCGAGAGAGCGCGCGAGTTGTTAGAGCGGGCGTCGAACTCTGCTGCAGTGGCAGATACGCACGCCCTTCATTGGGGCACTCCGCCTTCGGCGGATTCTTCCCAGACGATCGAGTGGTTTGCCGAGATCGCGTCGCACTTCCGTGCAGGCAAGCCGTGGCTCCACATCGTCGAAGATGTTCACCGGGCGGATACGGCGTCGCTCCAACTTCTCACACATTTCGCTGCAGAGATCTCACACCTGCCTGCGCTCATCCTGATCACTGTGCGTGACACCGAACTCCCGCGTCAGCCAAGTACTCGGCACGCGCTCGACTACGTCCTCGGGCATCGCGACTGCGAACGCATCGAGTTGACACGGCTGGGCCTGCCCGAGGTCGAGACCTACACGCGTAAGCTGTTCGGTGAGAGCGACAACGAGCTTCCTCTAGCGGTCTTCGAAAAAAGCGGAGGCAACCCGTTCTTCATGGTGGAGCTCCTCCGATGCTGGGCTCACGACCGACCAATTCAAGCGAGCGACCTCGCGCTGATGGGTCCCGCGCTCGACATCGTGCGTCAGAATCTCCGCCGCCTCTCTCACGTGACGCTGGAGCTTCTAGCCGCAGCGGCCGCGATCGGAACGCGCATCGAGATCGGCGTGCTCGCAGCTGTGACTGGACGGGCGAGCGCCGAAGTCGTCGAGTTGCTCGAAGACGCGATCGCTGCGCATGTCCTCGTCCCTCTCGACAACACGTGTCTTCAGCTGAGGTTCGGACACGACCTGATTCGCAGTGTCTTGTACGAGGATCTGACTATCGCCGCGCGGATGCGGCTGCACCAGCGTGTATCCGAAGTGTTGACGTCGCTCCTGGAATCGGGCCACCAAGTACCGACAGCGGAGCTCGCGCATCATTTTCTATCGGCGCTGCCAGCCGGCGATGCACTTCATGCAGTCCGCTGGGCCGAGCGCGCCGCACGCGCCGCGTCTGCAGTTGGTGCATATGCCGATGCCTGCACATTTCTGCGTCGCGCCTTGGATGCACTCAAGCTGCAACCCGTTCGCGATCCCGCGATCGCCTGCAATCTGCTATTCGGGCTCGCGCAGTGCGAGCGCGGTGCTGGAGAGCCTTTTGCATCGCATCTCGCGGACTCGCTGACGATCGCAATGCAGCATCGCTTCGCGAACGTACTCTGCCAGGCGGGGGAGTTGATGAGCAACGCACCAGGAATCTTCTCGAATGACGGTGCGGCGCGGGTGATTCAAGCCGCACTCGGTGCACTGGCTGCCGGGGACACGCAGCAACGCGCGGCGATGCTCGCACATCTATCTTGGACGCCACCGCACTGTAACGACATCGCGCGCGTCCGAGGATTGCTAGACGAGGCGGATCGGCTCGCGCCCACTGCGGATTGTCCCGCGCGACGAACCGTGCTGCGCGCCGCGCTCTATTTCGCGGGCGGACCGGACGACTACGATCGTGCGCTTTCGATCACGACCGAGATGGAGCGCATCCCGGCGACGCGAGGTTCGCGCCAACAGGCGGTGCGCTCGCTCGAGCCGCAGCTCGGACGTATCGTAGCGATGCTCCAGCGTGGTGATTTGCGGCAGGCGGAACGCGCAGTCGATGTGTTCGGCGCTGCGGCGCGCGAGCTCAAGCATGCCGAGCTGATTTGGCATTGCGATCGGATGCGCGTGGTCATGCGCATGAACGCGGGCGAATATGCCTACGCGAAGCTTCAGCTGATCGAGCTCAAGCGGCGGGCAGAACGTTTGCAACTGCATGCGCGGCGCGCGCTCGAGGCATTGGATTGGGCAGAGCTGCAGCGTCAGACGTCGGACGTCCAGTCGGTCGACTCCAAACTCTCGCGGCTATTGGAGCCGCGAGCGTCCGAGCCTCCAAACGTCCGCGCGCTGAAGCTGCGGAGCATGGTGCAGCTGGGGTGGCAGGACGCGGTCTCGATCTCGCTGCGCGGGCTTCCGGTCGCCGACTTGTACGCCTTACCGATGAGCCGCGACTACCTCGCGACCCTCGGGCATTTTGCGGTCGCGAGCGTCGCGACGGAGTCACTCGGCCACGCGGCGGCGCTGTACGAGCTCTTGCTGCCGTATCCACGGCACTGTGTGGCAGCGGTATCGCTGCATCTCTACGGTGTTGTGGCCCATTTTCTCGCGATTCTCGCCCGTGCACTTGGCGAGCGAGCGACGGCGCTCGCTCACTTCGAGGACGCCGTGCGCGAGCACGAGCGACTCGACCTTCCGTCTCAACTTGCGCACACACGCTGTGAGCTCGCGACCTTGCTGCTGGAACCTGGCGATCTGCAAAACTTTTCGCGCGCGAGGAAGCTCCTCGATCAGGCCCGCGCGACTGCGACGAAGCTCGGAATGGAGCCGCTCCATCTTTCAGCAGCGCGACTACTCGAGGGTGCGCCGCAGGACTCGCACCGCTTCAGTCGGCCGATGGAGTCGCCTCAGTCGCGCCGGTGAAGTGTTCGAAAGGCTGCGCCCAGCGGCAGCACTATCGAGAGTGTGCTGACCGAGCCGAGACTAGGTTCGACCTAAATCCGGCGACATACGCTCAACCACGCAGCAAGGGTGTCAAACCCCGGCGCAGCGCGAACATCGAGCCGGTGGACGAGGACATGGCCGACCGCACATGGCCGATCCTGATCCAAATCGGATTTAGTTCAACCGACTACATAAGAATCGCTGCGGTCG
>Ga0193753_10002841_pt1 | contig 13279 bp, 10 predicted proteins | sample H1c2metaG_FD_144925 | JGI IMG/M metagenome (GOLD analysis project Ga0193753, IMG submission 144925) | Soil microbial communities from a riparian zone of the East river system, Colorado, United States - H1c2 | ecosystem: Environmental > Terrestrial > Soil > Riparian zone | place: USA: East... | reverse complement strand
CCGAGCCGGTGTAGGTCGCGTCGTCCCACTCGATGCCGGGCGGAGGCTCGTACTGCGCGGTCTCGCCCAGCTCGGCCTCACCGCGCGCCGCGCGCTCGCCGGCCATCGCCGCCGCCGCCCCGGCGATGCCACCGCCGACCCCGCGCTCGGCCGCCCACGCCTCGACCCGCTGGCGCAGCGCGAGCGCAGCGCGCCCGACCACCGCGCCCACCACCATGCAGGTGCGCGACGCCACCGTCGGCCCGCTATCCGGCACCTGCGACGTGTTCTGCGCCGCGATGTCGACCCGATCGACCTCGACCCGCAGTGCGGCCGCCGCGATCTGCGAGAACATCGTCAGCGCGCCCTGGCCGATGTCGGTCGAGCTTGTCCGCACCTCGAAGCGGCCGGCCGCGGTCAGCGCCACCGTCGCCCGCCCGGCCAGCCGCTGCTCGCCGCTACCGGTGAAGCCGGCCCCGTGGAAGTAGAACGCCAGACCGCGCCCGCGCCGCACCGCCGGCGAGCCGGCCCCGCCGCTGTCCCGGGCCGCGCGCGGCCCCGACACCGCCGACGCGACCGCGTCCAGCACCTTGTCGCTGCCGACGCTGTAGGTCAGCACCTGCGAGGTCGCGGTGTCGTCGCCCAGCCGCAGCATGTTGCGACGGCGCATCTCGAACGACTCGATCCCGAGCAAGCGGGCCGCCTTCTCCATCTGCCGCTCGTACGCGAACGTGGTCTGCGGCGCGCCGAAGCCGCGGAACGCGCCGTGCGGGGCGGTGTTGGTCGCGACCGCGCGCCCGGTCACCCGCACCGTCGGACAGTTGTACGGCCCGGCCGCGTGGAGGACGCCGCGCGACAGCACCACCGGCGACAGCGTCACGTAGGCGCCGCCGTCGAACACCACGTCGACGTCGATCGCGACCAGCGTGCCGTCGCGGCGCAGCCCCAGGCGATGGCGCACGCGGGCCGGGTGGCGCTTGGTGGTCGCGCCGATGTCCTCGTCCCGGTCGTAGATGATCTTGACCGGCCGCCGCGCCTTGCGGGCCAGGAGCGCGGCGTGGGCCGCGATCATCGACGGGTACTCCTCCTTGCCGCCGAACCCGCCGCCGGTCACCGACTGCGCGATGACCACCTTGTCGTCGGGCAGGTCGAGCAGCGGCTTCAGCGCCTTGTGCACGTAGTACGGGCACTGCAGCGAGCCGATCACCTCGCACGTCCCGCCGTCGGTGAAGCGAGCGATCATCCCCTGCGGCTCGATGTACATCTGCTCCTGGGCGCCGGTCGTGTACTCCCCCTCGACGACCAGGTCGGCCGCCGCCAGCGCCGCCTCGACGTCGCCGCCCTTGCGGATCGCGAACCGCTTGAACACGTTGTCGTCGCCGAACAGCACCACGTCGGCGCGGAGCGAGTCCTCGATGGTGTGGACGGCCGGAAGCGGATCGACGTCGAGGAGCACGTGCGCGGCGGCCTGCTGCGCGCGCCGGCGGGTCGGCGCCGCGACCAGCGCGACCGGCTCGTCGACGTGGCGGATGGTGCCGTCGATCGGGACCAGGGCCGGCTGATCCACCTCGATGAGATAGATCGTGTTGCGGCCGGGGATGTCGGCGGCGGTGACCACGACCACGCCGGTCCAGTCGAACGCCGGGTCGAGCCGGATCGCGCGGAGCACCCCGTGCGCCACCTGGCTCCTGACCGTGGCCCCGTGCAGGACGTCGGGCGCGGCCAGATCGTCGACGTAGAGCGCGCTGCCGCGCACCTTGGCCTCGCCGTCCACCCTCGGGATCGACGAGCCGACCGACCCGGCCGAGCCGATCGACGTCGGGCGCGCCTGGTCAGGAGACTGATTCGCTTCCACTTCGATCGGTTGTACTACAACTGGCACCTCACCACAGGCACTGGCGCCCACCGACGTGAACCCTCGCCGCCGTGGTAAAAACGGCACCACCATGACCGCGACGCCCTGTGCCATCGTCACCGGCGCCACCTCGGGCATCGGCCGCGCGGCCGCGATTCGCCTCGCCCGCGACGGCCTGGCCATCGTCGCGGTCGGCCGCGACACCGCCGCGCTCACCGAGGTCCAGGCCGCGGTGGTCGAGGCCGGGGCCGCCTGCGCGACCGTCGAGGCCGACGTCACCGCCGCCGATGCCCCCGCCCGAGTCGTGGAGGCAGCCGTCGGCCGCTTCGGCGGCGTGGACGCCCTCATCAACGCGGCCGGCATCATCGGCTCCGGCCCGCTCGAGGGGATCGACGACGACGCCTGGGACCGCATGATGGACATCAACACCCGCGCGCCCTTCCGCCTCCTCCGCGCCGCGACCCCCCACCTGGTCGCGCGCCGCGGCGCGGTGGTCAACGTGTCGAGCGTGGCCGGCCTGCGCGCCTTCCCCGGCATCCTGGCCTACGCGGTCAGCAAGGCCGCCGTCGATCAGCTCACCCGCTGCGCCGCGATCGAGCTGGCCTCCCGCGGCGTACGAGTCAACGCGGTCAACCCAGGCGTGGTCGTCACCGAGCTCCACCGCCGAAGCGGCATGACCGACGAGCAATACGCCGCCTTCCTCGAGCGCTCGCGCGAGACCCACCCCCTCGGCCGCCCAGGCCGCCCCGACGAGATCGCCGAGCTGATCGCCTTCCTGGCCTCGACAAAGAGCGCCTGGATGACCGGCGAGACGATCGCGATCGACGGCGGCCGCCACCTGACCTGCGCTCGCTAGCCGCGGGCGCCGCCGCCGAGCGCCCCCACAGCGCCTGGGGGCGATCTGCCCGGCCGCCCGCGCGCCCCCGACGCCCCCCTTTCCTCGACTTGCGCCCGCATCGGCGGCAGCGGACCGCGCCGCCGTACTATCCTTCCGCCATGCAGACGCGGCCGCTCGGGCGCACAGGCTGGGAGGTGTCGTCCATCGGGTTCGGCTGCTGGGGTCTCTCCGCCGAGCTATGGCGCGACACCTCGCCCGAGGCCGCGCGCCACGCCCTCCAGCTCGCCCTCGAGTCCGGCATCACCTTCGTCGACACCGCGCTCATCTACGGCCGCGGCGAGAGCGAGCGCATGGTCGGCGAAGTCGTGCGCGAGCTACGCGCCCGCGACACCGTGCTCGTCGCGACCAAGGTCCCGCCCCAGGACGGGCGCTGGCCGCCCGATCCAGCCATCCCGCTCGAGCGAGTCTTCTCCGCCGAGCACGTGACCCGCTCGGTCGAGCAGTCGCTGCGCCACCTCCGCGCCGAGGCGATCGGCATCGCCCAGCTCCACGTCTGGCTCGACCACTGGCTGGACGGCAGCTACTGGCCAGCCCTGCGAGGCTGCATGGAGCGCCTCATCCACGACGGCAAGGTCCTCCACTGGGGCATCTCGGTCAACGACCACGCCCCCGGCACCGCCCTGCGAGTCCTCGACGAACCAGTCATCGAGACCATACAGACCATCTACAACATCTTCGATCGCACCGCCCAAGCGGAGCTATTCCCCCGAGCCGCCGAGCGCAACGTAGGCGTCATCGCCCGCTGCCCCTTCGACGAAGGCGCCCTCACCGGCTCCATCGGCCCCGCCAGCCACTTCCCCCCCGGGGACTTCCGCAGCCGCTACTTCCGGGACAACCGCCCCGCCGAGGTCGCCGCGAGAGTCGACAAGCTCCGCCCCCTCATCAGCGACGAAGCCGGAACCCTGCCCGAGCTGGCCCTCCGCTTCGCCCTCTCGCCCCCCGAAGTCTCCACCGTGATCCCCGGCATGCGCCGCATCGAGCACGTCCGCGCCAACCTCGCCGCGGCCCGCGGTCGCCCGCTCACGCCCGCCCTCCTCGAGCAGCTCGCCGAGCACGCCTGGGACAAGAACTGGTACGAGTGGACCGAGCCCAAAGGCTCACCGCCGAGGAAATGACGGGGCCGGATCGCCGCCCGCGATCTTCTTTTTGGTTCCTTACCCTGCCCCCACCCCCCCGCGGACGCGGGTGGAGGAAGCCCACGTTCACGTCGACGCGATCCACCCAGGTCAACGTGGCTCGAGTCCGCTAGAGCGCAGGATCTCGGCCTTGCAAAGCGCCCCAGACCGAGAGCACCACAATCGCGTCATGCTCCACCGCGTAGTAGACGTGGTGTCGAGTCCTGGGAAGGAGCACGCGGCGAACGGATACGTCAAAATGACCTGGGCGATACGAGGTGCCCAGGTTCGGCGTACCCCGGATCCGCGCGAGCGCTGCCTCGAGCTCCTCCTCGAAAGACGCCGAGGCAGCCGGTCGGTACTGCCGCCACCAGGACTTGATCCTCTTGGCTTCAGCCAGAGCCCGTGGCGTGAAACGAAGCTTCATCGATGGGCGCGAAGCTCGGCCAGGGCCGTATCCGCGTCGATCGTCTGCCCTGCCTTCATCTGCTGGATGCCTTCGCGAAGAGAGTCATGCAGCTGCTTGCGCTCGTCCTCGTCGAGATAGTCGCCGCCCCTGGCGAGGACCTCGTCGAGAGGTACCAGCTCGATGACCTCGCCATCCGGCAAATCGGTCGGCTCGTCGACGACGATGCGCCCATTTTTCACGTGCGCTTTGAAGGCGGCCATGTCGCTGATGATAGCGCGGCCACGCCGCCTCTGCAGAGGTGTCGAGAGGCGCCTGGCGACGCGCCTATCACGGCCGCTGCAGCACGAGGCAGGGTCGGCACCTACGCGTGCACGTCACCACCTCCCTCCAGCCTCACGTCAGTGGCGATACGGGCCACATATCGAGCAGCATCGACGGACCGTCGCTGATCGCTTGTGCGAACAATTTAGCCCGTGCTAATATTAGCAGCCTCTAACAGGGGCCGCTCCGGCTTCTCGAAAGGACTGCAGATGACGAACCTCTTCGGATCCGAGCAGCGTCGGGTGGAGAATCGCGAGCACCTGGGTAAGCCCTCGCTCGTCGCGGTCCTGATCCGCCGCTACGACACGGCGGTCGAGGACCTCTGGGACGCGATCACGACACCCGAGCGCCTCGCGCGCTGGTTCGTCCCGGTCGAGGGCGACCTGAGGCTCGGCGGCCGGTACCAGCTCAAGGGCAACGCCGGCGGGACCATCACCCGTTGCGACCGCCCTGACGCCCTGGACGTGACGTGGGAGTTCATGGGGGCGACGAGCTGGGTGAGCTTGCGCCTCGCGCCCGATGGCAGGAGGGCACGGCTCACGCTCGAGCACATCGCGCACAAGGACGGGATCGGCGAGGAGCACCTCCAGAAGTTCGGCCCCGCCGCGGTGGGCGTCGGCTGGGACCTCGGCTTGTACGGCCTCGAACGGCATCTCGCGGCGCCCGACGTGTCGGTGGACCACGCGGAGATGGAGGCGTGGTCCCTCTCCGCCGAGGGAAAGGCCTTCACGCGAGCCAGCGGTGAAGCCTGGGCGGCGGCCCACGCCGCGTCGGGTGAGGATCCGGAGGAGGCGCGCGCCAGGGCAGAGCGTACGATCACGTTCTACCAGGGGGGCTGATGCACGCGTTCGACGTCCTCGGCGATCCGGTTCGACGTCGAATCCTGGAGCTCCTGGCCGAGGGCGAACATTCCTCCGGCGAGGTCGTCGAAGTCATCTCCAGGGAGTTCGGCATCACGCAGTCGGCGGTCTCGCAGCAGCTCAAGGTCCTGCGGGACAGCGGGTTCGCCACGGTGCGCGCGGAGGGCGCACGGCGCATCTACGCCGTCGAGACGCGCCCGCTGGCCGAGGTCGACGCCTGGCTGGACCGCTTCCGGCGCTTCTGGGATCCACGCCTGGAGGCGCTCGCGACCGAGATCGCGCGCGGCAAGCGGGCACGTCGAACGCGCCGCTGAGCGCCGATCCGGCGAGCGGCTCGCCAGGCGTTGCGGCGACCGTCATCACCCGAATGTGAGCCCCCTCGACCGGCACCATGGTCATGCCCAGCTCGCGCCTGCCGCGTCGCGGCCCGTGACCGCCACTGGTTCCACTGTGTTGTACGCCGGGGGTGAAGCCAGGCCCGAGATACCCCTTCGAAGCTCGCAGATCCGGCCGAAATGACAGGGAATGGTTTCCGCTCGGACCGCTCGCCGACGTGCGATCCCGCTGGCGGTGCTGTTGACCGCGGCGGCCGCGAACTCGGCGAGCGCCGACGCCGCCGACGACCGCCGCGCGCTGGTCATGCTGCGCGTGCTCGCCTACGACACGCACCTGGCTGATCGCATCGGCGACGAGGTCCGGTTCGTCGTGGTCTACGGTGACGGCGAGGACGGCGCGGCCGAGGCGCGGCGCTGGACCACTGCGTTCGGCAACGTCCGCAAGATCAAGGTCGCCGGTCACACGGTCGTGGTCACCGCGGTCAAGTTCGAGAGCCCGGCGGCCCTGACCCGCACGCTGTCGGGCCTGCGCGCCGCGGCGTTGTTGTCGTGCGACGGCCTCGGCAAGTCGATCGCGGCGCCCGCGCTGGCCTCGATCACGCGCGCCAGGCGCGTGCTGAGCTTCGCGACGCGCGAGGGCGACGTGGTCAAGGGCCTCGCGGTCGGCATCGTGCGCGGCGATGACCGCGACGAGATCGTCGTCAACCTGACCGCGATCGCGGCCGAGGGCGTCAAGTTCGATGCCGGCCTGCTCCAGCTCGCGCGCAGCGTCAAGGAGGCACGGTGAGCCAGGTATCGCTGCGCGTCCGCATGGTCGCGGTGTTCAGCCTGCTGATCACCGGGTTCGCGGTGTTCATGATCGAGTTCTTCCCGGCGCGGATGGCCGAGCAGGCGCGCGCCCAGGCCGAGTTCGCTGCGCGCACGATGACGCAGGTGATGGCGAGCGCGATCGCGCCGGCGCTCGAGTTCGACGACTCCGCCAATGCGACCCGGTTGCTGACGCACCTCGCGAGCTCGCCCGACGTGAAATTCGCGGTCGTGCTCGGCGACGCCAGCGAGCGGTTCGCGGCGTGGCACCCGGAGCACATCCCGGCCGAGCTGTCGCCCGCGGCGAACGCGGTGGACGGTGCGCTGCTGATCACCAGCGCGCCGATCGTCGGGCGCGCCGGCGGACGCGGCACGCTCTACATCGGCCAGTCACTCCAGCGGCTGCTCGAGGACCGCGACGCCGCGCGCGAAGCCGTGGTCTCGGCCGCGATCGTCGTGCTCGCGATCGGCCTGGTGATCTGCGCGCTGCTCGCGACCGCGCTGGTCCGCCCGCTCGAGCGGCTGACCACGATCGCGCGCGACATCGCGCGCGGCGCCAAGCCGCCGCGGATCACCGCGATCAGCGGCGGCCGCGAGGTCCTCGAGATGACCCGCGCGCTCGGCACGATGCTCGACCGCGTCCACGACGCCAACCGCCAGCTGGTCGAAGCGTCGCGCCACGCGGGTATGGCCGAGGTCGCAACCGGCGTGCTCCACAACGTGGGCAACATTCTGACCTCGATCAACGTCGGAATCGCCGGGCTCGCCGAGCGCGCCGCCGCGCTGCCCGCCGACCGGCTACGCCGCGCCGGCCAGCTGCTCGCGGCCGGCCAGGTCGACGGCACCATCGAGCCACGCAAGCTCGATGCCGGCGTGTGCTACCTGGGCGCGGTCGCCGACCAGCTCGCCGCCGATCGCGACCAGCTGCTCGCCGATGTCGGCGCGCTGCGCGGCCACGTCGACCACGTCAACCGGGTGGTGGCCATGCAGAACGCGTTCGCGCGCACCGGCGATGTCAACGAGGAGGTCGAGCTCGCCACGCTGATCGACGAGGCGCTCGCGCTCGGGTGCCCCGATGCCGAGCGCCGCGGACTGACGATCACCTGCGCGGTCGAGCCCGCGCGCCGGATCATGACGGATCGCCACCGCGTGCTGCAGATCGCGGTCAACCTGCTCGCCAACGCGCGTGACTCGGTGATCGCGCACCGCCAGCGACTCGCCCCGGATGCCGCGCTCGGGCAGATCACCGTGCGCGCCAGGGTCGACGACGGCTGGCTCGGGCTCGCGATCGATGACGATGGCGGCGGCATCGCGCCCGAGACGCTGTCCCGGATCTTCGCCGCCGGGTTCACCACCAAGGTCAAGGGCCACGGCTACGGCCTGCACTCGTCGGCGCTGGCCGCCGAGCACCTCCGAGGCACGTTGCGTTGTAACAGCGCCGGCATCGACCGCGGCGCGAGTTTCGTGTTGCGCATCCCGGTCGAACCTGCGAGGTCCCATGACTAGCCCGCCGCGCATCCTGATCGTCGACGACAACGAGGCGATCCTGCAAGACTACCGGCAGATCCTCGATCGCCGCGAGCTCGCGGCGCGCCAGGCCTCGCTCGACGAGCTCGAGCGCGCGTTCGCCGGCAACGCGCCGGCCGCCACAGGGCCGCTCCAGCAGACGTACGAGCTTTGCCTGCTTCATCAGGGCGAGCAGGCGGTGCGCGCCACGGCGGAGGCCACCGCTGCCGGCCGGCCATTCGCCTGCGCGCTGGTCGACATCCGCATGCCGCCCGGCATCGACGGGATCGAGACCGTCGCGCAGCTGTGGCAGATCGCGCCCGAGCTCGAGATCGTGCTGTGCAGCGCCTACAACGACTACTCGTGGGAGGACATCTCGCGCCGGCTCGATCCGGGCGACCGCCTGTTGTTGCTGCGCAAGCCGTTCGATCCGATGGAGGTCCGCCAGCTCGCCGCATCGCTGACCGAGAAGTGGCGGCGCGGCCGCGAGCTCGCCGACCGGCTGCGCAACCTCGAGGCCCAGGTCCAGCGCGAGGTCGAGACCCGGCTGCGCGAGCGGACGCGGCACGAGGAGGAGCAGCGGCGGTCGCGCCGGCTCGGAGCGCTCGGCCAGCTCGCCGCCGGCATCGCGCACGAGATCAACACACCGACCCAGTTCACCAGCGCCAGCCTCGAGTACGTCGCCGAGGTCCTGCCGGTGCTCGCCGAGGGGTTCGCGAGCTACCGCGCCTGTTTGCTCGGGATTGCCACCGGCGAGCTCACCGTCCAGCAGGCGCTCGCCCGCGCCGACAAGATCGCGCTCGCCGATGCGCTCGACGAGCTGCCGCGCGCGATCTCCGACGCGCGGACCGGGATCTCGCGGATCGCGCAGGTCGTCCAGAGCGTGCGCTCGCACGCCCACCTGCGCGACGCCGAGTGCCTGGTCCCGGTCGACGTGAACGCCCAGGTCCGCGCCGCGCTCGAGCTCGCGCGCAACGAGTACAGGCACGACGCCGAGGCCGTGGTCGAGCTCGCCGAGGTGCCGCGCGTGATGGGCGACGCCGGCGATCTCTGCCTCGCGATCGTCAACCTCGTGGTCAACGCCGCGCACGCGATGCGCGACAAGCGGGTCGCCGGCGGCGGCAGCGGCCGGCTCACCCTGACCACGCGGTACACCGGCCAGCTCGTCGAGATCATGGTCACCGACACCGGCGGCGGCATCCCCGAGGCGATCCGCGACCGCGTGTTCGAGCCGTTCTTCACCACCAAGCCGATCGGGCAGGGCACCGGCCAGGGCCTTTCGATCGCCCACGCCACGATCGTCGAGCGCCATCGGGGGTCGCTCCGGTTCGAGACCGAGGTCGGGGTGGGCACCACGTTCGTGATCGGATTGCCCGCAGTCTCCGAAGGAGGAGCCACGTGATCGCCGAGCACCCCATTCGCGTCCTGTTCGTCGACGACGAGCCCCTGGTCTTGCGATCACTCGATCGCGCGCTGCGGCAGCGCAAGGTGTCGTGGGACGCGCGGTTCATCGAGACCAGCACCGGCGCGCTCGAGCTGCTCGCCAGCGAGCAGTTCGACGTCGTGGTCGCCGACCTGCGGATCCCGGTGCTCGACGGCGTCGCGCTGCTCACCGAGATCCAGCGCATGTATCCGCGGATCGCGCGGGTCGTGCTGTCGGGTCAGGTCGGCACCGACGATTGTCTGCGCGCGATGCGGGTCGCGCACCAGTGCCTGGCCAAGCCGTGCGACATCGGCACGCTGCGCCGGCTGATGCAGCGGCTCGAGAACGGCCAGCGTCTGCTCGACGACAGCGAGCTCGTGACCTCGGCGACCCAGCTGAGCTGCCTGCCCAGCCCGCCGAGTGTCCACGCCGAAGTGTCGACCGCGATCACCAGCGGCGCCGGGCTCGCCGAGATCGCCCAGATCCTCGACGGCGACGTCGCGATCACCGCCAAGCTGATCCAGGTCGTCAACAGCGCCTTCTTCACCCAGGGCCCGCCGGTGACCACGGTGCAGCGCGCGCTGGTCGTGCTCGGTACCGACGTCGTCTGCAACCTGCTGCTCAGCGTCGAGGTGTTCCGCGGCTTCGAGGGCCGCGGGCTGGCGGCTAGACGGCTCGAGGCGCTGCGCCGGCACAGCAAGCTGGTCGGTCTGCTCGCCCAGGCGCTCGCGCCGCGCGAGCTCGCTGGTGACGCGTTCGCCGCCGGCATGCTGCACGACACGGGCAACCTGGTGCTGGCCTGCCTCGATCGCCCGGCGCACCAGGTCACCGATCATGCCCGCGCCGGTGGCTTCCTGCTCGGCCTTTGGGGGCTCAAGGAGGCGGTCGTCGATGCGATCACCTACCACCACGATCCGGGCGAGGCCACCGGCGACGCGGCGCTGCTGACAGACCTGGTGCACGTCTCGGAGATCGTCGTCGACGACCTCGAGCGCGCTGCCAGCTCGCCGGACGCGCCGGTCGATCCGGCGTGGCTCGCGCGCAACGACGCGACCGTACTCGAGCGAGCGCGCACGATCGGCCGCGCGATCTGGGAGCAGACGCCATGAACGCCAGGAGCTGGTCGATCATCGTCGCTGGCCTGGTGGCCGCAGCGCCGGCGGCCGGCGCGGATCCAGAGGAGACGTCCACGGCCGCGCTCGCCGAGATCGGCGACGTCCAGGAGCTCTCGCTCGCCGACCTGCTGGATGCGCGCATCGAGATCGCGACCAAGAAACCGCAGACCAGCCGCGAGACCCCGGGCATCGTCACCGTGATCACGCGCGACGAGATCGTCGAGTCCGGCGCCCGCGACCTGCTCGACGTGCTCGCGCTGGTGCCCGGCTTCGTCGCGGCGACCGACATCCAGAACACGGTCGGAGTCGGCGTGCGCGGGCAGTACAGCAATGAGGGCAAGCTCCTGCTGCTGGTCGACGGCCAGCCGGTCAACGATCTGCTCTACGGCTCACTCGAGCTCGGCAACCGCTACCCGCTCGAGATCATCGATCACATCGAGGTGATCCGCGGCCCGGGCTCGGCCGTGTACGGAGGCGAGGCCGAGCTCGCCGTGATCAACCTGGTGACCCGCGGCGCGGCCAGCCTCGACGGCGTCGCGGTGGCCAGCAGTTACGGCCGGCTCGGCGGTACGCTCGGCCACGCCAGCGCCACTGTGTCGTTCGGCCACGCCGACATGGGGGTCAAGGATCTCGAGATCGCCGGGTCGTTCACGCGCGGCCGCTCCAGCAGCGAAGGCATCTACCGCGACTTCTCGGGCGCGACCTATCCGATGGCGGCCAGTTCCAATGTCGACCCGATGTTTGCCAAGCTCGCGATCCGCTACCGCGGCCTTCATGCCGACGCGATCTTCGACGACTACGCGCTGCAGACTCGCGACGGTTTCGGCCCGGTCGAGCCCACCACGGTGCGCTGCGGCTTCCGCACCTATGCGCTCGCGCTGCGCTACGACGTCGGGCTCGGCGAGCACTTGACCCTGACCCCGGAGCTCGACGTCCTGCGCCAGACCCCGTGGCTGGTCACCGACCCCGAGTCGCTGCTGTTCTACGCCAAGACGGCGACGCGGACGACCGGCAGACTGACCATGTCGTATGACCCGACCCAGCACCTCAACCTGCTCGGCGGCGTCGAGTCCCACGCCGACCACGGCCACGTCGACGACGCGCGGCAGATCGGCTTGCAGACCCTTTTCGGTGATCAGCGCTCGGTGACCTACACGACGCTGGCGACCTTCGCCCAGCTGCTCGTCAGCCATCCGATCGCCAACCTGACCATCGGTGCGCGCTACGAGTATCAGTCTTCGATCGGCGACTCGTTCGTCCCGCGGGTCGCGCTGACCAAGATGGTGGGCCCGTTCCACGCCAAGCTGCTCGCCAGCCAGGGCTACCGCGCGCCGGTGATCGAGAACATCAACGCCAGCAGCGGCAAGCTCCAGCCCGAGCGGACCACCGTGTTCGAGGCCGAGGCCGGCTACCAGCTCGGCGACCACATGTTCGCGGCGGTCAACGCGTTCGACATCACGATCAGCAAGCCGATCATCTACGGGGTCGAGTTGATCGACGGCGAGGAGCGCGAGGAGTACTTCAACTCGAGCCGCAGCGGCACGCGCGGCGTCGAGCTCGACTACCGGCTCCGCTACGCGCGCGGCTCGGCCAAGCTGACCTACTCGTACTACACCGCCGCGTCGAAGAACGAGGTCGACGCCTATCGCGTCCCCGGGCACGACGAGGTGCTGCTCGCGTTCCCCAGCCACAAGGTCACCGCGATGAGCAGCCTGAAGGTGTCGCGGCACCTGACCCTGTCACCGTCGGCGGTGATCTACGGTCCACGCTACGGCTATCTCACGGGCGACACCGACGGCAATCCGGTGCTCGGCCGCGAGCCGTGGACCGCCCTGGTCAACGTCTACCTCCTGTACCGCAACGCGGTGGTGCCGGGGCTCGACATCGGCGCCGGCGTCTACAACCTCGCCGACCAGCGCTTCGATCTCGTGCAGCCGTACGTCGGCAGCCACGCGCCGATGCCCACCCAGGGCCGCGAGATCGTGGTCCGTCTCGCGTACGAGCACCGGCTGTGACCTGGCCTGCGGGTCTGGCCGCGGTGTCGACTCGAGTCGATCGCTGTCGATGGACGGCCTGGCGCCGCACCGGCACCGTGCCTTCATGTCCATTGCCCGTCTGCTCGCATGCGGCACCCTCGCCGCGCTGATCCCCGTCGCTGCGACGGCCTGCGCGCTGGAGTCCGACGACCCCGGCGATCCCACGCTCGAGACCACCTCGGCGCTCTCGCTGTCCAGCTCCAAGCTGGGCTTCCACATCCTCGGCATCCCGACTCCTGACATCGACCGCGTCCTGGCGACGTGTCCGCGCGTCATCAAGGTCTTCCCCGAGGAGGCGCTCGCGCGCGATCTCATCTTCTGGTACCGCACCAACTGCCCGGGCGGACAGGTCGTGCTCCGCGTCTTCATCCCACGTGACGTGCACTACGGCTCGGCCACCGACCCGTTCGCCGCCGCCGACGACATGTGGTGGCGCTTCATGGCCGGGCCGGTGATGTCGGTGGATCCGAGCTGGGTCGACTGGGTCGAGGGACCCAACGAGCTCGACAGCACCGACAACTGGTACGTCGACCCGGGCGTCGCGCAGTGGTTCGCCACCTTCTGGTCGCGTCTGGCCGACCAGATCAACTTCTACGGCTACCACCCGCTGGTCGGCTCGA
>Ga0193753_10002840_pt1 | contig 13281 bp, 10 predicted proteins | sample H1c2metaG_FD_144925 | JGI IMG/M metagenome (GOLD analysis project Ga0193753, IMG submission 144925) | Soil microbial communities from a riparian zone of the East river system, Colorado, United States - H1c2 | ecosystem: Environmental > Terrestrial > Soil > Riparian zone | place: USA: East... | reverse complement strand
GTTCGGTTGCGCTGGGGGGCGGTGATCGGCCAGTTGGTGACCATCCTGCTCGTGAGCTTGGGCCTGCGGTTCGAGCTGCCGTTGGGGCCGTTGTTCGTGCTGCTCGCGCTCGAGGCGACGAGCAACATCGGCTGCATGATCTGGGCGCGGCAAAAGCGGGTCGTGCGCATGTGGGCGCTCGGCATCGTCATCGCGGTCGACATGTTGATGTTGACCGCGCTCTTGTACTTGACGGGCGGTCCTTCGAACCCTTTCTCGTTTTTGTACTTGGTGCACATCGCGCTCGCGGCAGTGGTCTTGCCCGCGAGCTACACCTGGAGCTTGGTCGGCTTGTCGCTCGCCTGTTTCGGATTGCTGTTTTGGCAACCGGAGTGGGTCCCGGAGCAGATGCAGACCCACATGAATCACGCCGACCAGATGCGGATGCACATGCAAGGCATGTGGATCGCATTTGGGGTGGCCGCGGTCTTCATCACGTACTTCGTCACGCGTGTGCGGGAGAGCTTGGCCGAACGTGAGATCGAGCTGTCGCGCGCGCGCACCCTCGCCTCGCAAAGTGAAAAGCTCGCCTCACTCGCGACGCTCGCGACTGGCGCCGCACACGAGCTGTCGACGCCGCTCTCGACGATCGCCGTCGTCGCGAAGGAGCTCGCGCGCGCGATGCAAGACACCGAGCACAAGTCGGCGCGGGATGACGCACAGTTGATCCGCAGCGAAGTCGAGCGCTGTCGCGAGATCTTGCAGCGGATGGCAGCCGACGCGGGCCAGCCGAGCGATCACGACAGCGAGCCCCTTCGCGTGCGGGAGCTGCTGCGCCGAGTGATGGACGGACTCGGCCAGAACCTATCGGTGAAGGTCGAAGTGGACGACGCGACCGCCGACAGCGTGCTGCATGCGCCGGCGCAAGCGACTGCGCAGGCACTTCGCGCAGTGCTGAAAAATGCGCTGCAAGCTTCGGAGAACTCACAACCGGTGCGCGTCAGTGCGCGGACGCAGCAAGGTCGTTGCGTGCTCGAAGTCCGAGACTTCGGGAGCGGTATGAGTGCCGAGATCTTGTCGCGCGCGGGCGAGCCGTTCTTCACGACCAAGGGCCCGGGCGATGGGATGGGGCTCGGGTTATTTCTCGCGCGCGCGGTGGTCGAACGAGCGGGTGGTAGCGTGACGCTCGATTCGACCCCAGGGTCAGGAACAACGGCTGCACTCGTACTGCCGTTTGCAGCTGCGGCAAATCGTCGCATGCAGGTTTGAGATGTCTACACGTACGGTGGAGCACGCCATGAGCGAGAATCCGCACCCCGTGTTGTCTGACGCCCTCTCGATCTTGATCGTGGATGACGACAGCACGTTGCGGGAGCGGCTCGCGGCGGCGTGTCGTGCGCGCGGGCTCGACGCGCGCACCGCCGGCGACTACGACGAAGCGCGCCGGCTCGCGCTCGCGGATCCGCCCGAGCTCGCGGTGGTCGACTTGCGGATGCCGGGGCCGTCGGGGCTGGAGCTCATCCGCGAGCTGAAGGCGATCGATCCGCAGACGAAGATCGTGGTGCTCACCGCGTACGGCAGCATCGCGACCACGATCGATGCGATGAAGCTGGGTGCGATCTTCTACTTGCAGAAGCCGGCGGATGCGGACGACGTGCTCGCAGCATTTCAGCGCGGCGCTGCGCCTGCACCGGGCGAGAGCGTGACTGAGTTTTCGGCGCCGTCGCTCGAGCGCGTGCGTTGGGAGCACATCAACCGCGTGTTGACCGACTGCGAAGGCAACGTTTCAGAGGCGGCGCGCAGGCTCGGGCTGCATCGGCGGAGCCTGCAACGAATGCTGCAGAAGTACCCACCGCGCGAATGACTGTGTGAGCTCCGCGACGTTAATTGAGCCAGTCTGGCTCGCGGCGACGTGCTGAGCCGACAGGTTTGATACCCGTCTTCGGGGCGGATGGCGCGCAGTGGGGGCGATGCTGCAAACTGCTGTGTGCTCATCGATTCGAGGTCAGCCCAAGGTTCTCGTCATTGCATCGCGCTCATTCTGCTGGGCCTTGCAGCTGTGAGCGGCGCAGGGTGCAATCGGCCGGAGACTCCGCCGACGCCTGTCGTGCCGGTGCAGCCGATGCAGCCACAAGCTGCGACGCCGGATGCACCGACAGTGCCGATACCGCCGCCGCCGAAGGAAGCGCCCGCGAACGCGCAGCCGGACGCGCCGCAGTTACCGACAACGGCGCCATCCGCAGTCCCTGACAAGCCGGCGGAGCCGCACACGCCGCAAGACAAGCCTGCGGCGGATGTTCCGGCGACGGTTCCTGCTGCTGTCGTGCCGCTTGCCGATGCGAAGAAATCGAAAGGCGCAAAGACTCTCCGCGACATTCATCCGAATCCGGGCAGCACGGGTTGCCTCGAGATGTATGGGACGTGCACGCCGCCACCCGATCAGTTGTGTACGAGCTCGGCGTTTTATCTGGATTGTGGAAAGACAGGGCGGCTGCCGTCGAATGGTGAAATGTTGCGTTGCGTGTGTCCGTGAAACTGATCGACGCGTAGTTAGGCATGCTCTTGGCATACCTCTGGGAGATGTCTCATCCCCGTCTGCAAGCGAGCCTACGTGTGCTCGAGCGGTTCATCCCTGCCGAGTGTGTCGATCGGCGTGGCAAGATGGCCGGTGCCGAACGGCGCGCGCTGTCCTATCTGACAGCTGGGCTTTGCGCAGCCGCGATCGCGTGTAATACGTCACCGCCTCCGCCTCCAATGCCGCAGGCTGTGGCGACGCTTGCCGCGCAGTACGACGCACCGACTGCAACGCTCGATCCAGCTACGGCGCGCACGATCTTCGAACAGACAGCGCCATTGCGACCCGCCCTCGGATCCTTCACGGGTCTGACGTTTCTGCGCGAGACGCTCGAAGACGCGACCGCGGTGGAGTTCGACCACATGGATATCGCGAATGACGTGCAAGGCTCGATCGAAGCGCACACCGCGTGTCCGGGCTGGGAAAATGATCCAACGCCGGACGACGCGACCGCAGGCTCCATCGATGTGACGATGGGTGTCGAGAATTCGAAAGTGCAACGCGCGTTTGCCGGGCACGCGACGGAGTGCCGATTTCTTGCCGGACCCCAAGGTGGATCCTCCAACGTCCAGGCGACGATGACTCTCGAAGTCGACTTGGGGAGTGACCTCGGTTTCGGCGATCCCGCTCCGCCAATCCTGATCCGCGCGTCGAACGCAACGATCGCGGTGAACGACATGAGCGTCGATCTCTTGGAACAAGGCCTGAGCTTCCGCCTGAACACGGATGGCTCCGTGTCGACGTTGATCGATCCGACGACCTTCGGGTTCGGGACGGCGGGCACGGTACTGCTCACCGCACGCACGGATGGCAGCTGGGCGCTGCGCGTACGCGATGGCCAGTGGGTTTGCAGTGAAGGGAGTCAGCCGTGCGTGTTCGGGCCGGCGTAGTGCTGGCGGGCGTTCTGCTACTGGTGACCTCGAGCGCGCACGCAGATCAGGTACCCGGACAAGAGCGCATCGATTTCACGGCCTACACGCTGCGCAGAAATGAATTTGCGATCGGTGTCGGAAGTGCTGCGTTCGGCGTGCTCGATCAGGTCACGATCGGAACGTACGTGCTGCCGTGGTTTGCTTTCCCCCTGCTGAAAGCGCCGATCGCGACTGGGTACCTGAAGGTGCGCGACTGGTTTTCCGGGCCGGTCGCGATTTCGTTGCGCGGATCGTTCGCGTACCTCGACGCGACCAACCTGTCTTCGAAAATCTGGGAGGACGCCGATACGCGTGCAGGTTTGTTCGTCATACCGGTCGAGTTATCCGGTTCTTGGCGAATCAGCCGCGTCGTCAGCCAGAGTCTGCAACTCTCGTGGGTTCACGCTTACGTAAATGGTGACATGCCGCCGAAAAACCGAAACGTCGACATCGGCTTGGGCGGTGCATCGACAGCGACGACCGGCTCGCTGTCGGCGATGACCGAGTTTCGGGTGAGCCGCGTCGTCGCATTGTCGCTGCGCGGCACGCTCATGCTCGGCATGAGCGACATCGTCGTGCGTGCGGATTTCGAGCGTCGCGATACGCGCGTCAACGCCAACCTAGGCGCCGAGCCGAACTATCCGCGTGTGGTCGGGAACATCATTCCCGGCGTTGCGTTCAGTTGGTCGCACGTCAATCTGCACTTTGGCGTCGGCTTCGGCTCCAACTGGCTACCGATCGTCGGCGTCCCGACGCGACAGGTGACGGTCGTACCGGACGCGGACTTCTACTTTCGGTTTTAGTCGTCTACTTCGGGCGTTGGCTATGCCGTGATCTCGCCGGCAAGCCAGAGCTCTTGCCGCAAGGTGTCGTGCAGCTTCGCGGCTTCGCGCGGACCGGGTACGCCGGCGAGCTCGCGCAGTGCTTCGTCGGGTTCGATTTGAAGTTCGGCCGCGAGCGCATCGACGGCAGCGACGCGGGCAGCGATCACGCGGGCGCGCGCTGCTGCTGACAGCTGCGGCAGGATCCAATCGTGAAGATCGAACGCGAGGGCAGCGTGGCCGATCTCGTCGGCCGAGAGTTGCTGCATCAGCGCGGCGATCTGCGGGTCGCAGGCTCGTTCGGCTTGATAGCAGCCGACGGCCGCGCCGAACGTCTCGCGGACGCAGCCTTCGACTGCGTTGTCGAGTGCGATCGCTTCGAGTGATCGGATCGGTTTCGGCTCGATGCGGGGCGGCTTGGGTTCGGCGCCGAGTGCGCGCGCCATCGCCGTGGTCTCTCGTGCGTGCACGATCTCTTCTCGTGCCGCTTCGTGCAGACGCTCGATCAAGTCGGCCGGTGCGCCGTGGTGCGCGAGTTCGGCTGCGAGCACTTCGAACGCGGTAACGGACGCGGCTTCGAGCTCGGCCATGACTGCGAAGTGGTCGGCGAGCATCGAGCCGGAAAAGGCAGTGCCTTGTGCGACCCAGCCTTCGGGGCGGCGGCCGGCGCACGCGTTCGACGCTTGCAGTGGTGTGCGCGAGAGCTCTTTGACCTCGCCGGTGCGGCTGACACTCACGACGACTTCTGCGTAGTGGATCGGGCAATCGTTGATCATGGTCAGCACGGTCGCTTCCCAACCGTCTGCCGTTTCGATGACGCTCGCGGGCATGGCGCCGGGTGCGAGCTGGAGACCGTCGGCTTCGCCGCAGCGGACGAAGTAGCGATCGTAGTCGAGCAGCAAGAACACTTCTTGGGGTGAGCTGATTGGACCCAAGAGCTCGAGCAGCTCCTCACGCGTCGTGTAGCGCTTGACCTCGCTGCCCGACGTTGCGACGAAGTAGAAGCGGCACTGGCCCACCTGTCCGCATTGCATCGTGAACGTCAGGCCGTAGCTCGTCTTCGCCATGGTGACTTCTTCGAGGCAGGTCATGTCCGCGCCTTCGCACGGAGTGCCGAAGCTCGCGCGTTCGCTGGGCGTTCCGTTTGCGCCGTAGACGACGAGCGACGTCAGGTAGTCGACGGGCTCCGCGGGATCGAGTCCTTCGAGTGGTTGCCACGCATTGTTTTCGCAGACGGGTTGTGAGGCTTTGCCGCCGGTGCTGCCTTTGCCGCCCGTCGGTGGTTTGGTCGGTGTTGGAGCGCTGCTGCCAGCGACGGTGACCGGTGGTTTTACGGACGGCGTGGTTGGCGGCGGTGTCGTCGGCGTGCTCGTCGGAGGTGGTGTCGTAGGCGTAGTTGGCGTAGTTGGCGTAGTTGGCTTCGTGGGCGTAGTGGGCGTGCTGGGCGTCGCGATGGTGCCAGCCTGTACGCTCGGGTTGTGGCCAGCAGCAGACACGTCCGGTGCGGACGCTCCGCCCTTACCTGTCGGAAGCAAATCCGTGTGAGTGTTGGTGCAGCCGGAGATCGCCGCGGATGCGAATGCGATGCGAAGCGCGCGGCGAAACACGGCGACGAGTCGTGGAGAGTGGGGAGACCGCAAGACTGACGAGGGGCAAAGGTCAGGAAGCGGTTGGTCGCGGCGCATGGGCATGGTTCGAGATCCTCGGGGTGCAGCCGAGCAAGCTCAATGCCAAATGAGTGTGCGACATAAGTAGTTGATTACCCTCGCAATTGAGGGTGGGCAGACCAGCCGAGCGTGAGCCAGTCTGTGCCAATCCGCGGCTAGCGGTGGGCCTGACGGTACCCGGACACGAGTTCATCACGACTAACGTCTTACCCGCTTGCGATGCTTCGGTTCGGGATGATCTAAAAGGTACGCAGCAAGACGGTCCGACGGACTGTTGCTTCGGACGCAAGCGAGAACGCCGTCGATTTGGCCACAGACCGCGCCGGCTCTTCGGAAAGTGCCGAGATCTTTCTGCCACACGATGTACAGCTCATCCGATCGAAGGTCGCCTCCCGCAACGCGCGCCCTGAGATCGGAACACGAATCTCGAATGCCTTGCGGAACCCGTGACGTGTAGCCGCTATTGAACGTCCAACGATGCCGGTACGCGAGGTATGCCAACTCGTTGACGGGTGTCGAACGATAGTGCTCAGGGCCATCGCACGCGTCACGAATCTCGGCCGGATACAGCACTAGATGTTTGATCGTGTGATCGCCATGAGCCCACTCAGGCGCGCGCAAGAAGCGCATCGGCGGCGACTGATATCGTGCCCACGCGTCGCTGGGATCGATGTCGTACAACTGCAGTCCCACGAGGGCGAGCAGCACGGAGGTTAGGATGGGTCGCGAGAAGCGCAGCGCACTTATCAACCCCGCGAGTGAGCCGCAGACCAAGCAATACAAGAGTGGCCACACAAATCTACCGGATGATCGAAGACTGTGGGTCAGCGGCTCGATGCCCGAATATGCACGGATGTGGAAAAGCTCCATGTCGCCCCAGCGCCATGGCGTTGCGAACGCATAACCCGCGCAACAACAACTAGCGAATAAGAGCCAACGGACGCGACGCCAGGGCAATGAGAGCACGCGCTCTCGCATCGAACGCACGCTCAGTGACGCCAATCCGATCGCAACGCAAAGCAGCACGCCAGCTCCGACGTATGCGTACCCTTCATATTGCTCTGGAGCTGTCGGTAACGGAGCAAAGATCCGAGAATGTCCCATCCCGTTGATGAAGGTATTTAGATTTGCGGAGTACGAACCAAACCCCCCGATCGTGCTCTCGTTTCGACCGTCGAAATAGCCCAGGAGACTGAAGATCAGGAGGGGCCCCGCGACTGTGAACGCAAGTGCTGCGAGCGTTACCTTCGTACCCACGTAGCTGCGTGTTCGGATCGGAATGCCGAGTGCGAGTGCAATGACCATCAACGCGAGATAGGGATGTGTTGCAGCTGCCAGGAGTGTCACGAACAGCCCTAGCGCGAGGTGACGGCGTGCCTCGGCGACCGAGCGACTACGGATCGAGCACAATGCGAGGGCGGCGACGATCATTGCGTGTGCACACAATGCGGGGTGACCGATGCGCAATACGAGGGTCGGTGCAATCGCGACTAGAGTGCCAGCCAACGCCTGCTGCTCCCAATGCTCGGTCAACCGACGAAAGAGAGAGGCCGCGACGAAAGCAAGCGCGGCAGAGCACAGCAGTATCCATAGGCCCAGGTACTGAAAATCCGGTGGAATCAACTTCTGAAACGGTCGGAGCGAGAGCGCGACCCATGGAATCGCGTCCATGTAGCTCATCGTCGTGCCGAGCGGATACAGGAAGTTGTTTAGACGACCGATCGGAAACGACAGTCGTTCGTTGCGAAAAAACAACCAGCCCAACGTGTGTTGAGCCCAATCGTCGCGAAACACCGTCTCGAGCGAGAACGGATTTAAGAGCGGTCGGGTGTAGTAGGCGCACCAAATCATGCTCAGGGCGGCAGCGACGACCGGGCCGGACCAGGACCACTGCGCTGAGCGCTCTCGCTCAATGCGCGGGAACATCGTTACGTTCGCTAACCAATTTCCCTACGAGCCATGCAGTGCTTGCCACGAATATGAATAGAAGCGCCCACGCCAAGACTCGAACGGCAACTCGATGCGGATGCATCGCTCGCAACGCTTCCGCCCACCAGAGTTGGATCTCGGGATTGAACGATCCTATGGAGCGTGGGACCCAGCGTGGGTTCAGCGTTGCCCACGGTGGTTCGGCCAGCAGCTCGGGCTTCGCTTCGTGTGCATTCGCAACGCGAAGCATCCATGCATGGCCGGCAAGCGGGCTGAATTCCGGAATGAAATGCGCAGCGACACCATCGTCACGAATTGGCCAATTCGACTCGTTGTAGAAGCCACCAGCGAACACACGCGCATCGTCGCTGACGAGCCGAAGAAACATCGCCGGCTCGAAGCACAAGCCAAGCGTTTGAACTGCGATCGCGCACAGGACTACGCTACTGACCATAGCCAGTTTCAACGCGTGCCTCCAACGCGAGGTTGCGTTCCAGATCGTTTCCAAGAAGCCGAGCGACAGCAAACCAAACAAAGGTGTGAGGGGGACCAGAAAGCGTGGACCCCAGCTCCAGTCTCCGTGCCACGCCCACCACTTCATGTGAGCGGCAATCGTGCCAGCGATCATCGCCCACAATAGAACGGCTTCCTTCCTGTGCGCTCGAAAGAAGCGCGCGTTCACAATGCCCAGCAATGCAGTTGGGCTGTAGAAGAAGAAACCCTTTCCAGTACTCAACACCAGGCCAAATAATCCCACGATGATTGGGGTATTAAAGCCGAAGCTTCCGTCGCGTTCGACACTGTAGCCCGCTTCAAAAGCGTTGCCGTAGCGCGCGTAGTTATACCAAAGCGACACGCCTAAAGCCGCTAGCATCGGGGCAATCAAAGCTAGCAGTGCGATGAGGATCGAGCGTGAACTCCGAACAGCGTCGCTAAAGCTAGAGATTGCGAACTGCTGCTTGAGCAGGACTACGGTGTAGAGGACGGCGAGCGGCAACATCATCACTGAGGTGCTCTTGGCCAGCACCGAGAAGCCAGCTCCGATTCCAGCGATCGACAACCACGCTTTCCTCTGCGTGCGGGCATACGAAACGAGTCCGAGAATGGCGGACAACCAGCCCATTGCCACGGCTGGTTCTGAGAACAGCGTCTGTGAGTACACCCACGTGATCGTTCCGAGGCCCACCGCGTACGCTGAGAGCACCGCGGTTTTTATTTGGTATCCGAGTTGGATCGCGATCAGGAAAATTAGAAGTGGTGCCGACGCACTGACGGCGGCAGGCAAAGCAGCGACTCCCAGCGTGTAGAACACGCGGAGGTCGGATGGGCCAGATTGGCCGGCACGGTTGAGTTCGACGATGAACAAGTCGAGCAACACCTGTCCCAGGCCCCATTTGTTCTTGTTGATACCGCCGTCCGCTAGAGGAACCGGGCCGATGCCGCGATCTAGTATCGAGCCGGCGATTTCGAGAATGAAGCCGCCGTCGCCGAAGTACAGCATTCGAGGTGAACTGGTCGCGAGAAACAGCGAGAAGAAGGCGATGAACACGAGCGCGCCATGCCATCTCGAATGCGTTGGGAATTCGCGGGTAAGTATCGATGCGCGGCTGCAAGCAAGCTGCGGGTCGGTCGATGCCATGAGTTCCCGATGAATGCGAAGCGGTAGTCGTACGCTCGCTTAGCGTGGAGTGGTCGTGTCGTTACGAAATCGTCAGAGCGGTGACCTCCAATACCGAAGTGGCCAGCGCCGGGCAAGGGGCGATGGGCGATGGGCGACAGCCGTTATCGGCAAAAGGCGAGTGAGCGCGAGAACTGGCGATGCACTTACGGGCCGACAGCGCCGATCACGGTGCGGGCATGTTTGCCGATCAAGAGTTGAGCAAGTGCAAAGAACCAGAGCGGGGTCGGTCCGTAGCGAAGCGGTCCGATTGCGAGCGCGATTAGAACTGGTGCGCTCGAACTTGACCCCTCCGCGCGTTCGCACGAGAGTCTCGGGGGCTGCCTGGGCATCCAGCTTGATCAGGGGGCTACCGCTGCCAGCGGCGCCGCGGCGCAGCCAGCCGTGCAGACCGGCAGGCCTTGGACGTCAACGCAACGCGCGTTGGAATCACAATCCGCCACGCTGGTGCACTCTGCCAGGCAAGCGAGCTGCTTCGCCTTAACTGGTGCACGTTCGATCCTCCATGCACTGAACCGAAGCCACAAGTTCGACAGGCACGAGGGCGGAACGAACTCAACGTCAGTCGACTGGCATCGAGGTACACACCGAAGGTATCCGCTTCACCAGCGCGTGTAGCGGCGTGAGAGCGGTGGGCGCAGGCTTGCGTTGTGACGACGGCGCACTCAGCTCGACGCAGACTGCTTTTCGGGCGACGCGCTCGTGTCGAGCGGATCGATCGGGACGTCGATGGTGCCGAACTCTGCAGCAAGCTGGTTGGCATCGAGCCGTTGTCGCGTGCGCGCCCAGAAGAGCGGCGCAAGCTCGATCATGCGGTCCGCGGGCCACTGCGGCACGAGGCGAATCAAGCAGCGCAGGTACTCCTCGGGATCGTGTCGGTGCAACCGTGCCGAGGCGACCAGCGAGTACAGCGTGGCTGTGCTCCTGGCGTGATCGTCGCTGCCGCAGAAGAGCCAGGCTTTTCTGCCGAGTGCGATGGCTTTGACTCCGCGCTCAGCTCCATTGTTAGTAAGCACGAGCCGACCGTCATCGAAGAATCGTGTGAGGGCATCCTGCTGGTTGTTAGCGTATTCGAGCGCGGTGCGTGCGTAGCCGCGCTGATCTGCAAACTGAACGCGCTCTTGCTCGACCCACGCCAAGAAGCCATCGACGTGCACGCGCAAGTGCTGCTGGCGCAGTCGCTTTATCTCCGAGGGCGGCTTGTCTCGCCACGATTCGTCGAGTTCGAAGATGCGGCCCAGTCGCGCGAGCCCTTCGCGTCCGACGTCGCTCTTTGCAACGGCGGCTTCCCAGAACCGTCTACGACAGTGGTACCAGCACCCGACCTCGACCCGCATACAGCCGTCGTGCTCGAGATCCGGCGCTTTGCGCGCGAGCTCTTCTTCATCGGCGAACAGCAGGTTGAAAACGCTCTTGGCGTCGGCCTGCACGTGACCACTGAAGCCACGAAAACGTCGGTAGATCGCCGGGCCGTTCTCCTTCTCGAGGTACTCGTACAGGATGTGATCGCGATCGGCGATCATCACGAGAAAGTGACTCTTCTGGCAGGGACCACGGCCCTTTTCGTGACTGTAGATCGGCTGCACCGACACGCCGGTCGCGTCCGTGGAGATGCAGAACGCCGTGGCCAGCGCGTGTTTGTGCATGGCCTTGACGACTGTCTCGGCGAGTTTGTCACCAATGTGCTTCTTCCATCGGCCCAGCGTCGCGCGGTCGATGCTGACACCGTCGCGACCGAAGCTGTCTTCGATGCGGAACAGCGGCAGGCCCTTGCCGATGTTCTCCATGATCACGTGCGCCGCGAGCGATGGTGCAGCGATGGCCCCGGGCAGCATCTCGGCTGGCGCGGGCGTCGTGATGACGTCGGTGTTGCCTTCGGCGTCGACAGTCTTGTAGCGCACGCGCGCGATGATCACTCGCCGCTTGCTGGCCCGCTTGTGTGCGATCGTGACGCGCTCTTCGAAGCCATGTCGTACGCACTTACCTTCCTGCACCAGCGTTTCCAGATGCGGGTCAGCGATTTCGACGCGCTCCTCCTCGAGCGGCAGCGATCGCAAGTCGCGCCGACCCGTGCCGCGATTCTTCGCGCGCTTGCCACGCGGCTTGCCGTCGCTTGCAGGCTGCTCATCGGGCGCTGCGCTGTCGTTGTGCGCGATGCCAAGCGTGCCGGCGAGCGCGTCGAGCTGGCGCAGCTTCTCGGCAAACTCCAGCCTCAGCTGCTGTTCATTGTCAGCGCGCTCGGCCTTGGCGATGAACAGGCGGCGCTTCCACAGCTCCAGCTCCTGACGCAGCCGCTCGTGCGATGCTCGAAGATTGTCGCGCTCCTTCTCGAGCTCCGCGATGCGCTGCTCGGCAGCCGCGCGCTCCGCAGCAAGCAGCGCTTGCAACTCTGCCACCGAGGTCGGCATCGCCTGTTCTGCCGGTCCTGAGTCGCGTGCACTCACGAGTGTTCTCATCACACATGAGATCGCTTCATTCCAGTGCTTTTTACGGACTCATGACGATTTCAGTGCACGCGTGGACTACGTCCGCGACGTGGCTTCGGCGCAGGCTCCAGAGCGATCCCATCAAGCAGGTCGTCGAGCTCGCGTTCGCTCAGCTCGATGCTCTTGCAGTCCGGAAGCAGACTGTCAGGCACACGAAACACGTGACGATCGAGCCTTTTGTAGAAAAGACAAAGCCCAGTCCCATCGAAGAACAGGATCTTCAGCGAGCTCTTGCGCTTTCCGAAGAATACGAAGAGCGCGCCGCTGCGAGCTGCACGTCCGATTTGCTCTTCAACCAAGCCAGCCAAGCGATCGAATCCCCACCTCAAGTCGATCGGAGCAAGGCCCACAAAGATCTCGACGCCGCTCGGAATCACGACCGTGCTCCCCACTCAGCAGCAGCCAACGCCTGCAACACCATCGACAAGGCAGCGCGGTCTGTGTCGGCGGCAACTTCCACGCGGGCTCGTCCGACCTGGACAACGATCGGTGTGCCTTGAACGCGTTTCCCATCGCCGTCCGTTCTTCGAACGACTCGCGCCAACCGCACCGGCTTCGTCGGACCCGCGGCATCACCCGTACGCTTCAGCTGGCTCGACCACCAGTACAGCCGCGTCGCCGAGTAGCCTCTCTGTTCGCAGAACTGACGCGCAGTCAGGCCGCTCGCGCGCCACGCCGCAACCTCACTCGACCAATCTCTCTCCTTCGACATGCCACTCAGCTTGTGCGGCATCGAGTGGCACCGCTACACGGGCCGGTGAAGCGCATACCATGGGGCCGCGGCGTCGGCCCCGTAGCTCATGGAATGCAACGCCGGATGCGCAACTGGTCACACGAGTGCGCCTCTCGCACGCGAAGCGACCAGGTCTACACGCCGGCGCGTACTCGGGTCACTCGCCCGCGCTGAGTCTCGTCGCGACCAGCGCTGCACGAGCCGGTAAGACGGATCGCGCGATCGTAAACCAGGGTCGTGGTCGAGTCGCTCGGGGGTCAACCGCTACGCGCACGACGCGTTGCTCGACTCAAGACAACGCTGCCGGTGGGTTTGGGCCACTCAGCATCTAGCTGTCAGCGTTGTTTCGTTCGGCGCGAACGGCCACGCAGAGCTTTCGTAAGCGTTCAGGGGTGGGGTTGAGCGGGTGATCGTGGCGTGCGAGCGCTGCAGGCATGACAACGAAGCCCATCGAAGAGTTGCAGAACAAGATCGAACGACTCGTGCGCGAGCACCTAGCGGA
>Ga0193753_10002839_pt1 | contig 13282 bp, 13 predicted proteins | sample H1c2metaG_FD_144925 | JGI IMG/M metagenome (GOLD analysis project Ga0193753, IMG submission 144925) | Soil microbial communities from a riparian zone of the East river system, Colorado, United States - H1c2 | ecosystem: Environmental > Terrestrial > Soil > Riparian zone | place: USA: East... | reverse complement strand
TCGATGCTGATGCCGCGAATATTCGGGAGCGCCAGCGCCGGACTCAACGCGGCCCGCGACGCCGACGCCCGTGAGCCCACCACGACGAGCGCGCCGCGCTTCTCGCCTGCGCACATCGGAGTGGTGAGGCGGCGCATGCTGTTGCGGGCAACCCATTTTGCGAGCGCGTGCGCGAGCCCGGCACTGCCGACGAAGCAGGTGACGCCGGCATCGAGACTCGCCGTCGCGATTCGCTCGAGGTCATCCGTGGTTTCGGCATCGCAGACAGTGACCGCGGGCTTGCCTGCGGAAGTTGTGATTCTCCCCAGCGCGGCACTCAACGCCGTGGGATCCGATCGCACGGAAGGCAACGACAACAGCCGTGAATACACACCCGCGGCCTCCAGCATGTTCACGAGGTTGGCGAGTTCGGGGTCGCGATCCTCGGGCCAGAACTCCGTGAATGGCAGCGCTATGCCATGGACGTGGACCAGGCCATCGCGGACGGTCCGGCGCAAGGCAGGAAATGCGGTCGTCAACACGACTCGCGCCTCGCCCTGCTGCGCGAGGATCACGTCGAGCATCGCGGCGACTTCCTCCGCCGGATTCCCGCGCAGCGTCGAATCGATCTTCTTGTACACATGCATGCCCGGACGCAGGAAGCGGTGTAGCGCATCGCGGTGGCGGCGCGCGGCCTCCTGGCCATCGAGCTCGCGAGTGCCGGCGTCGTAGGCCAGCGCAATCGAATCGGCATGAGTGTCGGAAGCGGCGTCGCCCCACACCACCGTCGCCGGCAGCCGCCGGCGCGCAAAAGCGCTCGCGGTATCGGCGGCGCCCGTCAGATCGTCGGCGAGAATGAACCAGCGCGGCTCCATCACGGTGTCCGCTCACGCACGCGGCGCGCGGTCCACGCGGTGACCAGCGGCACCAGTATGGCGGTGACCACCACGCTGGCGGCCACGAGAATCGTTGCGTGCGTGGCGGCGTCGGCGTACGCCGGATTCGCGCTTGCGATGATGGCGGGCACGGCGACTGCATTGCCGGCGGTGGACGCCGCGGCCACGCCCGCCACGCCACTGCCGCCGGTCAGCCGATCGGCGAAGAACAGCGGGATGCCGGTCACCACGACCACCGCCACGCCCAGCCCCAGGCCTAACAACCCCGCGAGCCACACCTTGCCGAGATCGAGATTGGCGCCGAGCGCAAACGCAAAAAAGGGAATGAGCACGGGAATCGCGCGACTCAGGAACTCGCGCATCTCGCGGTCCAGGTTGCCGAGCGCCATGCCGGCGAGCAACGGCAGGATGCCGCCGAGCAGCGTCGGCCATGGAAACGCCGAGAGCCCCGCCACACCGAGCGTCACCATGGTGAGGAAAGGGCCGGATTCCAGCGACATGACGCTGTAGGCCCCGACATCGCGCGGATGGCCGTACTGCCCCATGAGCGCCATGTACAGGCCGCCATTGGTGTCGTTCATCGCGGCCACGATGGCCAGCGTCGAAATGCCCGCGAACACACCGGCGCCGATCGGCGCCTCGCCGAGCAATCGCCCGAACAGCAGGCCTAACAAGATGCCGATGCCCACCTTGGTGGCGAACAGTGTGCCGCCCTTCTTGAGGATGTACGGCGTGGCGCGAAAATCGATGCTCGCGCCCGTGCACACGAAGAACACCGCGAGTATGGGGAGCGCGCCGGTGAACAGCGCCCCGGTGAACGAACCGAAGAACTTCGGCGCGCCCGGAAGGAAAGTGGCTAGCAAGGAACCAGTTAACAATGGCACGACCATGAGGCCGCCAGGCACGCGTTCGATGGCCCGCTTGATCGGAACCTGCTTCATTCTTGCCATCCCCCGCGGCCACAGGTAGCGTGCCGCCCCATGAACAAATATACCCGCATCGCATTCGTCGCCACCCTGCTCGCCGCGAGCTTCGTCACTCACGCCGAGGACAGCAAGAAGGCCAAAGTCGATTGCACGATGAAATTCTCGATGAGCGGCTGGTCGGCGTTCTACAAACGCGCCGATGGCACGGGCACCGTCACCTGCAACAACGGCCAGACGGCCACGGTGCAGCTCGCGGCCCGTGGCGGTGGGCTCACTGCCGGCAAGTCCAGCATCGAGAACGGCACGGGTGAATTCTCGAACGTGAAGAACATCGACGAAATCTTCGGCAAGTACGTCAATGCCGAAGCCAGCGCGGGCGCCGTGAAAGCGTCGGGCGCGCAGGCGATGACCAAGGGTGAAGTCTCGCTGGCGCTGGCCGGCACGGGCCGCGGCTGGGACCTCGGCATCTCCTTCGGCAAGTTCACGATCACGCGCGCGCAGTAGCCTCGCCGGCCAGCGGTTTCGGGGTTCGCGACTGTCCGAGGCAGGCCGTGAACTCCGCACCGAACAGGAAGATCTGCGCCGAGTAGTACAGCCACAGCAGCAGCGCGGCGAAAGACGCCGCGGCTCCATAAGCCGTCGGCTGTGTCGCCCGCCCCAGGTACAGCCCGATCGCCCAGCGGCCAAGATGAAAGAGCAGCGCCGTCACCAGCGCGCCCGTGATCACGTGGCGCCAGGCCAGGCGCCGCGCGGGTAGATAGCGGTACATGAGCGCGACCAGCCCGGTACCGAGCACGATCGACAGGAGAAAGTCCATCGACGCCAGGATCCCGACCAGGCCTTCGAAGTGCCGCAGCACGTAGCCGCGCAGCGCCGCGAGCGCCGTGGTCAAGGTCAGCGAGACCAGCAGCAGGAATCCGATCGCGAGGATGAACCCGAAGGAAATGAGCCGTGAGCGCAGGAATGAACGCCAACCGCGCGGCAGGGAATCGCGCCCACCCCACACCTGCTGAAGAGCGCTTTCCAGCGCGGCGAAGACCGTGCTCGCGCCCACCAGCAGCATCACCACGCTCACGATCGTCGCCCACGTACCCTCGGTGGATTGCGCGCTGCGCATCGCCTCGAGGATCAGCGTGGCGCTTTGCTTCCCGAAGAGCAGGGTGAGCTGGCTGCCCACATAGGTATACGCGAGGTCGCCGCCGACGATCCATCCGGCAATCGACACGATGATGATGAGCAGCGGCGCGAGCGAAAACGCGCAATAGAAAGCGAGCGCGGCGCTGATGCTCGACGCCTGGTCATCCAGCCAGTTGCCGGTCGTGCCCTTGAGAATCTGCCAGAGCGTGCGTGGCTTGTTCACACCCTGCATTTTGCCGCAGCCCGCGGCCTAACAATCTGGCGGACTTGTCGGCAGGGATCCCGGGCACGCACCAGCACGCGCCTACAGACAGGCTCACCAGGCCGTGCTGCGCAGCACTTCGTAGTTTCCGGCCTGGTGATCGATGAGCAACACGCGCAATCGCAAGCGCTCGGCCAGCCGCATCGCCTCGGCGGGCGGCATCACCATCATGACGGTCGCCAGCGCGTCGGCCTGCATGCAGCCGGTCGCCATCGCGGTGGCGGACACGGTGGCGTGATCGACGGGAAAGCCGGTGCGCGGATCGATGATGTGCGAGTAGTGGCGGCCGCCGCTCTCGAAAAAGCGGCGATAGTCGCCGGCCGTCGCCACGCTCTCATCCTGCAACGAAACGATCGTGGGATCGATCGCCGGCGCGCCGGTCGAGACGTCGGCCGTGGGTCGTTCCACGGCGACGCGCCACGGAGCGCCGTGCGCATTGCGGCCGCGGGCACGCAACTTGCCCGACAAGTCGATGAGGTAGTTAGTGACGCCGTGCGCGTCGAGATACTCCGCGACACGATCGACGCCGCGGCCCTTGCCCAGCGAAGACAGGTCCACGCGCATGCCCGGACGCTTGCGGGCACGGTGGTTCGCGAGGTCTACCTCGACGCCACGCCAACCGACCCGGGCACGCGCCGCGTCGATGGCCGCGGCGGAAGGCACCTGATTCTTCGCCGGATCGGGGCCAAAACCCCAGAGGTTGACCAGCGGCCCGACGGTCACGTCGTAAGCTCCCCCGCTCGCGTCCGCGAGACTCAGCGCGTACAGCAGCACCTCGCCGAGTTCCGCATCGATGTCTGTCCACTCGCCGCTGTCGTCGTTGTTGAAACGACTCAGCGCGGAGTCCGCCCGGTACGTGCTGAGGGCGAGGTTCACCGCATCGAAACGGGCTTGCGCGCCGGCGCGCAGGACTTCGGCGGATGCGGGTAGTGGGCCGGCCAGCTTCGCCGTCCATGTACTGCCCATGGTCTGACCGGAAATCAGGGTCTCCCCCGCGATCAGCGTCTCGCCGGCCGGCTGCGGCGGACCTCCCGCGCAGGCGGCGAGCGCGAGGATCGCCGCGGCGACCATCATCCGCAACAAACTACCGGCCCCTGGCAAACTACTGCGTGAGCACTTCGAAGGTGGCGGCGTACGAGGCACGGCGATTCTTCACGCCCGGGACCGTCGCCTTCTCGTCCTGTATCGACACCTCCAGCCAGTACATGCCGGCCGCCGGCCAGGTGACGGCGATCTCACCATCCTTGTTGGTCTTGAGTGTCATCTGCTCCGGTGCGTCGCGGTAACGCGTACCCCCGGCGATGATCTCGACCTCGAGATCCGTGGCGGGCTTGCCATCGAGCAGGAAGCGAAACTTCGCCGTTTCGCGTGCATACAGATCGTTCGGATGCTGCACGGGCTTGAGCTCGATGCCCGACCCCGCTGAAGGCTTCACGTCGGTGGGTGCACCCACGGTCACGAAGGTCTCCACGCGCCGCTGCACCTGCTCGACTTCGAGCTTGGCCGCATTGGCGGGAATTCCCGTGGCCATTTCGGCGGGCGTGCCACGCCAGCGTTTCGGCTTGCCGTCTTCTTCCCAGCGCGCCATCACCGCGTTCTCCGCAACGGCAATGCGGTAAGTGCCAACCTGGCGCAGCTCGAGGTCGAAGCTGCTGCGCGTCTTGCCCTTCGCCGGATTCTGCGGCGCGACCGGCTGGCCATCGGGGCCGCTCACCACCAGCGCGTCGATTTGCATGGCGCCCTGGTTGAACGAGAACAGATCGTCGGCCATGGCTGCGTCCACGGTTACCCAGCCGCCGGAGTTCGCCAGGATGGTTTGCGACGGCAGCAACCAGGCTCTCGCGGCCTCACTGGTGGCGGGCGCCATCACGATGAGCAACGCGGCGATTTTCACAATGGAAGTTTTCATTTGTGACCCCTCAAGGATTGAGCGACAGCGCCACGGCGCCGAGCTCTTTGCTGCCGCTGGCGGATTCACGTTTGGCAGCCTTGATAGGCCACTCGAACGGAATGCGCACCGCTTCGCGTCCACCGACTTCGCGCACGGCTTCCACTACCACGGTGTACTTGCCAGGCTTGAGCCCCGTCAGGGGCGCTTGCGCGGCATCGAATTTCAGCAGGTGCTGGCCAACGGGACGAGTCGCGCCCGTCAGGCCATCCACGGGCACCTTCAGATCGCGGCCGCCACGACGCCACCACTGACGCAGGTCCGGAAGCCACTTGGTGTGATCGCCACGCACCTGGTACCAGACCGCAAGATTGGCGGCGATGGCCTGATCGGCGCCTTCGATCCAGACGGCGACGTAGGGGCGATGGTATTCGGCCACCGGCAACTGCGGGATTTCCACGCTGAGACTGAGATCGGCCGCATGGGCTGCGCCGCCGGCGGCGAGGGCCATGACAAACGCACTGCGGATCATTCGAATCATTCTGTGCTCCGTTCAGTGTGCAAAGAAAATCATGAGTGCAGTCACCAGCACGATGCCGCCGCCGACCAGCGGCCAGGTGGAGGTGCGCTGACGCGCCTGGATCCACAGCAATACAAGGCCGGTCAGTGAGAAGAACAGGACGGCGACCGCAACCACGTCGATGAAGATCGTCCACGTGATGCCGGTGTTGCGCCCCTTGTGGAGGTCGTTGAAGTACGCCAGCCAGCCGCGATCCGTCTTCTCGAATTTCGCGGCGCCGGTGGCGCGATCGATGGAGACCCAGGCATCTCGTCCCGGACCGGGAGCCGACAGATACAGCTCTTCTTCGGACCATTCCGCGGTCGCATCGCGCAGCGAAAGTTTGAAGGCGTCTTCTGCCCACGCGGAGAGGTCCGCCGGCGGCCGCGCGGATTCCGCGGCGCCCACCGCGAGTGCGCTGCGCAGCGCGTCCGGGACCTGCGCGCTGCCGGTGGAAACCGCGGGCTCGGCGCTGATCGCGCTCGCGTGATTCAGCGTGATGCCGGTGACGGTGAACAGCGTGAGCGCGGCGAAGCACACCGCGGCGCTGATCCAGTGCCACAGATGCATCGTGCGGTAGAGCTGCATGCGGCGGCGGGGATCCATCGGCGGGCGTTCGGCTCCAAAAAGAGCGCGAACGCTACATGAGAACTGTTCTTATTTGCAACTCAACTCTTCTATAAGGGGTGCCGCCCTGCCTCTTCGAGGCGAGGCGGCCTGCCTCTTACCTGGCGACGCTGGCCAGCGCGGCCGGGGGGCGGGGATCGGGAACCCGGTTCTTCACGGCGGGAATCGACTGCAGGTACGTGAAGATCGCGGCCAGGTCCTGGTCCGTGAAGTTCTTGTACATGGGGATGGGCATCGGCGGCAGGATCTCGCGGCCGCGGCCGAGGTGGCGTCCCGTGCGAATGGTCTCGGTGAAGTTGCGCACGGTCCACTTGCCCAGACCCGTCTCACGATCGGGCGTGAGGTTGGCAGTGAAGCTCACGCCCCAGGGACCGGCCCATGCGGTATTCGTTGCGGCAAACGCATTTTGCCAGGGGCCTTCGGCCATCTTCGGCGCCGGCGGCATCTCGAGCGATGCCGGATGGCCCGACAGCATGCGATCCCAGTCAGGCGCAGGGCCGGTGGGCGTCAACTTGAGCGGCGTATGACAGTCGTTACACCCGGTCACGGTCACCAGGTACTTGCCGCGGGCCAGCACTTCACTCACGGCCGTGGCGGCCGGCGGCTCTCCCGCACGCGCGAACGAAGCAGCCACCACCAGGGCGATTCTCACCAACATCTTCAAAGAATACACGGCGATCTCCTCTAACTATTCAGGGTGTTGAATGGACAAACTTTCGATCCACGCGCCGATCAGCGACATGGCCTCGATATCGACAGTCGAGGTTCCGAGCGGCGGCATCTGCTGCAGCGGCTCTCGCGATTGCATGCGCAGCGCAACGACACTGGCGCCCGGATGGCCGGGGGCGACGCGCACGGTGCCACCGGCGATGCGGAACTGGCCCGGCACGGCGACGATCGAGCGCAGGACGCTGCCGGCGGCCTCGGTCGCGCCCACGCGCTGCGCCAATGACAGGTCGAGCACGGCCAGCGGGCCATCGTCGTTGTGGCAATGGCCGCAATTGGCGTGGAGGTATCCCAGCACCGCGCGCTCGGTGGCGCTCGCGGCCGCGATGCGCGGTGCATGCGCCAGCAACTCTGCCGGCAGGTTCTTCAACCAGCCGCTGGCGGCCAGCGAGCGCAGATCCGTGCGCGAGATGTCGGCAGCGTCTACGTGCAGTGCCCGCGGGTCGCGGTCGGGAGAGAGCTGCAATGCGCTGAAGCCAAGCACGGGCACCGGCGCACCTTCGTGGCAGGCGCGGCAATCGTCCTGCGCGGGAATCGAATAGCGCGCGGCCGGCGCCGATGAAATCGGCAGGTCGCGAACTCCGGCCGCGGGCGCCAGCACGGCATCCTTTCCGTCCGCGGTCCAGATGTAACTGGCGTAGCGCCAGTTCCCGTCCACGCCGCGTTCGATGAAGCGGGTTTCAACGCGCGCGCCGAGGCTGAATTCCTTCCACAGCTTCGTGCCACGCGGGAATTCCCAGGCGTCCGGCGCAGAAGCATCGATGCTTGCGCCGGCCGGAAGCTGGATCCAGCGTCGCTTCGTGGCGCCGTCCGACCACAGCGGATATTGCGGCGAGAACGGCAACACGTCGTGCTGCAGCTGCGACATCGCCGCATCCGCGTACAGGCCGGTGTCGCGCAGATGCTCGGGGAACGCGCGCACATCGGCCGCGCGGGCAATGCCGCACGGCAGAAGAAACGCAAGGAGCACCGCGCGCAGCATTGGGCTCAGGCTGCCCTGGCGACCGGGAGCCGCGACTTGTTAGCACCAAAGACGGTAATGATGGGTTTGGACATGAGCGCGGCCTCCGTTTTCGGCCCTCCTCTTTCAGAGGCGGGCGGGGAGGCGCAGGTTAGGGAGATGACCTCCCCCCGTTTGCTAAGTCGCGCTTAGCGATTTCTTAATTTCACGCTAAGTTAAGCGGCGGGGAGCGATAACAAGAACATGGCGTTGACGCAGGACATCATCGATTTACTGGGCGCGGGCGTGGCCCACCAGGTGGGCGGCTGCACGAAGGAAGGCCGGCCATCACTGTGTCGCGGCCTCGCGGCCACGGTGGAACCCGACGGCCGACTGGTGGTGATTCTCTCCGCCGAATCCGGATTCGAAGTCATTGCGGCTGTTCACGACACCGGGCGCATCGCGCTCAACCTCACTCTGCCCGAGAACTACAAATCGATCAGCCTGTTGGGGCGCGATGCCGTGGTCAGTCATGGCGGTGCCGCATTTCGCGAGCTGGTGCTCGACCGCTACGAGAAATTCCGCGCGCAACTCGATGTCCACGGCATTCCGCCCGCCTACACCGAAGCCTGGTATCTGCGCCCCGATGCAGACCTCGTGGCCATCCGCTTCACACCGTTCTCGGTGCGCAACCAGACGCCGGGCCCCGATGCAGGCAGCGCGCTCGCGCTGGCGAACCGATGAACCGCCGCATGTCCGACGATCTCACGCTGTTCGGCGTGCGCCGCATGATGGAAGGCGTCGTGCCGCCCGCGCTGTGCACCGCGTCGGCGGATCGCATGCCCAACGTGAGCTACCTGTCGCTGGCCGAATACGTCGACCCACTGCACATCGCCTTGTCGTTCCAGTTCTTCAATCGCAGCCGCGAGAACGTCCTGGCGACGAAGCGCGCGGCACTGACCCTGGACGATCCCTACACCGGTGCCGGGGTCATCCTGCAGCTCGAATACCTGCGCACCGAAACCTGCGGCCCCGTGTTCGAACGGCTGCGCGCCAAGCTCATGGGTGTGGCCAGCCACGTCGGCATGGACCAGGTCTTCCACCTGCGCGGCGCCGACATCTACCGCGTGCTCGAGCTGCGCCGCGTACCGGGCCGGCGCGAGCTGCCGGCCGCCGAGCCGCGCGTGGACCTGGCCACGAACTCGCGCCTGCTGTCGGAGCGCATGGCGAACTGCGGCGAGCTCGTGGACCTGCTCGACACGTTGTTAGACGGCCTCGGCGAACTGCTGCGCATCGACAACGCCATGTTGTGGCTGTTCGACTCCGCCCAGGAGGTGCTCACACTGCTCGCGAGCCGCGGTTATGAGGTCGGTGGCGCGGGCGCCGAGATCTCGACCGGCGACGGCATCGCCGGCACGGCGGTGCGCGAAGGCGTGGCCATCCGCGTCGGCCACATGATGAACATGGCGCGTTACGCGCGTGCCGCGCGCGATCGCGCCGACGCGCTCGGCTTCGAACCCGTGCTCAAGTCGGAAATTCCGCTGCCCGGCCTCAAGGAACCCCGCAGCCAGCTCGCGGTGCCGCTGCGCGCACGCGGCCGCGTGTTGGGTGCGCTGCTCGTCGAGAGCAAGCACGATCAGCACTTCGGCTACGACGACGAAGACGCGTTGATGCTGCTCTGCGGACAATTTGCGGTGGCGATGAGCCTCATGCAGCCGCCCGAACCGGAGCCGCCGGCTCGCGAGGCGCCGAAGATCGTGGCGCAGCCCCAGACGGGCCTCGCCGTGCACCTGCGTCGCTATGCGCGTGACAACAGTGTGTTCCTGGACGACGTCTATCTAATCCGCGGCGTAGCGGGCGCCATTCTCTGGAAGCTGGCGGCTGAGTTCCTGCGCAGCGGTCGCCGCGAGTTTTCCAATCGGGAATTGAGACTTGCGCCCGAGCTGCGCCTGCCCGACGTGCAGGACAATCTGGAAGTACGCCTGCTGCTGCTGCAGCGGCGGCTCGCGGAGCAGAACGCCCCTATCCAGCTCGAGAAGGCCGGACGCGGCCGCATCCGACTCAATGTGAAACGACCCATCGTCATGCAGGCGGAGAATTCATGAAGCGCTTCTCGATAGTCCTCATGGCCCCGACTTCGATCGGGAAGCCGATCGACTTTTTCCCGGCGGCCTGATCCGCGGTGTCGTCAGGACGAGACATTCCTGGTTAGTAGCCACATGAGGTATACAGGCGGCCGCAGCTAACTAAAGGGAGCCGGCCGTCCATGACCACTAGCAAGATCCTGATGTCCCTCGCACTGGCCATCGGTGTCACCAGCAGCGCCAACGCCGACGTCACGGTCAACACCACCACCTTGGGGAAGGCTTCGTTCATCAATGTAGGCGGCGATGGCGTCACCCAGATCAAGGGCACGCGCCAGCGCAGCGACAACCTGATGGGCGGCAAGACTCAGTCTTTGATCATCGACATCGACGGTCGGCGCTTCGTGGACCTCGATGCGAAGAAAAAGACCGCGACGGTCACGCCGCTCGACTCCATTGCCGATGAGCTGCAGAAGGTCGGCGTCGGCACCATGAATGCCACGCTCACGAAGACCGCGCAGACCAAGCAAGTCGCGGGTTTCCCGTGCACGGTGCACGACATCAAGCTGTCGCTGCCGTTCAGTCCCACCGGCCAGACGGGTCAGGGCATGGACCTGACCATGGTGCTCAGTGGGACGGTGTGCCTCAGCACTTCCGCGCCGGGGCTCGTGGACTATCAGAAGTTCTACAAGGCGGCGGCGGATTCCGGCTTCATCTTCGGCGACCCGCGTTCGGCCAAGTCGCCCACGGGCGCGGCGCAGGCCAAGGCCTACGCCGAGCTCACGCGAAAAATGGCCGAAGCGGGCATGGCGCTGGAGACTCACGTCACCATCGACGCCTCGGGCGACAATCCGATGGCTGGCCTCCTTGCAAAGGCCGCCAGGAGCGACATCACCACCACGGTCACGAAGATCGTGGCCGGCGATGTGCCCGCGGACGCTTTCGAGATTCCGGCCGGCTACAAGGTGAAGACGCAGAAATAGCGTCTCACATCTCGCGCGCCACCTTGGCCTTGCGCACCAGCTGCACGAACTCGGTCCGGTAACCGAACGGGTCGTCACCCTTCGCGGCCTGGGCCTGCTTGATGATCTCGTCGTAGTTCAGCGTGCCCGTGAAGCTGCCGCCGCGCAGCAGTTGCCCGAAGCCGGCCACCGCGGTTGCGAACTGCACGTCACGCTGCAGGTTCTGTGGCACATCGCTCGAGGCGATCAGGATCGGCTGCTCGATGAGCTGCGACGTGTCGCTGTCGGGTAGTTTGTAGCGGATCTTGAGGAAGCCGTATTCACTGGCACTGCCGGTTGCCGCGGACGGCGGCGGCTCCTTCGCGTAGCGGCTCTTGTCCACCATGCGCGCGGCGGATCCGACGGGCGTGATCTCGTAGATGGCGGTCACCGTGTGCCCCGAGCCCACGTCCCCGGCGTCCACCGCGTCGTTGTTGAAGTCCTCGCGCTTGAGCGCGCGGGTCTCGTATCCCACCAGGCGATACTCGGCGACCGTCGCCGGATTGAACTCCACCTGCAGCTTCACGTCCTTGGCGATGGTGAACAGCGAGGCGCCGGCTTCCTGCACCAGCACCTTCTGCGCTTCGCCCAGCGTGTCGATGTACGCGGCCACGCCATTGCCGTTCTGCGCCAGCGCCTGTGCCAGTTCATCGCGATAGTTGCCCTGGCCGAATCCGAGCACGGAAAGAAAAATGCCTTTCTCACGCTTGCGCTCGACGAAGCCCTTGAGCTCGTTCGTGCCGGCAATGCCGACGTTGAAGTCACCGTCCGTGGCCAGCAGGATGCGATTCACGCCGCCCTTGCGGAAGTGCGCCTCGGCAAGCTGGTAGGCCCGCTCGATACCCTCGGCGCCCGCCGTGGATCCGCCGGAACGCAGGTCGCGCAGCGCGGCGATGATCTTCTGCTTGTCCTTCACCGGGGTCGGCTCGAGCACGGTGCCCGCCGCGCCGGCGTACACGACGATACCCACGGTGTCGGTGGGCCTCAGGCTCGAGAGCAGCAGCTCCATCGACTGCACCGCCAGCGGCAGTTTGTCGGGCGAATCCATCGAGCCGCTGACGTCGAGCAGCAGCACCAGGTTGGCGCCCGGCGCGTCATCGCGCGGGATTTCGTAGCCCTTGATGCCGATGTGAACCAGCTTGCGGCCCTTGCCCCAGGGAGAGTCGCTAACTACCACCGTGGGCTTGAACGGCGTCTTCGCCGAGCTCGCGGCCGGCCACGCATAGTCGAAGTAGTTGATCATCTCTTCGACGCGCACCGAATCCTTCTGCGGCAGGCGGCCGGCATTCAGCTGCCGGCGCACGAAGCTGTACGAGGCAGTATCGACGTCCGCCGAGAACGTGGACACCGGCTCGTTGGCAACCTGCCTGACGGGGTTCACGTCGAACTTCTCGAACTTGTCGCGGCCTTCGTCGACGACGGGCGTCGACGGTTCATAGGCCATCACCCCGGCCATGGCAGCCATGGGCGGCGGTGATGTGGGCGTAATGACCATGTTTGCGCGGGCGTCGCGTCCCGAGCTTCCCGGCGTGGGCGCCGCCATGCCTTTGTGCGCGGCCTGCGCCGTGCGCGATGCGCGCCTTCCGGTAACGGCAATTTCTTCGGCGGCTAAGACAGTAACCGGCGATACCGAAGTCTGTGCCTGCTGGGGAGGACTGCGAATGCCCTGGACGACGATCTCCGCCTCGGGCGCGGGCTGTTCCCCCGCCGTGATCACTACCCCCGGGATACGCTGCATCGACTCGGCAACACTCTTGTCGGGCAACGGCCCGAGGTCTTCCGCGACGATGCTATCGACGACTTGCGGTGAGCGCAGTGGTGCGTCGGCCTCGCGCTTTGCCAGTTCGTCACGGCCGTCCTTTTCTTTCGCCGCCGCGAAAGTTTCCGGCGTCGGCAGATCTGCCGAGGGCACGGGCAGCTTTGGCCCGCTTCCCGCCACGGGCTGCGTCTCCACTGGAGGAACGACTTCCGTCGGCGGCGGCTTCAGCTCGACCGTGACCGGCGGCTGCAGATCTTCGAACAACCGGGAGTCGCCGCGGTTCGAGTAGATGGGCCAGACCACCGCCAGCCCCAACCCGACCACGCACGCACCCGCGACACCCGCAAACAGATTCCGTCTAGCAAACCAGGCCATGGAAGTACTCCCGTGAGATGAGTCGTCACGGAAGAGACGTAGCGCGTCCCACAAACCTTTGGAGCCAGATGAAGAAGTGGACTTCGCGTTTTCCTGGTTCGCCACCTGCACGCGCGCGAATTC
>Ga0193753_10002838_pt1 | contig 13283 bp, 6 predicted proteins | sample H1c2metaG_FD_144925 | JGI IMG/M metagenome (GOLD analysis project Ga0193753, IMG submission 144925) | Soil microbial communities from a riparian zone of the East river system, Colorado, United States - H1c2 | ecosystem: Environmental > Terrestrial > Soil > Riparian zone | place: USA: East River... | reverse complement strand
ATCGCCGGGCGCGAGCGGCGGCACGCGCGGCGCCGGGTGGCCGCGGCGCTCGGGGCGCGCGGCGAACGCGGTCGCCGCGGCGGTCACGGCGGCGCGAGCCCCGGGCGCCGGGCGTCGACGGCGCGGGGCCGGCGCGAACCCGGGCGGGACCGGTGCATCGGCGCGGGGCCGCGGCGTCGCCGGCGGTGGCGCGGCCTCACGCCGCCAGCGCGGCGTCTCCGGCGGGTGCGGGATGCCGGGAGGCCAGATGACCGCGCCGCGCTCGACCGCCGCGTCGACCGGGTGGGCCGGTGATCGCCGCCGACCGGGCGCCTCGACGGAGCCCGGCGAGCGAGGCCGCGGACGAGCCACCGCGACCGGATCCGGACGCGATGGCGCGCGCCGCGGCCTCGCCGGCGCGCCGCCACCGGATCGATCCGCCGGCGCCGCGGCCCCCGGCCGCGCCGCGCTCTCGCGAGCGGGCGGCGACCCCTTCGCCGGCCCGTCAGCGCGAGCATCGCCACCGCGCACCGCGCCGCGTGCAGTCTCCGGCGGCGGAGTCGCCCGCGGCGCCGTCGCGGCCCGAGCGCGGGCGGCCTCCGGCGACGCGAGCGGCCCGGCCAGCGCGCGCCGCCCCGGACCGGCAGGCGCCGAAGCCGCGCTCCCCCGCGCCCCCCCGCGCGGCGCGGCCGGCGGCAGCGGCGGCGGGATCGGCGGCGTGGTCCCGATGTCGTCGTCCTCGTCGGGCGGCAGCGGCGACAGCACCCGGTCGATGTCGGCCAGGAGCGCGGCCACCGCGTACAGGTCGTCGCGCGCGCTCACGACGTCTCCTTCGGCAGCCAGTCGTCGAAGACTCGCACCGCCGCGCGCAGCTCGGGGTCGCGCCGCACCGTCTGCCCGTTCTCGCTGGCCGACGCGGTCTGCTTGTCGAGGTCCTCGGGCAGCATCACGCCGGTCAGGAGGCTGCGCGCGCCGAACCCCTCGAAGCCGCGGTGCAGGACCGCGTGATCGAGCGCGCTCGGGATCTGCATCGCGCGCAGGGACACGACCATGACCGGATCGTCCTCGCAGAAGCAGGCCGGGACCGCGGTCGCCCCCGCCTCCTCGTCGGCGCGCGCCTGGCTGGCCGGGACCAGCTCGGATCGCTCGACCTCGACGGCGGTCTGCCACCAGGCGTGGTCGGCGTCGCGGCCGCGCAGCAGCATCACCTCGCCCGGCCGCGCGATCCCGAGCGGCTCGCCGTTGCCGGACTGCGACGACGGCGGCACCGCCGACAGGAACACCCGGGTCGCGCCCGGCTCGACGGTGCCCTCGATCGCGAACCGCGCGATCGAGGCGTACGGCCGGTCCATCGCGGGCGGGGCCGGGCGATCGCCGCCGCCGGACTCGCCCAGCACCAGCGCCAGCCGCGAGCGGTGGGCGATCAGATTCTGGACCAGCGCGTCCCGGTTGGCGCCCGCCGCGCTGCGGCCGCGCAGGATCTCGTCGGCGGTGAACGGGCGGGGCAGGCTGGTGGCCAGCGGCGCGCCCTTCTGGATCATGCCGGAGATCCCGGGCAGGCCGGGCGGATCGACCGCGACCGAGACCGGCATCGCCGGCACCTTGAAGCGCTGCGGCGGGCTCTTCTTGCCGTCGTAGAGGACGCCGACCACCGGCGCGCAGCCCGGTCGATCGCCGCCCACCACCACGATCTGCCCGGCTGCGATGAGCGACAGGTCGAGCTGAGACCCGCTGCCTGGTGGCGGCGCGATGCCGATCTCGGTCGCGCCGGTCAGCGTGTCCTTGCCGATCGTGGTCCCCTCGGGGACCGGCAGCTGGCTGCTCATGCCGGCGAGCACGCGGGTGAGGCTGCCGGTGAACCCGGTCATGTACTTCGTGTGCAGCTTGGAGAGCACCACGCGGTGGCGCCATCGCATCCAGGTGCGCCGGTGATCCCAGAAGAACCGCAGCGTCCACTCGAGCATGCGCAGCTGGCGGAGCGGGCCGTCCGGGTAGCCGATCCGGTTCTCGACCGCCTCGTTCATCGCGGTGGCCGCGGCGCGGTCGAGCTCGTGGAGCGCGGCGGGCAGCCCGGAGAGCGCCGGCGCTCCGTCGCCCTGGGCCAGGAGCGCGACCACGTCGAGCCGCTCCTGGTAGCCGAGCGACCCGTCGCCGAGCTTGCTGGCGGCCAGCTCGTAGGCGCCGGCCTGGGCGTCGAGCGACGCGCTCGCCGCCGAGACCGCCTCGCTCGCGTCGGCGGCGCCGGCCTCGTCGAGCAGCGGCCTGGCGTCGTCGAGCACCTTCTTGTCGGCCCGGCAGCTGGCCGCGCGGCTCTGCGCGGTGCCGGCCAGCCCGATGAGCGCGCCCGCCCCGGGCGAGTTGCCGAGCGCCACCAGCTGGGCGGCGAGCGGGCCGCTGTCGGCGCCCGGCGAGGCCGCGTCCTCGGACGCCTTGGTCAGGCGCTGGTTGCGCACCTGCTCCCAGCTGGTGAACCAGCTGTCCTTGTCGTCGGGCAGCTCGTCGCCGCTGGTCGCGCTCTCGCGCGCATCGCGCGGGAAGAAGCCGCCGTCGATGACCCCCTCGATCACCACGGCGGCCGACCCGAAGCCGGGGATCGCGACGCCGGGCAGCGGGCCGAACTCGTAGGCCGGCGCGCGCAGGACCACGTCGGTGCCGTGCTTCTCGTCGCGGAAGCTGCTGATGGTCGCGGTGCGCCACAGGAACGCGTTCGGCTCGTCGTCGATCTCACCGTCCTCGTTGACCCGGATGCCGGACACCGCGAACTCGCAGTCCTCCACCCCCGGGATGCGCTTGGTCGACACCAGGTCCAGGCCGAGGGTCTTGCCCGCGCCGCGCGGCGCGGCCGGCAGCGCGTCGGCGAGGCGGTAGCCGAGGTTGCGCTTGCGGGCCCGCTCGATGACGCCGAGCACCGGGAACAGCGCGCACATGGTCTTCACGTGCGGCTCGTCCTCGCCGGCCGCCGCGTCGATGCGGTCGAGGAACGCCTCCATCTGCTTCCAGACCCCCTGCCAGAGGTCGCGCTCCGAGCGGAGCCGGCGGCCGAGCGCGGTCACCTAAACGTCCTCGGGATCGGGCAGCAGCGGGTCCGGCTCGCGGGTGCCGTAGCCAAAGGCGAGCGAGCGCGCCCCCGACCGCTCGGCCTGCCGCGTGTGATCGATCCCGTTCTGGATCGTCTCGCTGTCGATCGCAAAGGTGTCGCCGGCCTCGATGAGCGCGTCGACCGCCGCAGTGCGCAGGTTGTCGGCGTCACGGGCCAGCTCGGCGGGCAGCTGGCCGGCCGCGTCGACCAGGCCCTGGGGCGCGTTCTTGACCGCGTCGGCGAACGCGACCGCCTCGTCCTTGACGGTGGTGGCGAACTGCTCGCCGGCGGCGGCGAGCGGCTTGACCGCGCTCTCCAGCACCGCGGCGGCCTTGCCGAGCGCGCTCTGATCGAACGCCTCCTCCAGGCTGATGTCGCCCTGGGCCAGCTCGATCGCCGTGGTGCCGCCGAGCAGGTCGAACAGCATCGCCGCCTTGGACAGGTTGGGGCCCGAGGCCAGGAAGCAGACCCCGCCGATGTAGCCGCCGGGCGGGCGGTTGCCGGCGGTCATGAACGCCTGCTTGAGCCCGGGCACGCCGCCCTGGGTGGACACCCCGAGCGAGTACATCCCGGTGCTCGACAGCGCGTCGAGGAGGTCGATGATCGCCTGGATCGCGGCGGCCAGCTGGAGCAGCACGTTGGCCTTCTCGGCCAGCGCGGCGGCCAGGTTGCGGATCAGCGCGGCGAGGTTGTCGACCGCGGCGAGCAGGCCGAGCAGCGCCTCGGGGATGAGGAGCAGCCCCTCGAGCGGCGGGAACAGGTCGCGCAGGCGGACGGCCTGCCAGTCGGGCGGCGTGCTGGCCCCGCGGCGGGCGCGCGCGCGGCGCGGGTCCTCGGCCTGCTCGTACAGCTCGAACGCGCGGATGAAGGCGTCGATGTTGAAGAGCTTGCCGAGCAGGTAGATCGCCTGGCGCAGCGCCTCCAGCGACGGCGCCGCCATCACGATGAACATCGCCTGGATCGGCGCGCCCTCGGTGACCACCGGCCGCTGGAGGTCGCCGGGATCGTCGAAGGAGGCCGAGAAGCGGGCCGCCCAGCGCCCGAAACCGTCGGGCACGATCGGCGGCGACTGCAGCGTGCGGCCCGCCTTCCAGTCGGCGCCCGGGTCGATGAAGATGCCGGTCTCGCGCAGCGCGGCGATCCGCTGCTCGCGGGTCTGCTCGAATGGGAGCAGGCCGGGCGCGTCGGTGTACATGTACGCGCCGGTGTTGAGCAGGTCGTTGATGATGTCGCGCAGGAGCGCGTACGCCGCCATGATGAGCGCCCGGAAGATGTCCGGGATGCCGATCAGGATCGCCGCCAGCGCCTGCAGGAGGGCCGCGATGACCTGGAGCAGCGCCACGATGATCTGGAGCGGCGGCTTGACGATGCTGACCAGGGTGTCGAGCCCGGGGATCGGCGCGAGCAGGAGCGGGCGCCACTGCGGCCCGTCGGTGGGCGCGCCCGGCGGGTACTCGACCGGCGTCGACGCGGCCGCCTCGACCGCGTCGGCCAGGTCGGCGCAGCAGCGGCGCAGCGCGCGCTCGAGCTCAGCGATATCGGCGGGGCGTGGCATTCGGTGGCTCGCGGATCCGGCGCTCGAGCTCGGCCAGCTTGTCCAGCTGCTCGGCGTCCTGGGTCATCCCGACCGCGGCGGCCTGGATGAGGAGGGCGCGGACCTGGGCGAGGCGCGCCTTGAGGCCGGCCGGGTCGAGCGGTTTCCAGGTGGGGTCGTCGCTCATGGTCAGGGTCCGAACGGGAAGCGCTTGACCAGGCCGAACAGCGACCAGTCACAGAGCGGGGTGAGGCCGGCCCACACGTCGAGGAGCGGGCCGTAGGCGGCCGCGGTCAGCGGGTTCACGGTCTTCAGGATCTGGGACAGCATCATGAGGTGGATGGCCAGGCCGTCGCCGAGCACCATCGGCGAGATGGCGCTCATCCCGCCCAGCTGGCAGAAGCCGAGCATGGTGTTGAACGAGAGGTTGCCGAACAGCGCGTCCATCGAGATCGCGTTGATCGACGGGCCGGGCAGGTCCGGCATGACCGCGGCGACCTTGAACGACTTCGCGGCGGCGAACTGGACGTTGCCGCCGGAGGTGAGGCCGAAGCCGCCCATCGCGGTCTCGTCGACCGCGCCGGCCACCCGGCGGGTGTAGCTGCCCTTGACGTTGTCGTTCTTGGGGCCGGTGAAGCTCTCGGACACGCCGTTGCCGTCGATCGTGCGGCTGTACCCGGCCGCGTCGAAGCTCTCGTGGTAGTCGCCGCGCGCGTGGAACGCGACGCTGCCGCTGACGTCGCGGGTGTGCGAGCCCTTGATCTCCTCGACCTGGGCGCCGCCCACCCGGGTGTAGTCGTTGCCGTCGACGAACGTGGTGCGGTTGCCCTCGTCGACGGTCGACTGGTTGTTGACCAGGATCTGGAGCCCGTCGCGGCCGAGGATCATCCGGTTGCCGTTCTGGTCGCAGATCTCGACCCGCGGGTCCTGGGCGCGGTCGTCGAGCAGGATGAAGTGCCCGCTGGCCGACTTCAGCATCCGCACCCCCGGCTCGATCAGCCTCTCCAGATAGTCCTTCGGGATCTCGCTCTCGGGCGGGGCCGCGCGCGCGGTCGAGTCCGGCTGGTTGATGTCGGTCGGCTCCGGCTTGCCCCACCAGCACCCGGACCAGATCGGGTGCGACAGGTCGCCGCCCTCGAACTCGATCCACACGCCGGCGCCGAGCTCGGGGACCGCGTACAGGCCCTGATCCGGCCCGGCGTAGGGCGAGCAGGGCATCGCCCACCCGGTCTCCGCCTCGCCCAGGAGGCGCGGCACGTACGCCTTGATGCGGCCGGTCTTCTGCGGATCGGTCACGTTCGACACGTAGCCGCGGTACTTGCCGTAGTAACGGTTGTCGAGACGCTCGATCAGCTGCTGGAGTAGCTCTTCGATCATGACTCCTCGTCGTAGGCGCGGATGCCGGAGATGTCGGCCAGGTTGACGAACACGCGGGTGGCCGGATCGGGTCCTCGGAGCTCGACGACGTCCTCGCGCACCTGCTCGACCACGCCGGCGTAGATCGCGCCGAAGGTGGTGAAGACGTACGTGCGCAGGCCGAGCCGCTGCTCGAGGAGCTGCCGCATCAGGCCTCCAGGACCGCCTGCAGCCGGACGACCGCGATCCGGCGGAGGTCGTTGTCGGCCCGGGCCGCGCCGACCCGCTCCTGCTCGAGCCGCCGGCGGGCCCGGCGGACCAGGTTCTGGGTGGTCTCGACCGCGGGCAGGGTCGGCCGCTGCTTGAGCCGGAGATCGAGCGCGTCGATGAGGTTGCGGTCGACGGTGAGGCGCTGGCCGAACACCGACAGCTTGTGGAGCGACGCGACCCGGGCGTCGGCGTCGTCGTTGGCGGTCGCGATGGCGACCTCCGGGGCGCGGAGCCGGGCGAGCGCGGGGACCGCGTTGAGGGCGAACACGTCGGGCATCGGGGCTCCTACGGGTTGAGCTGGACGACGGTGTCGGCGTCCTGGACATGGACGCCGGAGGTGGTGGCGTTGCCGACCGCGGCGACGCGGGTGCCGCCGAGGACGACCAGCGAGTGATCTGACGGGTTGGGCGGCGGGGCCGGCCTCGGGACCGGGGCGAACGCGCCGAGCTCGGGGACCCTGTCGGCGGCGAGGATGTCGGCCAGCACCTCGTGGGCGATCGAGACGTTGGCGACCGCTTCCTTGACGGTCGGCCTGGCCAGGCCGAGGCCGAGCACGTTCTCGTCGAGCAGCTGCAGCGCCTTCTTCGGGTCGCCGGCCGCGGCGGTCAGCACCGCGCCGATCTTCACCTTGGCGGCGGTCGGGTCCTCCTCGTGGAGCGTGATGGTGTCGACCACCTTGCGCAGCGCGGTGGCGGCGTCGAGGTCCTGGCCGGGCGCGCGCCCGTACACGGTGCGGGCGGCGACCGCCGGGTCGATCCCCTGCGGCATCGCCGCGGCCAGCTCGGTGCGCGCCGCGGTGCCGAGCAGGTCCGAGCCGAGCGTGATGCCGCGGCGGAGGAGCGCGTCGCGGGTGCGGAGCGCGATGCGCGGCGAGAGCACGCCGCCGTGGCTCACGGCCTCGGCGGCCCCGGCGCCCGGCGCGGCCAGCCCGTCCGGCGCTGGAGTCGGCGGCGGCGGCGCGGTCGACACGTCGGCCAGGAGCTCGGCGAACGTGTCGCTGGCCAGGTTCTTCTTTCGATCGAGGCTGCCGATCAGCTTGCGGGCATCGACCGGCACGTGCAGCGCGCCCGAGCCGAGCCCGATGGTGAGGCTCACCCCGCCCGCCGGCGCCCTGCTCGGCGGAGGGGTCAGGGTCTGGTGGACCGGCTCGGCGCCGACCAGCACGTTGCCGCTGACCGTGACCGGCGCCTTGCCGACCCGGATCACCACGACGGTGACGATGGCGAGGCACTCGCAGCGGTTGCCGGTGAACACGGTCGAGTCGGTGCGCCGGACGTAGACCGCCCCGGCCCGGCCGCGGGTGCGCAGCTCGTTGCCGACGATCGCGGTCGCGGTGAGGGTGCCGCCCTCGCACAGGAGCAGGAGGGCGGGCCCGGCCGCGTCGATGTCGTTGCCCTCGACGTGGATGCTGTCGTAGCCGCGCCGGACCAGCGGCGGGATCAGCCGGATCGGCGGGCGCTTCAGGAAGTCGATCACCGGGTGCTGCACGAACAGGCGCGACCGGTCGAGGTAGCGGGTGGCCAGCTCGACGGCGACCACCGGCTGGGCCTGCGCGGTCGGCGGCAGGGTCGACATCCGCTGCAGGATCGGCGCGCTGGCCATGCGCTGTCGCAGGCCGCCGAGGTCGAGCAGGTCCTCCTCGCGCGCGACCGCCGACAGCGGCGACAGCTCGCGCATCGACAGGATCAGGTCGGGGCGCAGGGTCAGGATGCCGGGCCTCACCGGCGCCGGCGCCGGCTCGACCCCGAGGAACGGGGTCTGGGCCAGGCGCTGGACGAGGCCGGTGGCGAGCTGCTCGGTGATGATGAGCAGCCCGGCCCCGCCCGCGCCGCCGCCGACGTGGCGGACGGTGTTGCCGCGGATGCCGGCCGGCCCGCGCCAGTCGACCACCAGCTCGTGGAGCTGGGCCCGCAGCGTGGTGTTGCCGTTGTCGGTGAACACGTTGCCGCGCAGGACCAGGTCGCCGCTGCCGGAGATGGTCATGACCGCCTGGCCCCACGGGTCCGACGAGTCGACCGCCACGCCGCCGCAGCCGAACACCAGGTTGTCCGACACGATCACCTTGCTGGCCCCGTCGGGGCGCAGGTTCATGCCGGTGACCGCGCAGCCGGTCACCCGGTTGTCGCAGACCTCGAGCACCACGCCGTCGCCGGCCGGCTCGGTGGCCAGGTGGCCGGCCGCGCCCAGCACGATCACGCCGGAGACCGCCTCGGTGATCTGGTTGCCGGCGATCCGGGTGCCGCGATCGCCGCCGGCCACGAACACGCCGTCAGCCGGGGCCGGCGCGACGATCACCGCGGCCGGCCGATCGTCGAAGCTGCCGGCGTCGGACCCGCGCGCGGTGCGGGCCAGCGCGTCGTGGAGGATGACGACCACGGCGGCGAGGTCGCTCTGCTGGACCTGGGCCACCAGCGAGGCCGAGACCACCGTGGTGCGGTCGGCCAGGTGGGCGCGGACCCGGGTCAGCCGCGCCGCGGCGTCGTCGGCCGGATCGATGGCGAGGGCGGCGGCGCGGAGCAGGGCGGCGGCGGCGGCGAGCCGGGCGGCATCCGCGCTGGCGGCCGCGGCCGAGCCGGCCGCGTCGTCGGCCAGCCCGATGAGCCCGTGGACCGCGCGGGCGCGGACCGGTCCGGGCGCGTCGCCGAGGCTGGTGGCCGCCTCGGCGATGGTCTGGTGGGCGCGCTCGCGCACCCCGGCGTCGGCGTGAGTCAGCCCGTACACCTGATCGATGTGGGAGCCGAACGCGGTCAGCGCCGGGCCCACCACCGCGGCGGCGGCGTCCTGCAGCTCGAGCGCCAGCGCGCCGAGGCCGGCCAGGCGCCGCTCGATCGGCTCGGCCAGCTCCGGCGCCGGTCCGCGCGGCGGCGGCAGGACCTCGATCAGCTTGCCGCGCAGGCGCTCGAGCAACGAGCGCGCGGTGCCCAGCTGGGCGCGTCGGCGGGTCGGATCGGCGGTGGCGGTGGCGACCGCCGCCGCGGTCTGCTGGGCCAGAACGTGCAGGTCGGGCTGGTCGCGGGTGATCTCGCCCAGCTGCGCGATCGTCCCGTGGAACGAGCGCAGCGACTTCTCCAGCGACTCGTCCGACTCCGTGGCGAGGCCGCCGATCTGGCGGTCGATGCTCCTGGCATAGAGATCGATGTTGGCGCTGCGGGCCAGCGCCTCGCCGCGCAGGGTGTCCTCGTCGGTCAGCTGGTCGTCGCGGAACTTCCCGGCCGCCAGCTCGCTCACCTTGGCCAGGGTGCCGCGCAGGCGCAGGATGACCGGCTCGACCGCGCCGCCGGTGCGGTCGAGGTCGCGAAAGTCGGCCGCCACGTCGGCCGACAGGCCGCCGTGGACCTCGCGCAGCTGGTCGACCAGCGCGTCCTTGGCCTGGCGCAGCTCGTCGATCCGGTCGGCGTTGCCCTCGGTGCCGCCGCCGAGCGCGTCCAGGTTGCGGATCGCCGAGTCGGCGAAGGTCGCGACGATCGTGCGCCGCGGGCCGACCAGGTCGGCGGTGATCGGCATGTCCTTCTTGCGGGCCTGCTGGTCGCGCAGGGTGGCGATCCGACCCAGCACGCCGGCGACCGCCAGCTGCTGCTGCAGCTCGGCCGGCGCCTCGATCAGGCGGCGCAGCGAGAAGCTGAGGCCGTCGCGGAACGTGTCGGCCAGCCCGCTGGTCAGGCTGTCGCTGCGCTGGAGCAGCCGGGTGGCGGTGTCGCGCATGACCTCGGTCGCGGCCAGGCTGGCCAGGTCGAGCTGGGCGGCCGCGTCCCAGGTGTCCTGCGCGACCGGATCGGGCGCGGTCGCGCTGGCCGCCTGGCTGAGGGTGGCGCGCACCCGGTTGGCGGTGAGGGTGTGCTGCTCGTAGGTCTGGGCCGAGCGGAGCGCGCCCGCCTCGCGCGACAGGTTGTCGGCCAGCTCGCCGGCGGCGCCGCCCAGCTCGGCCAGCTCGCCGATGACCGTGTCGAGCGGTCCGTAGAGGCCGCGCCCGATCCGACCGCGCAGGTCGGCCGCGCCGCCCGCGTACTCGAGGAGCCGCGAGCGGAGGTCGACCACCGCCAGGTGGACGTCGCTGCGGTCGATGCGCGAGGTGCCCGAGCCGAACCCCAGCGCGGCCAGCACGTCGATCATCTCGGGCCGGTCGGCGACCGGGCCGCCGTCGGACGGCTGGACGTCGGTGTACGGCGCCCGCACCGCCTCCACCTGGTTGTCGGCCACGAGGAGGTTGCTGGCCCCGACCACCGCGATCGCCGCGGTGCGGATCTCGGCCCGGCCGACGTCGCCTTCGGGCAGCGCGTCGCCGGTGCCGACCTCGGCGATGGTGTTGGCGCGGACGCTGCCGCCGTCGACCCCCGCGATCACGATCGCGCCGCGCAGCGCGAGTCGCTCGACCCAGCGCAGCGCCGCCTCGAGCGCGGCGCGCACCGCCGGCTGCGAGCTGGCGGTCAGCGCGGCGAGCAGCTGGCGCGGCTGGCGGGTCGCGCCGGCCGGCAGGGCCGCCACGATCCCGGGCTGCAGGCGCTCGAGGATGGCCGGGTCGTCGAGCTGGTCGTCGATCGCGCCGAGCGCGACCCGCTCGATCCGGTTGCCCTCGATGACCAGGCGGCCGACCGGGCCGCTGGTCGACCAGGTCCGGATCGCGGCGTCGCCCAGGTCGCGCAGCACGTTGTCGCGCACCCGCACCCCGTAGATCGGCTGCGGACCGCCGACCACGATGCCGATCGCGGCGGTGTCGGCGCCGCTGCCCTCGATGCGGTTGCCGCCCAGCTCGACGTCGTAGACCGGCCGGGCCGGGGTGACGCCGTCGTCGATTCCGTCGCCGACCACGATGCCGGCCAGGAGGGCGACCGGGGCCAGCGCCGGGGCGGACGGGATCGCGATCCAGCAGTCGGCGATCCGCGCGCTGTGGCCGGTGAGCTGCACGCCGGCCTGGAACGGCCCGGTCCCGGCCGCGCCGCGGATCTCGTTGCCGACCACGTCGACCCCGTCGCCGTCGATCTGGACGCCAACCGCGGTGGCGCCGACCACGCGGTTGTCGCGCACCACGATGCGGTCGGTGGCGGCGTCGCGGTCGGTCTCGGCCTGGTCGGCGACCAGGATGCCCACCATGAAGCCGGTGATCGCGTTGCCGTCGATGGCCGCGCCGGACAGGCGGCCGTCGGCGAGGTGAACGCCGGTGGCGGCGGCGCCGGTGGCGACGATCTCGTTGCCGATGACGCCGATCCCATCGAGCCACAGCCCGGCGCGCGGCGACGCGACCAGGAAGGTGCTGGCCAGGTAGGCCGAGTAGGGCAGCGCGGCGACCCCGGTGCCGGCCTCGATGCGGTTGCCCGACACCTCGATCGCGCGGCAGGTGCCGGTGATCATCACGCCGACCGCGGTCGGGCCAGGCCGGCGGGCCTGGATGCGGCAGCCGCGCACGCGGACTTGCTGCGAGTCGGCGATGGTGACCACGCCGTGGGGCAGGGCGGAGAGCGCGCCGAGCAGGGGCTGGGCCGCGGGCAGGTCCTCGAGCTCGTCGCCCGGGTTCTGCCGCTGGAGCCGGCGCAGCTCGATGAGCGTCGCGACCACCGAGCCGGCCACCCGGCCGACCCCGTCTCCGATGGTCTTGATGCGCTCGCCGATGCTGGTCATGAAGTCGGGCACGCCGCCGTCGACCAGGATGTCGTCGAGGCCGAGCGGTCGCTCGGCGGGCAGCTCGGTGGCGGAGAAGCGCTTCTCGAGCAGCCGGTCGAACAGGCTGCGGATGCGCACCGACGGCTGGTCGAGGTCGTCGCCCGGATCGCCGATGTCGATGTCGTCGCCCGGGTTCTCGAGCAGCGTCATCTCCTCGATGGCGACCGCGCCGGCCTGGCCGCAGCGGTCGACGTAGAACGCGCCGCCGCCGCCGCGCACGTCGAGCACGGTCGCGTCGCCGTCGCCCAGGATGCGCAGCGACGAGGCGCCGCGGACCAGCACCGGGTGCTCGAGCTGGTACTGGCCGGCGCGGATGAAGATCGAGCCGCCGCGGTCGCCGAGCACGTCGAGCGCGGCCTGGATCGCCTCGTCGCCGGTCAGCCCCTCGGCCAGCGCCTGATCGATGTCGCCGAAGGTGCGGACGCCGTCGCCGACCACCACGACGAACACGCCGGGGCCGTACTTCTTGGCCCCGAGCTCCTGGAGGCGGTCGCGGACCTGGACCAGCGGCAGGTAGCGGGTGCGCAGATCCTCGAGCACCCGCGGCGCGCCGGTCGCGCGGGCCAGCGCGCCGTAGGCGTGGACCGGGCCGTGCGGCGCGCTCGCGCTCAGCTGCTCGACCACGCCGTGGGCCGCGCCGTCGGGGGCGTGGACCCGCGCGGTGAACGACCAGTGGTCGCCGCTGCGCCAGCCCGAGCCGGCGAACGCGAAGGTGATGCCGTCCTCGAGCCGGTAGCGCATCCCGGTGATGAGGAGGTCGGCGCCGTCCCAGCGGCGGACCGCGGCGCCGGCCGCCGGCGAGAAGGTGCGGCCGAGCGGGCCGCCGCACGGCAGCGGGACCGGATCGGTGGTGAGGGTGGCGCCGACCTCGTCGAGCTCGAGGGTGCCGGTGTCGGCCTGGACCCCGCGCAGCCGGCGGAGCACCGGCGGCGTGGGCGCGTCCCAGCGGAGGCGGGTGGACCGGTCCTCGACCACGATGATGTCGCCGGCGCGCAGGCGAGCCGCGTCGGCCGGGTCGACCACGACGGAGGTGGCGTCGGCCGCCGCGGCCTGGGTCAGCGCCATCACCGTCGCGCCGTTGTCGCGCGACCACAGCGCCACGTCGGAGCTGCCGACCCGCAGCACCTGGATCCGGACGTGGAGGTTGTCGCTCCCCAGGTAGCCCTCGCCGGTCGACGCGTTCTCGCTGAACAGGCACCGGTCGCGGCACGGGTCGAGCGCCTCGGGCGGGTCGCGATCGGGCAGCGCGCCGCTGGCGATGTTGGTGGTGAGCAGGCCACCGCCGGTCGGCGTGGGCAGGACCTCCGCCGCTGCGTCGGCGACCAGTGGGAGGACGCGGACCTGCGCGATCGTGCGCAGCCGCGCGGTGGTGTCGATCCCGTCGAGGGCCGGCTCGAGCAGGCCGGGGTC
>Ga0193753_10002837_pt1 | contig 13283 bp, 9 predicted proteins | sample H1c2metaG_FD_144925 | JGI IMG/M metagenome (GOLD analysis project Ga0193753, IMG submission 144925) | Soil microbial communities from a riparian zone of the East river system, Colorado, United States - H1c2 | ecosystem: Environmental > Terrestrial > Soil > Riparian zone | place: USA: East River... | reverse complement strand
CGTAACCACCGGACTGCGGCAACCGCGCGAGCATGGCATCGGCGCGCTGTTCGAGCAGGTTGCGCAGACCTGCATCGGCTTGCGGCATCTGGCGATCGAGCGCCTTTGTCGACATCACGAGCTGCGTGATCGGCGCGCCGAACACCACCTCACACTGAAACAATCGTTCGTGCCGCGAGATATCCGCCGGCCGCGAATGCGTGAAGTGAACTTGTCGCGGCGACAGCCCGGCGTCGGCAGTGATGCGACGTGCGCGAAGCAATCCGATCGCCATCGCGAACTCGTAGATCGCGGGATGGATCGCCACCGTCGCTGGCAGCTGCAGTTGCAAGTACGCGAGGTCCCCCCGCGCTTCGAACGTGCATCGCGCGCCGTCGGCCAGGAGCGGCAGGTACCGCCCCGTATGTTCCATGACCGACCGCAAGGTCGGCCGGGTCCGCGCGATGTACTCGTCGATTCCGAAGTGCGCCGCGTCGAAGGCGACCGCGGCGATCAGACCCAGGTCCCGCTCGCCCATGTGCGCGATCGTGTCGTCGAGCAAGCTCGAGGCCAGCTGCAATGAAATCCGCGTATCGGGATCGCGGAATTGAGCCTCGGTGAGCCCTAGCCGCGCGCAAATCCAATCGGTTGCGCGGTCGTCTCTGGCGGCAACGTCGTGAAACGGCCACACGAGTCGTACCGAACCGGTGAGGGGGGCTTCTCGGATGCGATCCATCACGTTCCCTGGGTGACCCGATTCGTCCGGAATAGCTCACAGGCACGACGGTTGATTTGCATCTTCTTGGCCCCCGCTGCGCCCCGGTGCGCCCCCTGTCCTGGACGGTGTACGAAATACTCGCCGCTAGACTGTTGGTTCGGGCTTGGTGCCCGCTCCGGATTCGCTGGCCGAACGAGCGCGAGTGAAGTACTAGATTTGCACCCCAAGCCCGTCGCTCTCGGCAGGGGTCATTTTTCGTATGGTCACGTTTGCATTCGAAGATTTCGTTTTCGATGACGTGCGCTATGAGCTCGCGAAGGGCGGGTCAGTCGTGCGTGTCGACACGCAGGTCCTCGAGCTCCTTGCGTATCTGCTCAAGAATCCCGCGCGGCTGGTTACTAAAGAGGAGCTGATCGCTGAGGTCTGGCAGGGCCGCGCGCTCGGCGACAACGTGATCAGCGTCTGCGTCGCCAAGCTGCGCAAGGCGCTCGGCGGGCCTTCGAACCGCTGCATTACGAACGTGTACGGGCGCGGCTACCGGTTTTTGTTGCCGGTGCGCGTAGTCGAGCTGCCGCCGCAAGCTGCAAAGACCTCGTCGGCACCGCCGCCACCACCCGTACCGCCCACGTTGCTCGGCGCGGGTCCGTTCGTCGGCCGGTCGGTTGCACTCGGCCGCTTGCAGACGGCGCTTCAACGCGCGAGCTCGGGTCGCGGGGGTACGTGCGCGCTTCTCGGTGAGGCCGGGATCGGCAAGACCCGCGCCGCTGAAGTGCTCGAGTCGCGAGCGATCGACGCGGGCTTTCTCGTTTCGTGGGGTCGCTGCCATGTGTTCGGTGACGCGCCGCCGCTGTGGCCATGGTTGCAGGTCGTGCGCGCGCGCGAGTCGCAGCTGCCGACCACGCTCGCGTCGCAACCGTTCGAGCGAATGCTGCGCGGCAGTCCGGAAGCGGAAGACGCAGAGAGCGAGCCGGACGATGAAACTCGCAGCGGCTTGGACCTGCACGCGCAAAATGCTTGGCACGACACGCTCGCCTGGATGAGCGCAATCACGAAGCAAATCACGGATTCCCAGCCCTGGCTGATCGTGCTGGAAGACGTGCAGTGGGCCGATGCAGCGACGCTCGAGCTACTCGCGCACGTGATCGCCGAGGCGACACAGCAAAAACTGTTGCTCGTTCTCACCGCGCGCGACGTGGAGCTGCCGGCGGATCCGCGGAGTCGCCGTGCGCTCGAATACGTGCTCGGGCATCGCGACTGCGAACGCATCGCGCTGACGCGGTTGGAAGAGTCGGACATCACCGCGTACACGGCCGAGATCTTCGGCGTTTCGGATGGCGCACTGACGAAGGCCGTATTCGCGAAGAGCGAAGGCAATCCGTTCTTCATGGTCGAGCTGCTGCGTCCGTGGATCGATGGGCCGACTCCGGCCGCGAGCGAGCTCACGCTCTCGGGGTACGCGCTCGACATCGTGCGGCAAGCCTTGCGGCGGCTCGACGCGCTCTCGCGAGAAGTGTTGTCAGCCGCGGCGGTCGTGGGGCGCAGCTTCGACCTGGGTTTGCTCGCGACGGTCACGCGCCGCAGCGGCGAGCAGCTGATCGAAATTCTCGAAGACGCGATGACGAGCCACGTGATCGTCGCGGCGCGCGAGAGCCACACCCACTTCGTGTTCGGCCACGATCTGATCCGGCACGTGCTCTACGAAGAGTTGCCGAGCATCAGCCGCGTACGGCTGCATCAGCACGTCGCAGATGCGCTCGAAGCGCGATCGGGTACGGCGAGTCCGGCCGAGATCGCGCATCACCTCTTGTCTGCGCTGCCGAGCGGCGACGTGGAAAAGGCCGTCACGGCCGCACGGCGTGCGGTGGGTGCAGCTTCGCGGATCGGCGCGTACGCGGATGCCTGCGCGTTTTTGCGGCGCGCGCTCGAGGCGTTGCGATTGCGGCCGCAAGCCGATCCACATCTCACGTGCCGGCTGCTCTTCGATCTCGCGCGGTGCGAACGTGCCGCTGGCGAGCCCGGTTTCGCCGGCCACTTCGAGGACGCGGTGCGGCTGGCGATGAAACACGGCTACGCCGAGGTGTTGTTCGAGGCGGGCCAGCGCATGAGCGGTAGTCCGGGTGCGGTGCCGATGCCCAACACGCTCGCCGTGCTCGAAGCGGCACGCGACGCGCTAGCGGAAACCGATCACCGGCGTCGCGCGATCGTGCTCGCGCATCTGGCCTGGACGCAGCCCTATTGTCAGGACGCGACGAAAGTCGAACAGCTACTGGCCGAGGCGGAAACGCTGGCTCAGCATGCGACCGACTCGGCGAAGCGCACCGTGCTTCGAGCGCGGCTGTACTTCGCCGGTGGCCCCGACGACTACGAACGTGCCCTCGGGATCGCGGCTCAAATGGAGCACATGGCGTCGCTGCGCGATCGCGATCCGATGAAGCGCGCGCTCTGGATGCTGGAGCCGCAGCTCGCTCGGATCATCGCGCTGTTGCAGCGCGGGGAGTTCGCGCAGGCGCAGCGCGTGCTCGATGCGTTTGGCACTGCGGCGCGCGAGCTGCATCACGCCGAGCTGATGTGGCACTACGAGCGGATGTGCGTCGTGTTGCGGATGAACGCTGGAGAGTTCGAGCTCGCGCGCCGCAAGCTGGCGGAGCTCAAGCAGCAGGCCGATCGGCTTCAGCTGCACGGGCGCAAGGCGATGGAAGCGGTCGACTGGGGCGAGCTCTTCCGGCAGACGACCGACATCACGCCGTTCGCCGCTCAGTTCGCGCGCGGGGTCGCCGCGGATGTTGCCGACAATCCAAACGTGCAGGCGGCAAAGCTGCGCACGATGGTGGAGCTCGGAATGGTCGAGGAGGCGCGTGTAGTGCTCGAGGCACGACCACCGCGCGAGTTGTACACATTGCCGAAGAACCGCGACTATCTCGCGACGCTCGCGCACCTCGCGTTTGCGTGCGCGACGACGAAACGACTCGGGCACGCCGAGGTCTTGTACGAGTTGCTGAAGCCGTACCCACGCTTGTGTGTCGCTGCGCTCTCCTGTCACTGCCATGGGGTGGTCTCACACTATTTGGCGATCCTCTCGCGCGCCCTCGGCGATCACGATCGCGCGCTCGGGCACTTCGAATCTGCGCTGGCCGACCAAGAGCGCCTCGGGTTGCAGCCACAGCTCGCGCGCAGCCGGCTCGAGTTCGGGTCGATGTTGATCGAGAGCAGTGATCAACGGCAACGCGAGCAAGGCTGCGCGATGCTAGAGCTGGTGCAGACGAGTGCAACCAAACTCGGCTTGCGGCCGGTAGTCGACGCGGCGACCAAGCTGCTCGCGCGTTAAACGCGAACGGCGCAAGCCTCGCAGCCTGCGCCGTTCGTAAGGCCGCTCGCGATCAGCTCACGCGCGGCGCTTGCTCCTGAGGTAGCTGCGCAGCGTCTCGGTACTGCATCGGCGTTTGGCCCGTCCAGCGCCGAAACGCGCGATGGAACGCTTGCACTTGTGAGAACCCGAGCAGGGTCGTGATCTCCATCAGTGAGGGTTGCGTCCGCGCGACCAAGTTCAGCGCGAGCTGGCGACGCAGCTCGTCGAGCTGATTCTTGAAGCTCGTACCTTCACTGTTCAACCGGCGCACGAGCGTGCGACGACTGATCTGCAGCTGCCGCGCGACATCCCATGAGGTCGGCCGGCCACGCCGCAGCTCGCACGCGATCAATTCGCGCACGCGCAGGGCAAAACTACGCGGCTCCCACAGCCGCGCTTGCAAGAACTCCAAGTGCTCGCAATGCGCGGCGTGCAGTGCCGTGTCTGCGCTCACGAGCGGCGTGTCGACCAGCTCGGAGTCGAACGCAAACCCGTAACAAGGCGCGTCGAACACGAGCTTGGCGCCTGGAAACGCACGCTCGTATTCGGCCGTGTTCGCGGGCTGCGACTGGGCGAACCAAGCTTCGAGGCTCCTGGTCTCCGGCAGCAGCACGCTCACGTGCATGTTGTGCCAGGCAGCGAGTGTGAAGTCCGACGCGGCGCGTGGCCACGCGAGTTTGTTATCGAGCCGAAGAACCGCCTTCGATCCATTCACCTCCAGCTTCGGTTCGAGTGCATCGCTGAACAAACGCGAATGACGACCTGCGACTTCGACGGACTCGCGCAATGTACCCGCGGAGTGGATCGCGAAGTCCAGTGCACCACCTTCTCCAAGTCGCATCGACGTTCCGGCCTTGAGGCCCAAGTCGACATCACCCGTCGTTTTGACCCAGTGCTCGAGGCTCTCGTGACCAGCGGCGAGGCTCACGCGTTCTTCTTGACCGATCGCTTTGAAGCGATCGATCGAAGGTGCGGAGACTCGCGGATAGCGCGCGAGCAGGCGAACAAAGGGTCGAACAAAGCGGCCGTTACACGACATCTGCTCCATGGAAACCGCATTCCTCCCGACAGGCGACAGCGATACCACAAACTTGCGCGGTGCGAAGCACTCGAACAGTGGTTGCGAAGTGTTAACGATCCAGTCTCGGGTAGGTTTCGCTGCAAACATCTCGAGCATTCGCGCGTCTGCGCGTGATGCCTAAGCATTGCTGTTAATACCTACGAAACGCTAAACGCATTTCGGACGGCATCTCGACAGGTTTTGGACCGCATGCACAGTGCAGCGGACAGCTGCAACGACCGTTCGGCGGTCGCGTGTGAGTGCCTCCTGTGCGCCGAATCGGTGCAGCTTCCGCGCGTCGTCGCAGAAGCGGCCAGTCCATCTGATCCATCGACCACGGTTATGCTGTGCATCGGCCGGACGTATCGAGCGAGCGCCGCATGCCGTTTAGGCCGGGCACAGAGCGCTCTCCGGTTAGTCAGCCAAGCGAACCAAAGTAGTTCACCATTCGTAGAGCTCACGACTGGCGCGGCAGATCCAGGCCATCGGCACCACGGGGAAGACAGCATGAAGCTCTTCAATCCGACTCCGACTCCGTACGACCCGCTCGAATGGGTCCAAAAGCCGCTCGCCGAGCGCGGTCGAATGGTGTGCGAAGCCTGGGCGCTTCAAGGGTACGGGGCGCCACTCGGCGTCTACGCCGTGTACGTCATCAAAGCCGGGCTCTACATCGCGGCTTGGCTGTTTTTCTGCAGCATGTCGCCGAGCCTAGGTGGCGTCTCGACCATCGCCACTTGGGGGCTCGCCCCGCTCGCGTTCCAGAAAGCAATTCTATGGAGCATGTTGTTCGAGGGGCTCGGCCTCGGCTGCGGGAGCGGCCCGCTCACGGGTCGATACGTTCCTCCGGTTGGGGGCTTCCTCTACTTCCTCCGGCCGAACACCACGAAGCTGCCAATCTTTCCGGGACTGTCGGTGTTCGGGGGACCGCGCCGAACCTGGCTCGACGTCGCGCTGTATGCCGCGCTGGTGATCGCGATCGTTCGCGCCTTGTGCGCGCCAGAGATCGCGAGCGACATGCTCTTGCCGATCGTGTTTCTGCTGCCGGTGATGAGCCTGTCGGATCGCACGCTGTTCCTCGCCTTTCGTGGCGAGCACTACTGGACCACCTCGGTCGTGTTCGCCTTCGCCGGCAACTGGATCGCGGGTGCGAAGAGCGTGCAGCTCGCGCTCTGGTTTTGGGCAGGCGTGTCGAAGCTCAATCACCACTTTCCTGCCGTCGTGTGCGTGATGACGAGCAACAGTCCAGTGTTGCGCTGGCAGTGGCTACGCAAGCTCGTCTATCGATCGTACCCGGACGACTTGCGACCGTCGCGCACGGCTGAGTGGATGGCCCACGCTGGAACTGCGCTCGAGATCGGCGTTCCGATCGTCATGCTGTTCGCGCCTGCCGGTATACCGCTCATGGTCGGCGTGCTGCTGATGTTCATGTTGCACGGCTTCATCACGAGCAACGTCCCGATGGGTGTGCCGATCGAGTGGAACATCTTGGTGGTGTACGGGGGGCTCGCGCTGTTTTGGGCACATCCCGAAGTCAGTGCGCTTCAGGTCGGAAGTGTCACGCTCGGCGCGTTTCTGATTGTCATGTTGATCGGGCTGCCGTTGTTCGGAAACCTATTCCCCGGCCGGCTCTCGTTCTTGCTTGCGATGCGTTACTACGCAGGCAACTGGGCTTCGAGCGTGTGGTTGCTGCGCGGTGAGAGCTACAAGAAGCTCCAGCGCCTTACGACGAGTGCGCCATGGGTCTACGATCAACTCGCGCTGCTGTATGATCGTTCGACCTCGATCGGCATGGTCGGGCGAGTGATGGCGTTTCGGATGATGCACCTGCACGGGCGCGCGTTGCCGTTGCTGATCCCGCGCGCCGTCTCGCGCTTGCAGGACTACGAGTATCTCGATGGGGAGATCGTCGCGGGGCTCGCCCTCGGTTGGAACTTCGGCGACGGACACCTGCATCACGAACAGCTCCTCGCGAGCATCCAAGCGCAATGTGGGTTCGAAGAGGGTGAGCTGCGTTGCATCTTTCTGGAGGCGCAGCCGCTCGGCCGGTCGACGCTGGAGTTCCGCATCCACGATGCAAAACTAGGGCTGCTCGAGCGCGGCCAGCTCGAAATCGCCGAGTTGCGAACCCGCCAGCCCTGGGCTGCAGCGGTAACCGACTTGGCACCTAGTTCTTCCACTTTACGTGGCCCTGCTCGTGCTTAAGTCCCGAAGCCTGAAAGGACGATTTCGCCATGGTCGATACGAAGGATCTCAAAGGCCTGCTACAGCAGGAGCTCAACCGTCTCGCCGAGATTCGCGATGAGCTGCGCGTCCAGCTCAGCCTCGCCAAGGCGGACGCCCAGACCGAGTTCAACAAACTCGAGGTGCACTGGGAGCGCGTGCAAGAAGAGCTGCAACGCGTCGCGACTCACACGAAGGAGCCCGTCCAGAACATCGGTGCCGCTGCGAAGCAGCTGATCGAGGAGTTGAAGCAGGGTTACGAGCGGGTTCGCGAGCAGATCAAAGCATCCGCGAAGTAGTGGTAGCGCGCAACGCTCCGTCTGTGCGTGCACCTGCCACGTGATTAGTGGCGATTAGTGCCCGGTGCACGCACGCGAAGTGCGTTCGTGCTGCAAAGCCACAGGAAGTTCACGTGACCGTGGTCGGTTTGGTCGCTAAGCAAGCGACAAATCGAGGCCATGCGGTCTACGCGAACACGACGTTCACGTGAGCAGGGCGCGGCAGCCGTACGCGGCGCCTCTTTAGAACTAACAACAGCGGGAAACCGTCACGTTCGCGCCACGCCGGCAAGGTCGTCATGACCTTACAGCGTTTGGCGTTAGTGACAGATGCGTGGCATCCGCAGACCAATGGCGTGGTCAACACGCTGTCGCGGCTGGTCAAACATCTCGAGTCGCAGGGTATTAGCGTGCTCGTGATCACGAACGAAGGGCATCGCACGTTCCCACTTCCGTCCTATCCGGAGATTCGTCTCGCGTCCGATCCTTGGAATGCAATTTCGCGGCTACGAAAGTTCGACCCACAAGCTGTCCACATCGCGACCGAAGGGCCGCTCGGCTTCTGGGTCAGCTGTTGGCTCCGCCGCCGTGGGCTGCGGTTTACCACCAGCTTCCACACACGTTTTCCAGAGTATTTGAGTGCACGTTATCCGTTCATCCCCCTCGGCATCGGATACGCGATCGAGCGGTGGTTTCACGGTCGCGCCGAGCACACCCTGGTCGGAACGCAGTCGTTGATCGGCGAGCTGAGCGCGCGCCGGATTGGCCGCCGGCTCGTCCACTGGCCGCGCGGTGTCGACACCGAGCGTTTTCATCCGAAGCACCGTCGTCTCGACACTTATCCACTACCGCGACCAATCTGGTTGTACGTAGGTCGCGTCGCATTCGAGAAGCAGCTGCAAGACTTCCTGACACTTCCCCTGACGGGGACTAAAGTCGTAGTGGGTGATGGTCCCTCGCGCGCGGAGTTGCAGCGACGGTTTCCCCAGGCCGTGTGGAGAGGGTGGCGGTTCGGTGACGAACTGACGGCGCACTTCTCCAGTGCTGACTGCTTCGTGTTCCCGTCTAGGACTGAGACGTTCGGCAACGTGTTACTCGAAGCACTCGCGTCAGGACTACCGGTCGCGTCGGTGCCTGCACCCGGGCCGGTCGATCTGATTCAGGAGGGCATCAACGGCGCGATCGACGAGTCGCTGCTCGCGGCTTGCTCGCGCGCGCTCGACTGCTCGCCGCACTACGCGCGTGCGAGCGCGTTTCGCTACACCGTGCGCGCCAGTCACGATGCGTTTCGCAGCAACTTGGTTCCGGTCTCCCGCTGGCTACCGTCGTCGCTGCCGCAGACCATTCCGGTCTTCGATGGGTCATCCCTGGTCGGGTAAGCCGGGTAGGCGGAGTAGGGCTTCACCCATCCTTACCCGCGCGCCCGGCAGGATGCGCTCGCAGAGCTCGAAGCCCGCAGGCGCGAACACGATGATCGTGGAACCGTGTTGGAACCAGCCGAGCTCCTCGCCTTTGCGCGCGGGAGCTCGGCAGCTCCATTCATTCGGGCCCGAGTGATCGAGCCGCAGCAGGACGTCCAAGCAGTGCAATCGAATGCTCGCGACCAGGATCGCTGCGACCGGGACTAGCGTGATCAAATGGCCCGTCGTAGCCAGCCGAGCTCGCAGCACCGCCCGCTCGTTCTTGCAGTACAGCTTCTCCACCCGCGCGAGCGCGATCGGATGTGTATTCCAGGCGTCGCCTGGCACGTACGTGACGTGCTCGAGCGTGCAGTCATGCGGCGCATGAAAGCGGTGGTACATCGACGCCGTCAGCCGCAATGTCACATAACTGCCGTTGCGGTAGACTGCGGCGAGCTGTGGGTCGACTAACAGCTCGTCGAGCGAATACGCCTGACCCTTCGCTTGAATCAACTTCGAGTGTTGCACTCGACCCGAGCCGCCGACGATTCCATCACACGGGCTCACGACCAGGGCCGGATCGGAATCGATCGGTCGTGCGCCCGGCTTGAGCTCGCGCGTAAAGCAGTCGTGGAGGCTGCGAAACTCAGTCTTGGCCGCCTCTTCCAGCTGCAGGTCGGCAAAACGCCGCCACAACCCAATCGATACATCCCGCACGAGCGGTTGTTCGATCTGGCTGAACCAGCCCATGAACTGTGTCCATGCGCGGCGCGGAATGCGATTGGTGACGAGAAAGTGAAGTTCCTCGGCGGGGCTTCGAAATGCGGTTCGAAAGGTCACGGGTTTGTAACCTCGTTCAGCTAACGTGGCCGACTCGAATCATGAGCGAACCCACGGAAATTTCGGTGATCTGGTGCGCGTTTGGAACGCTGGTTGCGATCTTCGCGTTCACGAAGCTGTACGCACGTGTGCTCTTGTCGCGTGCGAAACATCGCTCGCTCGCCGGGCACGCGCGAATCTCGCGCCGCATCGCACGGCTCGTCCCGTTCTACGAGTACGAGGCGGACTACGTGTTTGCCGCAGACGACGCGCCTGCTGCGATCGTCGAACGCCGGCGCTCCGCGTTCGAGCGCCTCAGCGAGCTCTACCGTTCGCGCTTTGCGCGCACGGCAGAGCTCACGCGCGAAGTCGCGCCGGCAGTCTCGGACTTGCAGTTCACGTCGGCCTATCGAGTCCCGTTTCAGTTCAACCGCTATGTGACGTCGCGCCTGAGTGCCGGGTCGTTCTTGCAGGCGTCTGACGGCGTTAGGGTGACGGATCTCGACGGTAACCAGTTGTACGACCTGACCGGCTCTTATGGGGTCAACGTGTTGGGTTACGACGTCTACAAACAATGTATTGCTGCCGGTAGTGAGAGGGTCGCGGATCTGGGCCCGGTGCTCGGCGCCTACCATCCCGTGATCGCGCACAATGTCAAACGCCTGGGCGAGATCTCCGGGCTTCCCGAAGTGTCATTTCACATGTCCGGCACAGAAGCCGTGATGCAGGCAGTGCGGCTCGCGCGCTATCACACCGGCCGCTCGCACTTGGTTCGGTTTTGCGGCGCCTATCACGGCTTCTGGGGCGACGTTCAACCCGGTGTCGGCAATCCGGTGCCCGCGCACGAGACCTACACCCTCAAGGATCTGGATTCGAAGTCGCTCGCGGTGCTCAGGACGCGGCGCGACATCGCCTGTGTGCTCGTGAATCCGCTGCAAGCGTTGCACCCGAATACGAACGCGCCGAGTGATGCGAGTCTCGTCGACGCAGGCCGCAGCGCACACTTCGATCGCCGCGCGTACACGGAGTGGCTCGAACAGTTGCGTGAAGTCTGCACCGAGCGCGGCATCGTGCTGATCTTCGACGAAGTTTTTCTCGGCTTTCGGCTGGCGATCGGTGGCGCTCAGGAATACTTCGGCGTGCGCGCCGACGTGGTCACGTACGGCAAGACACTCGGAGGCGGCTTGCCGGTCGGCGTCGTGTGCGGCCGGCACGAGCTCATGAAGCGCTTTCGCGACGACAGCCCGACTGACATCTGCTTCGCACGCGGCACGTTCAACTCGCACCCGTACGTGATGGGTGCGATGTACGAGTTCCTGCAGCGGCTCGACCAGCCCGAGATTCAGGCGCTGTACCGCGAGCTCGATCCGCTTTGGGACACGCGAGCAGCGAAGTTGAACCAGCGTTTGTCCGATGCCGATTTGCCGGTGCGGGTCGCGAACCTCAGCTCGGTGTGGACGATCTGTTACACGCATCCGTCGCGCTACAACTGGATGTTCCAGTACTACTTGAGGTTGGAAGGCCTCGCGCTCAGCTGGGTCGGAAGCGGCCGGTTGATCTTTAGTCTCAACTACTCGGAGGCCGACTTCGACTCCGTCGCCGACCGCTTTCTGGCTGCCGCGCGCGCGATGCGTGAAGACGGGTTCTTCTGGGCTGGCCTAGCTTCGAATCGCGCGATCCGACGCCGCATTCTGAGTGAGCTCGTGCGGCGCCGGCTCGGAATTGCCACGCCCGGAATCAGAGCCGGAATCAGAGCCGGACTTTCGGCAGCATCGGATCGATCAGCTCGCCTTTCAGCAGGTACAGCGGAGCCTTGTAGTACAGCTTCAGGTCGTGAAACGGGTCCGTGATGATCTTCGTGATCCAGACGAGACCCGTCTGAACGTCACGCACGAAGAATAGCTGGACCGTCCGAAACACCAGCGCTGCGCCGGCGAGGCACAGCCAAAAAATGGCGAGGTTGTGGACGAAGCCTGCGCCGCTGGTATGGGGTGTGACGAGCCCGCCGAGGCTCGGGTCCACATACAACGCGAGCGGCGACAACGCCCAGAGCGCGTGCAACACGACCTTACGCTTCAGGTTGTAGCCGACCTTCACGTCTTCCTTATAGTCGTGTGTCACGGCGTTCACTTCGTCGTAACCCTTGGGCTCGAAGAAGAAGTGCCCGGACTGCCGGCTCACCATCGCGACGAGCCAGCCCACGAGCGCGGCGGCTGCCGGATTGACGAAAAGCAATCCATAGCCACACAAGAAGCTGAGTGCGCTCAGGAAGTGGAGCGACTGATTGATGCGGCTGTGGTGGTAGAAGCGATGGTCGTCCCAGCGTTGCTCGTCCAAGGCGCGTAGAAATCCGTTCATGATTCCGTCCTCATGCCGATATGTTCGTGCTGTGTGTATGCGTTCGCGCGTCTTGCAGCGTAGAGCGCGCATCTCGGATGCTGGATACGCGCGCAACGAAAACGCGGCATCTGACATATCATGGTTTGCAACGCTTTGTGGCGTGCTTCCGGCGTCACATGTTTGCAACGACGCAATCATCGCGCGTCATCGCGATTTCAACTGTTTGCCTTCACACCGGCACGTGAGTATGGTGCGACGATGTCGTTGTGGTCGCTGATCATTCTCGCGGTCGGGCTAGCGATGGATGCGGCAGCGGTGGCCGCAAGTTGCGGGCTTGCCGCACCCACGTTACGTGTTCGACACTTCGTGACGGTCGCGTTGTTCTTCGGCAGCTTTCAAGCGCTGATGCCGTTGCTCGGCTTCTTGATCGGTCGTCAGATCGGATCCGCAGTCGAAGCCTGGGATCATTGGATCGCGTTCGTGTTGCTCGGCGGGATCGGCGTGAAGATGATCTACGAAGCGCTCGACAAGCGTGAAGACGACAAGAGCAAGCGGAGCGAGCGCGACGTGTTTGGACTGCGCGTCATGGCCATGCTTGCGATTGCGACGAGCCTCGATGCGTTTGCGGTCGGCGTCACGTTGCCGATGCTGAACGCGCCGCTGGTGCTATCGCTCACGACGATCGGAGTCGTCACCGCGGTGCTGAGTGCTCTCGGGCTCTTGGTCGGCCGGCACTTCGGAGCGCGCGTCGGAAAGCGCCTCGATGCGTTCGGTGGCGTCGTGTTGGTGTTGTTCGGGACAAAGATCCTGATCCAGCACCTGACGAGCTGAGCCGCGAGCTCAGACGGGCTCAGACCGGATCGACTTCGAAGATCGAGTCGCGATCCATGTTCAGCGGCATGCGCTCGGGCGCGAGATCCGGTTGCGCGGACGGCTTGAACACACGCAGGCCGTCCTGCACGAGCTTGACCTCGAGCGGAGCGCGCAACACAACGATCTCACCATCGATCGCAACCTTGAGCGCACGCCGGCGCGTCGTGACTCTGACGCTCGTAGCGGCAGTCGCATCGACCGAACGCGCTTCTTCCGTCTTGCCGTGGAGCGACGCCCAAGCCGCGCCCGC
>Ga0193753_10002836_pt1 | contig 13285 bp, 9 predicted proteins | sample H1c2metaG_FD_144925 | JGI IMG/M metagenome (GOLD analysis project Ga0193753, IMG submission 144925) | Soil microbial communities from a riparian zone of the East river system, Colorado, United States - H1c2 | ecosystem: Environmental > Terrestrial > Soil > Riparian zone | place: USA: East River... | reverse complement strand
GCGCACGGCCTGACGGCGCAGGTCGGCGGCGAAGGCTTGCGCCTGCGGGTCGCGCAGGGCCGCCGCGAGCAGCGGCGCGGCCAGCACCGCGACGAGGAGCACGCCGGCCCACGCGAGCGGCACGCGCACCCGCCGGCGCGCGACGGCTTGGCCCGCCAGCGCGCCGGCGAAGGGCAGGCACGCGCACCACACGGCGAGCAGGCGCTTGGAATTCCCGATCGCCAGCCGCTCCGTCGCAGCCGACAGCGTGAGCAGGTGCGGCGCGAGCACCGCACCGGCCAGCGCGAGCAGCGCCACGAGCAGCAGCCGCCGCGCATCGGCACCGGCGGCGGCCCGCGCCGCGCACGGTGCGAGCAGGAGCATCAGCACGCCGACGTAGCCCGCCACTTCCGCGACATTGCTCTGCAGCTGCGACTGCAGGAACAGCCGCTGCGGGAGCCAGGCCTCCATCGTCGGCGCGGGTGCGTCGGGACGGCCGAAGGCGACCGGGTCCCCGAAGACGTCCGGCAGCAGCAGGGCCGCGAGCGCGACGGGCGGCACGCGGCTCTCCGCCAGCGCGTGCCGCGCCGCCGGCTCCGCGCGCAGCGAGCGTCCGGCCAGCTCCAGCGCCGGCAGCAGCGCGGGCAGCGCGACCACCAACCCCGTCAGACCGCCGAGCGCCAGCGGCGCGAGCGCGCGCGGCCGGCGGAGCGCGGGATCCAGCAGCGCGAGCAGCGCCGCCGCGCCGGCGAGCAGCAGCGCGGCCTGCGCGAACCCGGACAGCAGCGCCAGCGCGGTGCCGGCGCCGAACTCCAGGCACGCGCGCGCCGCGCGGCCGCGGCGCATCCAGCACAGCGCCGCGAGCTGGAGCGGGAACCACGTGCTGGCCCAGGTCATCGGGGCGCAGCTCCAGCGCGTGGTCATCCACGCGGAGAAGGCGAAGCCCAGCGCCGCCAGCGCCGCGAAGGCGCTCGCGCAGCCCAGCAGCCGCGCCGCGCGGTACGCCAGCCACAGCGCGAGCGCGACGTGCGCCGCGAGCAGCACGTCGAGCGCCGTCACGGGATCGAGCGGCCGGGTGAGCCACTCCGCCGGCGACGGCGACGGGAAGTACCCGTTCGCCGCGAACGGGATGCCCAGCAGCTGCGCGTCGTCCCATGCGCCGCTGGCGCCCGCCGCGTGGAGCTGCCGCGTGCGCACGAGCCCCGGCAGCACGTATCCGACGACGTCCGGCGTGGCGAGGTTCACGTCGGGCAGCGCCTCGCCGGGCTGCGCGGCGCGCACCCACGGCCGGATGTCCACGCGCGGATCGGAGACGCCGAAGGCCAGCGTGCTGCACGAGCCGAAGAGCGCTTCGGCGAACACGAGCGCCGCGAGCGCGATCGACGCGCCCAGCGCGAGCAGGCTCTCCGCTGTCGTGAACTCGCGCGCCGCGCCGGCCGGCGCGGTCACGCCCCGCCGTGCTGCGCGAGCAGCGCGAGGAACTGCTGCTCGTCCAGCACCGTCACGCCCAGCTCATGCGCCTTCTTCAGCTTGCTGCCCGGCTTGTCGCCGGCCACGAGGACGGACAGGTGGCTGCTCACGCCGGAGAGCAGGCTGGCGCCCAGCGCCTTCACCCGCTCCTGCGCCTCGCGCCGCGACATGCCCGCCAGCGTTCCCGTGAACAGGAAGGTGCGACCGGACAGCGGCCCGCCCTCGCGGCGCACCGGCGCCGACGGCTGCACGCCGCGCTCCGCGAGCAGCGCGAGGTTCTCGCGCTCGGCCGGGTCGTCGAAGAAGGTGCGCACCGAGGCGGCGACCGTCGGGCCGATGCCGGCCACGCCCTGCAGCTCGTCCTCGGTCGCGGCGGCGAGCGCGTCGAGCGAGGGCCAGTGCTCCGCGAGCTTCTGCGCGACCGTCTCGCCGACGTGCAGGATCCCGAGGCCGTAGAGCAGCCGCGCCAGCGGCCGCGCGCGGCTGGCCTCGATGCCCGCCAGCACGTGGCGCGCGGAGGTCTCGCCCATGCGCTCCAGCTCCGCGAGCGTGGCCTCGTCCAGCGCGTACAGGTCGGCGAGCCGCGCGACGAGCCCGCCGTCCACGAGCTGGTCGATGAGCTTCTCCCCGAGGCCCTCGATGTCGAGCGCGCCGCGCGACACGAAGTGCGCGATGCGGCGCTTGATCACCGCCGGGCAGCGGCTGTTGGGGCAGCGCACGACGACCTCGCCCTCCACGGCCTGCACCGGCGTGCCGCACACGGGACACCTGTCGGGCATGACCCAGCTCTCGCCGCGGCCGTGCTGCGTGACGCCGACGATCTTGGGGATCACGTCGCCGGCGCGCTCGATGAGCACGCGGTCGCCCACCTTCACGCCGAGCCGCGCGATCTCCTCGCGGTTGTGCAGCGTCACGTTCTCGATGGTCACGCCCGAGACGTGCACGGGCGCGACGACGGCCACCGGCGTGAGCGCGCCGGTGCGCCCGACCTGCACGTGGATGTCCAGCACCACGGTGGTGCCCTGCCGCGCGGGGAATTTGAAGGCGATGGCCCAGCGCGGGCTGCGGCTGCGGATCCCCAGGCGCTCCTGCAGCGCGAAGTCGTCCACCTTGAGCACCGTGCCGTCCACCTCGAAGGGCAGCTCGTCGCGGCGCGCGAGGAGCGACTCGTGGTGCGCGAGAGCCGTCGCGAGGTCGCCGCGCACGGACAGCTCGAGCGCGGTGGGCAGCCCCAGCGCCGCGAGCGCCTCCATCGCCGCGCGATGGCCCGCCGGGGTCGCGAGGCCGGCGTCCGCGCCGGCGCCGGCGCCGGCCTCGCTGCCGTGCGCGCGGCGGCCGCGCGAGCCGCGCGTGTCTCTCGCCGACGCGCCCTTCCCGCGCGTCGCCGCCGGGACGGTCTCGCCGTCGGCACGACGCGCCGGGCCGAGCAGACCCTCCGTCTCGCCGAGGCCGTAGCAGAGCATGTCGAGCGGCCGGCTCGCGGCGACCTTCGGGTCCAGCAGCTTGAGGGTGCCGCTCGCCAGGTTGCGCGGGTTGATGAACAGCTCCTCGCCGGCGGCTTCGCGCGCGCGATTCACCTTCTCGAAATGCGCACGCGTCATGATGACCTCGCCGCGCACCTCGAGGCGGCCGGGGTGCGGCGCGGGAAAGAGGCCGCTCCCCGCGGGGCGGTGGAGCTGCTGCGGCAGCCCGCGGATCGTGCGCACGTTGTGCGTGACGTCGTCGCCGGTGCGGCCATCGCCGCGCGTGATCGCCTGCGTGAGCACGCCGTCCTCGTAGATCACCTCGAGCGCGACGCCGTCGAGCTTCGGCTCGCAGGAGAAGACGAGGCCCGCGGCGGCGGCGGCGGTCGCGGCACTCGCGGCTTCGGCGGCTGCCTGCGCCGTGGCCCTGGCGGCGGCTTTGGCAGCGGCTTTCGCGGCAGCCTTCGCCTCGGCCTTCATCTCGGCTTTCGATCGGACCTTCGTGCCGGAGTCGGCGTCGGGCTTGGCCTGCGCGTCGGACGCCGCGTCGGTGTCGGACGCCGCGTCGGCGTCGGAAGGCGCGTCGGTGTCGGACGCGGCATCGGTGTCGGAGGTCGCGTCGGTGTCTGCGGCACGACGGACGTCGGCCACCGGTTCGTGAGGCCCTGCGACCGCCGCGTCAGCGGCCTCGCCACCCGCGGCGGCCACCGCCCCGCGGCCCAGGCCGAGGAACTCCGCGATGCTCGCGACCCACTCGTGCACGTCGGCGACTTCGTAGCTGTTCTGCAGCGAGAGCATCGGCGTGCGGTGCTCCGCAGGCGTCAGCCCGGCGACCGCCTCTCCGCCCACGCGCTGCGTCGGCGAGTCCGGGCGTCGCAGCGCGGGATGGCTGTCCTCCAGCTCGCCCAGCTCGGCCAGCAACGCGTCGTATTCCGGATCCGACAGGACCGGCGCATCCTCCGCGTAATAGAGGCGGTCGTGGCGGCGGATCTCGTCGGACAGCCACGCGATGCGCGCGGCCGGGTCCGAAGCGGGCAGGCCGGACCTGAGCGGATCGCGGGCCCGCGAGCCCGGGGCGTGTTTGCCGTCGCGTGGCGTGCCTGCGGGAGACATGCGGCCACTTTACTGTCCGGCCCGCGCCCTCGCACCGCCGCTGCGGCACGCGTGACGGCGGGCGCTCCCGTGAGGACGATCGCTGCGCGCCCGCAGCGCGGCGACGGGCGGCACGTGTCCCCGAGCGCTCGCTGCAGCGCGGCCGGCGAGTCAGGTTGCGGCGCGCGCGAGTGCGCCGGTGACCCACAGCACGCACGCGCAGCCGATCGGGAAGAGCAGCTCGTTAAGCCCGCGCGCGACGAGCATCGAGGGCTTCAGGCCGTCGGGCGCGGCGGCCTGCTCCATGAGCGCGAGGAGCGCCGCGCCGAAGAGCGTGCCGATGAGCGCGCCGGTGCGCGCGTACGCCCCGAGCCGCAGCTCGGGCCGCCGCAGCAGCCGCGTGACGAGGTAGCCGAACACCGCGTATTCCAGCGCCTTGACGCCGGCGAGCGCCCACGGCGACGGCCCGCCCGCCGGCACCGTGATGGACAGCGCCTGCGCCGCGCTCTTGTGCAGCGCGCGCGCGATCGCGAAGGCCGCCGGCGCCGCGAACAGCCCCAGCACGCCGATGGCGCCGGCGCCCGCGCGCGTCGCCGCCGTGCCGCAGGCGAGCGCCACGCACACGATGGTCGACCAGCTCATCTTCTGCACGCTCTCGGCGATCACCGCGTCCGCGACGGGCGCCGGGCCGTGGGACGCCGCGATCACCGCGAGCTGCACGCCTTCCAGCACGAGCCCCAGCAGGATCGCCCACCACGAAGCGCGCAGCAGCGTGCGCGCGAAGTCCTGTGTCATCGCCATGGGCGCAGAGGATGCCGGACGCGCCGGATCGATGCGAGCGCGGCTTGGGAGCGCGGTGGCTCGGCATGAGGTGCCTCCGTCACGCTCGCCTGCCGCGCCCGTCACCGGCCCGCGTCGGCACCGGCCGCGGGGCGCGTGAGGCGACGGGCGGCGCGCGGGGCCGCTCGTCACGCGATGAGCATCGCGTCGCCGTAGCTGAAGAAGCGGAAGCCGCGCTCCAGGGCGTCGGCGTAGGCGGCGCGGATCGTGCCGCGCCCCGCGAAGGCCGACACCAGCACGAGCAGCGTGCTGCGCGGCTGGTGGAAGTTGGTGAGCAGCGCATCCACCGCGCGGAAGACGTGCCCCGGCCGCAGGAAGAGCTCCGTGGCGGAGGGTCCCTGCGCCAGCGTGCGGCCGTCCGCCGACACGGCGCTCTCCAGCGCCCGCACGACCGTGGTCCCCACCGCGACGATGCGCCCGCCCACCGCGCGCGTCGATGCATAGTCCGCCGCGAGCACCGGCGGGATCTCGTAGCGCTCGCGGTGCATGACGTGCTCCGCGAGGCTCTCGCCGCGCAACGGCCGGAACGTGCCCTCGCCGACCTCCAGCCGCAGCCGCGCGATCCGCACGCCCGTCGCCGCCAGCGCCGCGAGCAGCTCCGGCGTGAAGTGCAGCCCCGCCGTCGGCGCGGCGACGGCGGCCGCGGGGTCCGCATCGAGCGCCGCGGTCCCGCCGGACGGCGCAGCCGCGCCGGCAGCGCCCGCAGCACCCGCAGCACCCGCAGCGCCCGCAGCACCCGCAGCGCTCGCAGCGCTCGCAGCGCCCGCAGCGCCGGCCGCACCGGCCGCACCCGCCGCCGCGAAGACGGTCTGGTAGCGCTCGCGGTCCATGGCGTCGTGCGGGTCGGTTTCCGCGCCGCGCTCGATGTACGGCGGCAGCGGCATGCGGCCCGCGTCGGCGAGCAGGGCCGCGACGTCGCGACCGTGCTCGACCTCGACGTCGTAGCGGCCCTCGCCGAGCGCGGCCGCGAGCCGCCACGTGTCGCCCGCCACGGCGAGGCGCTCTCCGGCGAGCAGCGTGCCGCGCGTGCCGAGCAGCACCGTGGCGTGCCGGCCGCGCGGCGCGAGCACGAGCACGGAGACGCGCCCGCCGCTCGACATCCGGTGCGCGAGCAGGCGCGCGGGCAGCACGCGGACCTCGTTGAGCACGAGCAGATCCCCCGCGCGGAGCAGCGCGGGCAGGTCCGCGACGCGCCGCTCGCCGAAGGACGCTGCCGGCGCGGTCCGGGCCTCGCGCGGGACGAGCAGCAGCCGGGCGGCGTCGCGGCGCTCGCAGGGCACCTGGGCCACGGCCTGCGGCGGGTAGTGGTAGTCGTAATCGCTCGTCCGGTCGCTCACGGCGCGCACTCTAGCCTGCGCGTCTCGCGCCTCTCGCCGCGGGCGTGCGCACCGTCGACGTCGCGCAGGGCGCGCCAGCCGCGAGCCCTCGGGAACCTCGCGGTGCGCCGACCTGCGGACGCCGCCACGCTCAGGCCAGCAGGCCCAGCAGTCGATCGGCCTCGGCCTCGGCGGCACGGCGCTGTCCGCGGCGCTCCAGCGACGCGATGTGGCTCAGCGAGACGTCCAGCCCGAGCGGGTCGAGCCGGGTGGCCAGCGCGAGCGCCGGCGCGCGGTCCCGAGGGCGCCTGTCGCGCGCGAGCAGCCTCACGGCGGAGGTCCACGGCTCGACACGCAGCGGCGCAGGCCCCCACAGCGCCAGCAACCCCTGCACATCCCGCCGCCGCAGCGCCACCGGCCGCGTGGACCGACCGTGCCCCAAGTCCCAGAGGTCGCGCGCCAGCCGCGCCGAGAGCTCGCGCGCCAGCGCCGTGCGCGCCCGCTCGACGAGTTCCGCCAGCGTGGCCGTGAACTCCGGCTCCTGCGGCGCCGAGCCCCGCAGCCAGGCCCGCACCCGCGCCACGTCGTCGATGTAGCGCCCGCAGCCGGCGCACCGGTGGGCGTGCCGCGCCAGCGCCGCGAGCGGCTGGCGCGTCGGCGCACCCACCGCGAAGCGGCACAGGTCCTGCCGCACCGGCACGCAGAGCGCCGTCTGCCGGAACACGTCCCCCGCCGGCGGCGACGGCGCGGGCGACGGCCGGACCGCGTGCGGATCCTGCGGCTCGCGCGGCTCGGCGGCCGGGGCCGGATCCGGATCCGGATCCGGAGCCGGAGCCGGATCGGCCGGCGTGACCGCCGGGTGGGTGCGGAGTGTCTCTGCCAGGATGTCCACGAGTGCTCTCCCGAACCTGTCGCTCTCCGCGACGCGCCGGGCGACGCGCGGCCGCGGACGCAGGCACGCCGCGCGGAGCGTCCGTCCGGCTGCCCGCCCGACGAACGGCGACAGAGGACACCGGGAAAGTGCGGGAATCACTGCGGATCCGTCGCGTGCCGCGCTATGCGCGTCCACGGGCTCGTGCCGCGCGCACGCGGTCCGCTAGAATGGCCCGACTCGACTGCGCGCCGGAGCCGGCGCCCTCGCGGAGACAAGACGGTGACAGCAAGCAACGAGATCACGACCTCACTGCGCCTCAAGACCGGCCTCGCCGAGATGCTCAAGGGCGGCGTCATCATGGACGTCACCACGGTCGAGCAGGCGCAGATCGCCGAGGACGCCGGCGCGTGCGCCGTGATGGCGCTCGAGCGCGTGCCGTCCGACATCCGCAAGGAAGGCGGCGTGTCGCGCATGGCGCGCATCGACATCATCGAGGCGATCATGGAGACCGTCTCGATCCCGGTGATGGCCAAGTGCCGCATCGGGCACTTCGCCGAGGCGCGCGTGCTCCAGCAGCTCGGCGTGGACTACATCGACGAGTCCGAGGTGCTGACCCCCGCGGACGAGCATTTCCACGTGGACAAGCACGCCTTCAAGGTGCCCTTCGTGTGCGGCTGCCGGAACCTGGGCGAGGCGCTGCGGCGCATCGGCGAGGGCGCGGCGATGATCCGCACCAAGGGCGAGGCCGGCAGCGGCAACATCGTGGAGGCCGTGCGGCACATGCGCGAGGTCGTGCGCGGCCTGAAGGAGCTGGCCGTGAAGGGCGAGGAGGAGCTCATGTCGGCGGCCAAGGACCTCGGCGCGCCCTACGAGCTGGTGCGCCTCGTCGCGAAGACCGGCAAGCTGCCGGTGCCCAACTTCGCCGCGGGCGGCGTGGCCACGCCGGCCGACGCCGCGCTGATGATGGCGCTCGGCGCGGAGGCCGTCTTCGTCGGCAGCGGCATCTTCAAGAGCAGTGACCCGAAGACCTTCGCGGTCGCGATCGTGAAGGCCACCACGCACTGGGACGATCCCGAGCGCGTGCTGGCCGCGAGCCGCAGCGTGACCGCGGCCGCGATGCCGGGCCTCGCGATCGACAAGCTGGACAAGAGCGAGCTGCTGCAGACGCGCGGCTGGTGAGTGCGTGACGCTGCACGTCGGCGTGCTCGCGTTGCAGGGCGATTTCGCGGCGCACGAGAGGTCCGTGGCCGCTCTCGGGCATCGCGTGAGGCGGGTGCGCACCGCGTCGCCGCTCGACAGCGTCGACGCGCTCCTGCTGCCCGGCGGCGAGAGCACGACGATGCTCAAGTTCCTGCGCGAGGAGGGGTTGCTCGAGCCGGTCGCGGACTTCTGCCGCAGCGGGCGGCCCGTGTTCGGCACCTGCGCCGGCGCGATCCTGCTCGCCAGCGAGGTGACGAGCCCGGCGCAGGAGTCGCTGGGCATCCTGGACATGACGGTGGAGCGCAACGCCTACGGCCGCCAGTCGGACAGCTTCATCACGCGGGTCTCGGACGTGGCGCCGGCAGCCGCCTCGCTCTCCGGCGTGGAGGCGGTGTTCATCCGCGCGCCGGTGATCCGCCGCACCGGCCCCGGCGTGGACGTGCTGCTGCGCCACGAGGGTCACCCGATCCTCGTGCGCCAGGGCTCCGTCTACGCCGCGACCTTCCATCCCGAGATGACCGACGACACGCGCGTGCTGGCCCTCGTGCTGCAGGGCGCCGCGTGAGCGCGCGCAAGCGCCGCGCGCCCGCGGCGCGGCCCGCGGCGACTGCGCAGCCCGTGCCGGCTGCGCGGCCCGTGCCGGCTGCGCGGCCCGTGCCGGCTGCGCGGCGCGCGACGGCTGCGCGGCGCGCGAAGCCCGCGCGTGGAGCGCGGCCTGCGGCGGCCGCATGCGCCGCGGCGCCTCCGGACCCCGCCCGCGTGAGGGCCATCCTCCGCGTGCTGGAGCGACACGACCCGCAGCCGCGCTGCGCGCTGGACTACGCCACGCCCTTCGAGCTGCTCGCGGCGGTGATCCTCTCCGCGCAGTGCACCGACAAGCGGGTGAACATCGTGACGCCGGCGCTGTTCGCGCGTTACCCGGACGCCGCGGCGCTCGCGACGGCGGACCAGGCCGACGTCGAGGAGCTGGTGCGCACCACCGGATTCTTCCGCAACAAGGCGAAGAACCTCGTCGGCATGGCGCGTGCCCTGGTCGAGCGCTTCGGCGGCCAGGTGCCGTCCGGCATGGACGAGCTGCTCTCGCTGCCGGGCGTCGCGCGCAAGACGGCCAACGTCGTGCGCGGCGAGGTCTTCGGGCTGGCGGACGGCGTCGTCGTGGACACGCACGTGCTGCGCCTCTCGGCGCGCCTGGGGCTGACCGCGCACCGCGACCCCGTCAAGGTGGAGCGCGACCTCATGGTGCTGCTGCCTCGACCCGAATGGATCCTGTTCAGCCACCGCCTGATCCGCCTGGGCCGCACCATCTGCATCGCGCGCACGCCGCGCTGCCCGGAGTGCCCGCTGTCGGCGCACTGCCCGAAGATCGGCGTCGTGTCGCCGGGACCGTCTTCACCGCGCCACGCCGCTTGATGTGCCGCGCCCGGAGGGCCGCTGCGCCGTGCGGTGCAGCGCGGCGGTGACCGCCGCGAGCGCCAGGCCGCATGACTTGTGCGCGGCGAAACGGGAGAAGATCGCCGCCGCCATGTCCGCGGACAGGTCGCGCCGCTAGACTGCCTCGCCCGCTGGCGCCTCCGCGCCGCGGTCGTCGCCGTCCTGGCGGTCTTCACAAGGGGGTTCCCATGCTCGTGATGCTGTCGCGTCCCGTCGCTTCGTTCGTCGCCGCCGTGGCCTGCTGCCTGGTGCTGTCCTCCGCGCCCCTCGCGGCGCAGCAGCTCCTGCCCCAGCCGCAGGACAGTCCGGCGGCCTCCGTCGAGCAGACCATCGGCATCACCGAGGTCAGCGTGGACTACCACCGGCCCGCCGTGAAGGGCCGCGCCATCTGGGGCGTGCTGGTGCCCTTCGGCGAGGTGTGGCGCGCCGGCGCGAACGAGAACACGACCATCACCTTCTCCACGCCGGTGAAGGTCGAGGGCAAGGACCTGGCCGCCGGCACGTACGGCCTGCACATGCTGCCCACCGCGAGCACGTGGACGGCGATCTTCAGCCGCAACGCCAGCTCGTGGGGCAGCTTCTCCTACTCGGAGAAGGAGGACGCGCTGCGCGTGACCGTGACCCCCGTGGAAGCGCCCGCCACGGAGTGGCTCGCGTACGAGTTCGGCGACTTCTCGGCCGACGCCGCCACGCTCTCGCTGCGCTGGGAGAAGCTCTCCGTGCCGATCCACCTCGCGGTGCAGACCGACCAGCTGGTGGTGGACTACGCGCGCAACGCCTACCTGCGCGGTCAGGCCGGCTTCTCGTGGCAGGGCCCGAACAGCGCGGCGGCCTACTGCCTCCGGCACAAGCTCAACCTCGACGAAGCGCTGACCTGGAGCGACCGCTCGCTCGGCATGACGCAGAACTACACCAATCTCAGCGTGAAGGCCGGGCTGCTCGAGGCGCTGGGCCACACGGCCGAGGCTGCTCCGCTGCGCCAGCAGGCCGTGGCCGTGGCCACCGAGCCGGAGCTGAACACGCTGGGCTACCAGTACCTGCAGTCGAAGCAGATGGAGAAGGCCCTGGAGCTGTTCAAGGCGAACGTCGCGGCGCACCCGGAGTCGTGGAACACGCACGACAGCCTGGCCGAGGCCTGCCAGATGAGCGGAGACACGAAGACGGCCATCGAGCACTACCGGAAGGCGCTGGAGCTCGTGAAGGACGACACCAACAAGGCTCGCATCGCGGGGACGCTCGAGCAGCTCGGCGCGATGTGAGGCGTTGCGGCGGCCGCCGGGTCCGGACCGCCGCGATCATCCGGGGCTCGCGCGTGCGGCGTTCCCCCCGCACCCACCGGAGCCTCGCCATGCTGACCGTCCGCCGTGCGATCGCCGCATCCGCACTGCTGCTCGCCGCGGGCCTGCTCGCGCCGGGCGCTGCGGCGCACGGCGGGCAGTACAAGGGGCCGGCCGCCGACAGCGGCGGCTCGAGCGGCGGCGGCGGGCCGGTGACCAATCCGGGCGGAGCGTCCACGTCGGCAGGTTCCGGCGCGGGCGGCGCGGCCGGCGCGGGCGCCTCGGCCGGCGCGCCATCCGGCGGGCGCACATCCAGCCCGCGCGGCGTCGCCGGCGGCACCGGAGCCAGTCTCTTCGCCGACAGCACGCTGGGGTGGGAGTTCTGGTGGGAGCACAACAAGGACCAGTTCCTGGAATTCCGGAGCGCGTCAGACGGCTCCGGGCAGGGCTCGGCGGCGGGGCTCACCGCGCGAGGCAGGCCGGGCCGGTCGGCGGCGCGCGCCTCGCCCGAGGTGGTGCTCGCCGGCATCATCCCCGTGCTGGAGCGCCTGCTCGGCTCGGAGAACAACCGCGACATCCTGGACTCGTCGGTGCTCGCGATCGCGCGCGTCACGCTGGCCGGCTCGCCCGAGGCCGACGCCGTCGCCGACGCCATCCGCCCGCGGCTCGCGCACAGGGAGCTGTCGGTGCGCAGCGCCGCGGTGCTCGCGCTCGGCGTGCTGGGCTCCGCGCGCCAGGCCGATCTGCTGCGCGACCTGCTGCGTGATGACTCGGCCGGCCGCGCCGCGATGGGCGGCTCCCCGGTCGACTGGCTCTCGCGCGCCTTCGCCGCGCTCTCCCTCGGCCTGATCGACGTGCCGGAGGCCGTGCCGGACCTGATCGCCGCCATCGACGCCTCGCCGGCCGCCGAGCGGGACCTCAAGATCTGCTCCATCGTCGCGCTGGGCCTGATGCACGACCCCGCCAGGCCCCAGATCGTCGCGTACCTGCAGCGCCGCCTCGCGGACAAGAGCATGGACGCGACCGTGCGCTCCTTCATCCCCACCTCGCTGGGCAAGCTGGGCGACCCGGCGGCGCTCCCGGCGCTGCTCGCCGCGCTCCTGGACACGGAGAACGATCACGCGGTGCGCCAGTCCGCTGCCATCGGGCTCGGGTTGCTCGGCCCCATGGGCAACGAGCCGGTGCGCGCGGCGCTCATGGCCGCAGCGCTCGGCGACGGCGATGCGCAGACGCGCCACTTCTGCACGATGAGCCTCGCGCAGATCGGCGCGCGGGACACGGACCCGACCGCGCAGGCCGAGGCGCATGAGGCTCTCGGCAAGCACTTCGCGCGGCAGCTCGCCGGGCCGGCTGCGGCCTCGGACCGCGCATGGGTCCAGCTCGCGGCGGCCATCTACGGGCGGCGCCAGGCGGGCGCCAAGCCGGCCCTCGCCGCCGCGCTCGCCGCGGCCTACGGCAAGGAGAAGGATCCGGGCGTGAAGGGCGCCACCGCGGTCGCGCTCGGGCTGCTGGCCCACGAGCCGCTGGCGCCGATGCTCCTCGCCGACCTCGAGCAGAGCCATGACGCGGAGCTGCGCGGCTACCTCGGCATCGCGCTCGGCCTGATGCGGCACGATCCGGCGCGCAACGCGCTGCGGAAGCTGTCGCTCGACACGACGGTCTCGCCCACGCTGCGGCTGCAGGCCGTCACGGGCCTCGGGCTGCTGCGCGATCCGGGAGCGGTCGACCTGCTGCTGGCCGCGCTGGGCACGGCGCAGACGCTGGGCGTGAGCTCGGCCATCGCGCGCGCGGTCGGGCTCATCGGCGGGCAGGGCAGCATCTCGTCGCTCGCCGGGCTCGCGTCGGACGGCAAGTCCAGCGATCTCGCGCGGGCCTTCGCCTGCGTGGCGCTCGGGCTCGTCGGCGAGAAGACGGACCTGCCGTGGAATGCGCGCATCAGCGCCGACACGAACTACGGCGCGTCGCTGCCCTCGATCCAGGAGGTGCTGGACATCCTGTAGCGGCGCGGGCCGCGCGCGGCTCCTGATAGAGTGCTGCGCGTGGACGCTCCGTCGCCTGCCAGCACCGTCGTGCCGCTGTTCCCGCTGCCTCATGGCGCGCTGCTGCCGGGCGAGCTGCTGCCGCTGCACGTGTTCGAGCCGCGCTACCGCGTCATGCTCGAGGCCGTGCGCAAGGGCGACCGGCTGCTCGCGGTCGCGACGCTGCTGCCGGGCTGGGAGGCGGACTACCACGGCACGCCCGCGGTCGCGGAGGTCGTGGGCCTCGGACGCATCGTGAAGGACCGCCTGAACCCCGACGGCACCAGCGACATCGTGCTGCACGGGCTGCTCCGCGGCCCACGAC
>Ga0193753_10002835_pt1 | contig 13286 bp, 14 predicted proteins | sample H1c2metaG_FD_144925 | JGI IMG/M metagenome (GOLD analysis project Ga0193753, IMG submission 144925) | Soil microbial communities from a riparian zone of the East river system, Colorado, United States - H1c2 | ecosystem: Environmental > Terrestrial > Soil > Riparian zone | place: USA: East... | reverse complement strand
GAACCATGTTTATGTATACCTCAGAAAAGATCTTGGGGTGCTGAGCCATGGCGTCAGAGAGGTTGCCGCCGCCTTGGACGTTGGCAATGACCTGGTCTAGTGCTACCTTGAAGCTGGCAGAGGTTGTTTGGTCGCGCATGGTCGTTAGCGACCGTAGAATGGGCACTCCGGCATTGATCATGGTAGAAAACTGCCTGGTAAAGATGACCAGGTCTTTGGCCTTGACCCCGCTCCGGCCTGGCAACTTGATGTTCATGTTTATGCCCTTGCCACCGGCTGGTTTGACCACAATCGGGCGGAGACCCTTTTGTTTGAGGAGGGCAACAGCTGCTTCCTGGGAATTGGCGGTAAGCGTACCGGTTTTGGTGTCCCCTGTCTTGGTGCGGGCAGAGTAGGTGAAGGACGAAGCGGCCATCAGTTTTTTCTCATCAATTTTCTCCAGTAGTGGTCACGCGCAGGATTTCCTCCACGGAAGTTTGGCCTCGCAGGGCTTTGACAAATCCGTCCAGCTGCATGATGACCATGCCCTCTTTTATGGCCTGGTTCTGGATGTCACCGCTGGTGGCATTGGCCACAATCAGCTTCTGGACATCCTGGGAGTTGGACAGGACTTCGTAGATGCCTATTCGGCCTTTGTAGCCAGTGTGGCCGCAGGTTTCGCAGCCGTCTTCGTGGATTTTCCAGAGGCGGGTTATTTTGGATGCAGTGGTGCTGAGATCGTCGGTTTTTGCGGATTTGCCGGTACTTACCTTGCCTACGCCGCCTTCTAGGGCCTGTTTCTCCAGGTCGTGGACGTACTGCATCACAGAACTGCTGTCGGTTTTGAAGATCCCGGCAATTTGCTTCAGTGTGGCAGCATCTGGGGTGTAGGATTCGCGGCAGTCAACGCACAGGCGACGCACCAGACGCTGGCCTACCACTGCTCGGACGGTGCTGGCAATCAGGAACGGCTCAATCCCCATGTCCAGCAGGCGCGGCAAACAGGTGGCGGCGTTGTTGGTGTGCAGCGTGGCAAACACCAGGTGTCCGGTCAGGGCGGCCTGGACAGCCAGCCCGGCGGTTTCTACATCCCGGATCTCGCCCACCATAATGATGTTCGGGTCTTGGCGCAACAGGGCGCGCAGGCCGTTGGCAAAGGTCATCCCGGCAAGGGGATTGACCTGGGTTTGGTTGGCGCCGGGGATTTTGTATTCCACCGGGTCTTCAACGGTAGAAATGTTGACACTGGGCTTGTTCAACAGGCTGAGGATGCTAAACAGGCTGGTGGATTTGCCGGAACCGGTTGGTCCCGTGACCAGCACCATGCCGTGTGGTTGGGTGATGGCTTGGTTGATGTGGGCCAGGGCGGTTCCCCAGTAGCCCAATTCTTCCAGGGGCAGGGCGTTGGACGATTCGCTGAGGATACGCATGACTACCTTTTCGCCTTCGCTGATGGGCAGGGTAGACACGCGTAGGGCGTAGACGGCGCTGCCTATTTGGATTTTGAACCGGCCGTCTTGTGGTACGCGGCGTTCATCTAGCTTTAGGTTAGACAGGATTTTGATGCGGGACACCAGGGCGCTGTGGACTTTTTTGGGCAGCTTGTTGGCTTCTTTTAGTATGCCGTCCACTCGGTAGCGGACGCTGATGTAGCTGTCCCGCGGTTCAATGTGAATGTCGCTGGCGCCACTGCGGATGGCGTATTCGATTAACAGGTTAACCGTTTGGGCAATGGGAGAATCTTCGGCCAGGTCGGCTTCGTCAACCGCTTCTTCCTTTTCCGCCTCTTCTTCGTCACTGGCCGTTACGACTTGGGTGAGTTCGTTGCTGATGTTGCCGCGGTACAGGTCCAGCGCGGTGCGAATGTCGGTGCTAGTTGCCACGTGGACCTTGATATTGTCTCCCAGCTGTTTCTGCAAAAAGTTCACCGCCTGGATGTCGTCGGGATCCTCCATGGCCAGCAGCTTGGAACCGTCTTCTTGGACATCAAACAGCACTACGCCGTACTGTTTGGCAATGCGTTCGGGCACCAGTTTTAGGACGTCACGCTTGATTTCCTTGGCGTTGATTTCCGCAAAGGGAATGTCAATTTCCTTGGCGTAGAGTTTGGTCAGATCCTTTTCGGATATAACTTCGTTTTTGACCACCAAATCCTGGAGGGGCTTTTTTTCGGCGCTAATCTGTTCTTTTAATTCAGCAAGCTTATCAGCAGAGACCTTTTTTGCGGCCACCAACAACTTTTCCACCAATGAGTCAGAAATACGCATACGTTTGACGCTTAGTATATAGGAAAACCACAACCGTAATAAGCCCGTAGTGGTCACGAACGCAAACTTTCTCATTGAATGAAATCATTTATTGAGGTGTAATGTCTATAATCATAAGGGCATAAGGGCATAAGGGCATAAGGGCATAAGGGCATAAGGGCATAAGGGCACTATGAAAACTAGCACCAAGCTGCCAGAAGCCGACCGACCGCGGGCTAACCCAAACGATATCTATCCAACCCCCGCAGGCTCGGAGGCCAGCAGCGCAACGACCAGCACAAGCATGCCGGCAAAGCCCTTTTTAAAGCAGTTTTTGGAAATATTTGGTAGTTTTTTACTTGGTCTTGTGGGCATTGGACTGGTTGGGTTTTTTCTGGGGCTTATAGTAAAAGGGCCAATTGTTTCTGCATCCGGGTATTTTAGCGAATTTGGCAATGCCCTGATGCTTATATACTTTGTGTTGCCGCTTACGGCCTTCTTTGGCATCGTTGCTTACGTCAAAAAAGATATATTATTCGCGGCTTATCCGTTGGCGATTTTTGCTATCGGAGGCTCTTTGGTGGGCACTGACCTGGTCAACCTCATAAGTGGTTACCTGCCTTACCTCAAGCCAGAAAGAGGCATTGACTATCCTCGGGCAGGCCTGCTATCTGCATCGGTTTTTATGGCATATTATGCGCTCGAAAGGCCGCTTGTTCACATCCTGCGGGCAAAAAGGCAACCAGGCTTGAGCGCAGGTCGACAGCAAGCAATCTACGGCATACTTTTGGCATTCATGGTGTTCATACTCGTGGTTGTGCCCTCGGGGGCAAGGACTCTCTACGCTGCGCAGCAACGTTCCCGTGCTGTCATACGCATTCCCAACACTGACCAGCTATTTGGCAAGCCTGCCACCGAACCCTTTCGTGACTCCAGTACATTTGGGAACATATCCATCATCTACGCCGAAGCCACCCAGCAAAAAGACGGAGTGTATCAGGAGGTAGACTCGGTAAGGATAACGCCCCTCAAGGAATGGTGGAACAGAGACTCCCGTGCTGGCTGCGGTGCAAGTGTGCGGTTTGCCAGTATCCCCGGACAAGTCGGTACTTATGAGTACAAAACAACTCCCGGGAATGTAATGTATGCCCAAACAGTGTTTACCAGGAACAGGAGCAACCCTCCAAAAGACAGTACGGCATACCGGGAACACTACTATTGTTTTGTGCTCGATTACCAGAGGTATCTGGTAATTCGGAGTGATAGTAACGGCAGCGCATATTTGGAAAAGTATCCGGCAGAACATGTTATTGATGCTATCGCGGGTGCGCAGCAGTATGTTCCTGAGTGTGTTGGCCAAGGTACTGGCTCGTCCAATTACGAATTTCAAACGCCTTTTTACTGCCGCCCCCAAGATAGTAAAAAACTCCAAGAAGCCATCGACAGCAGCAAGAAACGATTTGTAACGCCCCGCCCCTACCAGCCCAAGCAGTTCAAATGCACAACCAACAACTTACAAAGAAGTCGCCAGGTTACCTATCAAAGAGTGGGGTATTTCACTGCCGCTTTCAGAAGAGGTAAAAGACGCCTACTACTCTATCAACGACCAGGACAAAGTTTTAATTGGCTTAAAGGCGTATGCCGGTGACAAGTGTTTCGCCGGAGTCCGCGTCAACCCCACCACTGGTGTCATAGAAAAAACCGGTTACGGTTTGGCGCATGCAACCAGGAAGAAAACCAGCACGCTGGCCACCTACCCCGGCTACAAACCTGACGATTATAAAGCGGTTGGCGAGTATTCTTACGCCCTAGGGAGCAACGCGGACTTCCGCGGATGCAGCCAATTACCCAAAAAGACTGCCGATCGTTTATACGAAATCTTTGAATGGGCCGAGAAAAATATTCGCTAAAAGCCAGCATGCCCCGCCAAAATCCCCAAAAAAATATAAATCCCTGAAACAGTCCAGAATTGTTCTACACTCCGGTCAACTACTTACGGTTTGTTTTGGGTTTGTGGAGTGAACCCAAAAACGAGGCTATGCATTTTGATGCAATTTGTGGTATACCTAAAATTATGACTCAACCAACTCCTGGTGGCGAAGCTTCCGGGCCTCGGCGAAGCTTCCGGGCCTCGGCGAAGCTTCCGGGCCTCGGCGAATGCTTACCCTTGAAGAATTCCATCAAATACCGTATCAACCAACGCCCCGACCCCTGAAAGTGGGTGATGTAGTAGAGGGGCTCATGGACTCACGGGATATCAATACTTTTGAAATATGGGCAGCAAGCAGCTTGGCTGGCACGGATGTGCCGAGAGTTAGTGTCGCCAGTAGGACTTTGGCATCGGTTTTACGACCAAAGGGATTCAATGGCGGTTTGGTTAATAGCGTAGGTGTTGTGGTGCCCACTGATTTGGAGTGGATCAATAGGGTGACGACTCAACCTTCCGAGAGCAGGCTGACTCCTGGTAGGGTTCTAAGCGTGGTGGTGGGTGCGGATATGCTGTCAGGGGTACAGGTAAAAGGCCATGTAGCACTCGGCGCTACTTACTTTAGGCGCTCTCCTAACGCTAGGAATGGCCTGGTGGGTCGGAGGCTTGGTTCGACAGAAAAGGTTAAAGAAGGGGCAGAAATTGCTACTGCGCTTAAGGCTGAATCTGCACAGCGAGCCCGTCTCTTTGCGGCAATCGCCCTCCAATCTCCTTATTCTGGTGGCCTGCCAGGGCTTGGGTCGCGGCGGTAGCGATAAGTATATAACTTCTGATCTTTGAGATGCACCGGGTCGTACCCTGTGCATCGGAGCTTCAGGGTCGGACCTTGTAGGGTGTAAAAATTACTGAGGGTCACCATAAGCAGGTTTGCTATACTTAAGCAGTAAAACATTGTGAAAGTATGGGTGGATAAAAGGGGCAATAGGAACGCATGGCAAAAAAAGAACCGAAGGCGGATCCAACCAAAGATCCAAAACCTCAAGACGCGGGGGGTGGTAAGGCTAAAGCCCTTGGCTTGGCGATGGAGACGATCGAAAAGAACTTTGGTAAGGGTTCTATTATGAAGCTGGGCGACGCCCACAAAACAGCGGTAGAAACCATCCCCACCGGGTCGCTGAGCCTGGACATTGCCCTGGGCGGCGGTCTGCCTAAAGGCCGCGTGATCGAGGTCTACGGCCCGGAAAGCTCTGGTAAGACTACCCTCACCCTTCATGCCATTGCGGCCATACAGAAACAGGGCGGGACAGCAGCATTTATCGACGCCGAACACGCCCTGGATCCGGCCTACGCCCAGCGCATTGGCGTGGACACCGAAAACTTGCTGATTTCCCAGCCAGACAATGGCGAACAAGCTCTGGAGATCACCGAGACCCTGGTTCGCTCCAATGCTGTCGACTTGGTAGTAGTAGACTCCGTGGCCGCCCTGGTACCACGGGCAGAGATCGAAGGCGACATGGGCGACAGCCTGCCAGGCCTGCAAGCACGGCTCATGAGCCAGGCGCTGCGCAAACTGACTGGTGTGATTTCCCGATCCAAAACCACGGTTATATTCATCAACCAAATTCGCATGAAGATCGGCGTCATGTTCGGCAACCCAGAAACAACCACTGGTGGTAACGCGCTGAAGTTCTACGCCAGTGCCCGTATGGACATCCGCCGTATTAGCCAGATCAAACAAGGCGAAAGTATCATTGGCAACCGTACGCGGGTAAAGGTGGTCAAGAACAAGATTGCCCCGCCTTTCCGTCAGGCAGAGTTCGACATCATGTACAACGAAGGTATCAGCAAAACTGGCGACGTACTGGATCTAGCCGTAGAGCGTAATATTGTCGAGAAATCTGGTGCTTGGTTCTCTTACGGCGGCAACAAGATTGGTCAGGGCCGCGAAGCTACCAAGGGTTACCTAAAAGAAAACCCCAAAGTCCTGGACGAGATCGAAAAGAAAGTCCGCGCCGAAGCAACCGCCGAAGCAAAAACTGCCGCCGAGAAATAACCATGGATACGCAGGCATTCGAGGGCTAGGTATAAAATGGCAGCCTTCACACATATTTTCGTAGTAGACGAACAAGGTAAACCGGTGGGTCTTTTCCCAAAGGAAGAGGTGTGGGCTAAGGGACTCTTGCACCGCATCGTGCGAGTCATGGCCGAGGACAGCCAGGGCCGTATCTTGCTGCAAAAACGATCACCTCATATGGATCTCTTTCCCAATACCTGGGATCACTCAGCGGCGGGACATGTGGACGAGGGCGAGACTTACCAGCAGGCGGCGCAGCGAGAAACAGAGGAAGAGATCGGGGTCAAAAATGCCGTGCTTGAAGAAATAGCCAGTTGGTCTACCTATGACGTGGTGAATGGTCGAATCCTCAACCGTCTAAATAAACTATATCGTGCACGCCTCGATGCCCCGTCTCTGGATCTCGAAGAAGCAGAAGTCAGTGAGGTCAGATGGTTCACGCTGGCAGAGATTAGTCGGCTCATCAGGGAACACCCCGACCAAGTCACGCCTGGGTTGATTCAAGTCATGCAGGATTATTACAGTTTAGTATGAAGATCACAGACATCAAGCAGCAAGTGAAGCGTCAGGACCGCTACTCTATTTTTGTTGACGGCAAATACCTGTTTTCATTTTCTGAAAACGAGCTGATGAGCTCTGGCCTCAAAATCAACCAAGAATTATCAGAGCAAGAGTTGCTGGCGCTCAAAGACCAGGCGGTTTTGGACAAGGCTTATGACCGCACGCTCAACCTTATTTCGCATCGCCCTAGGTCCGAGTGGGAGCTTCGTGACTACATGAAGCACAAAGACTACGACGAAGACGTGGTCGCTCAAACGATAGAGCGGCTGAATCAGCGCGGTTACATAAACGACGCCGACTTTGCCCGGCGCTGGGTGGAAACGCGGCGATTACTGAAGAGCACCAGCAAGCGCCGGCTGGCCCAAGAGCTTCGGCACAAGCGTATCGCTGACGACATTGTCCAGCAGGTGCTCGAGGCCGACGAAACCGACGAGCACCAGGTACTACGCGAGCTGGTAGAAAGAAAGCGCAAACAAACCAAGTACCAGGACAACCTCAAGCTCATGCAGTACCTCGGCCGCCAAGGTTTCTCCTACGACGATATCAAAACTGTGCTCCAAGAATAGGGTTCTAAGCCTCTCTGCTCGGGGCTTCCACACACACCCCCAGACAGGCGGTTCCAGAAACATGACTGACCAGTTGACAAGAACTATCCGGCCCTTGCGGAACTTGCCTGCTTTTATTAATGATTCATAGGAGTACAGGCTTCAAACAGTCCTCAGGGCGCGGGTAGCCCTTGATCAACTACTCAATCAGTTTCTGTAAAGCCTGATCTGGAGATGGTATGGCAATCCCGGCCACGTAGTCGGACTTTCCCGCATGGAAGACATGTACGCTTTGGCCAAACAGATTAGACGCCAGCTGGTAAGCACCCGCGCTCCGAGGACTGTCCGAAGTTCTGCTATTCCGTTAAGTTAATTAATAGAAAGCAGAACGAGTTCCGCAGGGAGCCGGATGCTTGCCTGCCTGGGGGCTAGTCTTGTTTTGGCCAACCGCGTACTGGCTTGCTTGCGGGGAAGGCCTAGTAGTGGAGGCTAGAGAGCGCCTGCCTGGAGGTATAAATGCAAGCCGGAGCAGTATGATCCTGGGCGTGTGCGTAAATCTGGCTAAAATCTGTTTGTAAAGATTGAGAAGAGCGGCGTGCAGTGCACGGGGTGGCGGATGCCGGGGCGCACTGCACGCGCTCTTCTGTGGGGACTCTTGTTGGAACGTACCTTGACACCGTTGATGGTGGCAACGCGTCTCAGTCTCATGAAGCACTCCTTGCGTGTGAAGCCGTATGGAAAAGAACGATCTTAATTACTATAACATAATTCTAAATAAATACAATAATCCCTAGCTGAACCACCCTCACTTCCCCCCACCCCGCGTCCGGGCGTTCCCGTGCCTGTCCTTGATGCTTGAGTTGGACCAAAAAAGACGGCACACTGTTTTCCGTATCGTCTAAAACAAGGAAAACAAACATGCCGCCAAACAATATTGTACGGGACGTCCGTGTCCTGATTCAAAACAAACTGCTGCCCCAGGTTCCAAAGAAGTGGGCACCTCAGTTCACCTTCGGGATGCAGGCGTTCAGCCTGCGTCCGTTCCAGAGTGCCAACAGCAACGCCCGGATGGCAGTTGGCAACGCAGCTACAGCATCCACCAAGTGCGACCGATTGCTGGCCAACGTTCGGTTGGCGGCACACCTGGGCGTGGCCTTTGACACCCTGAAACTCGTTCGTCCCGGTAGCTTCATTAATATAGACCACAGTGACATGCATGGCCTCACAGCACTCGTTGGCGCAGTCCAAACAAGGAAGGGCGCGGCCCTTCCTTGTTTGGTGGAAGCCACCTACGCCCAGCATATACCAGCAGCAGGAAGCCAGAAGAGTACACCACGCGGGCAACGTTTGCGGGCTGCCATGGTACTGGCCAGAAGAACACAGTCTTTCACAGGCCACACTATTGATGCCCTTCAGGGCTTTGCTGACCGTCTGGGCTTTTGGCCACGCCTCGTCTTCGACCGAGGCTTTGGCAATGAGTCGCTGATAACTCATCTGGCAGCCGAAGGCTGCCTGTTCTACGTTCGTATGAAAGCTGGACGCTTGGTGGAACTAGACGGACACCAGACGAAAATCCAGCATATTGCGGAGAAAGACTCAACCATTGGGCTCTACGGACTCACCCTTCGGGTGATCCGGAGTCCAAAAAGCCGGAGGGCCACAGAGCCGTGGTATATCCTGACCAATGATATGAGCAGCTCACAAACCAAGGTTGTCCGCATTTACTACCATCGCTTTGAGATCGAAGAAACGTTCAAAGACATGAAACATGTCTTTGAACTAAAGCGAACCAGACTCAACAGGCCGAACAGTTTGAAGGTACTGCTGTGGTTCGTGTGTCTTGGCATTGCGTTGCTCTACCTTGCTACCAAGCCAACAAAACAACAGACCACAGCTACCCATTCCAAGAAACAAACCTCCTGGCTCCGCCAGGCTTATGAACAACTGCAGCAGGCCTACGGCCTGCTGCTTTGGGGTGATGACGGATGAGGGGGAAGTGAGGGTGGTTCAGAATCCCTAGAGGGCACGTCCTGTGAGTGTAATCAAGGACTGAGTGAGCTTTTTAAGTGGCAGCAGATCATCAGAATTGTGGCCCTCCTGGGTCTGCCGTACCCAGAGTGGCTTTTCGCCCTGGCTGCTCACCCAAAATAGACTGCTAATATGATTTATTTCAGTGGCTATACCCGGATCAAGCGGCAGGGCATAGACCGACACCGGAGGCTTGTCATCGGGGGGTTTGATACCGGCTCCTTCTAATATTTTCTTTATGACATCAGGGTCTGTAAGTGACATGAGACGATGCTCGTCCTCTGTAAATATACTTGCAACGAGTTGTTTATCAGGAATAGAGCCCCCATATGGGTCTAGCTCAACCACGTGCAGGGTGCCCTTGCCGGCAAACACCTCAAGCTTCACGACGTTGCCCGCCACAAAAACGGTCGGTTCTGTGTGGTCGGCAATCTCTAGAAATCGGCGATCACCATCGTTCATTTCGGGATTATAAACTTCATGCACCGCATGGCCGGGTGCTTGGGTCGTACTGGCAAAAAATTCTTGTTTCTCTAAAAAAGAAAAAGGGGTTTCGGGTGACATAAGATTTTATTAAAACATAAATTAACCTGAGCGCAAAATATTACAAGCTAGACTGCTATGCTTGCGGGTATGGGCCCCTTATGCCCCTTCAGGATTTCCTGGATGATAATTTTCTTAGGGGTGATCTCGACAATCTGAGTACGGTCTATGCTAAGCTGCCCGCCGCTAATACTCTTTAACAAGGTCTGGTTGACGTAGAGCTTTTGAATATAAAACGTGGTGGTTTCCAGCGCGTAGTCGGTTACCTTGCCAATCTTTTCTTTACTGACCGTCTCTACCGACCTGCCCAGCAGCTGAAAGTTTAGCTGCAGCACATCAGTCAAACGCACCAGCTCTTCTGGTTCGCTCAGTACTTCTATGTCGTCTATCACAAAGCCTTGTGGTAGCAGATCCCGAATATCCTGGGTGAGCAAAATGGGCTGCTTTTTTTCGAAGTCACAATAGAATCCCTCGATCTTCAGGTTGTTTGGGTTGATGATGTGCCCCACGGTGCGCGCTACTTCTCCACCGGTGCGCAAAGACATAACAGGAACGGATTGGAATGATGAGCCCAACTGCAACATATAGCTCCAGTATACTCCACGCATTTCGACAGATGGTACTATATACGCTATGACTCTCAGTGTTGTCTCAGCCAGTCCAGAACAAACGATGACCATTGCCGAAACTATAGGCCGCCAGCTAAGGGGTGGTGAGGTTATCGAGCTAGTGAGTGATCTTGGTGGCGGCAAGACTACCCTTACGCATGGTTTGGCAAAGGGCATCGACAGTCCGGACCGCGTGGCCAGCCCAACCTTTACTGTTAGCAAGCTCTACGTGGGCAAAAAACTAGAGATGTATCATTTTGATTTTTATCGCTTGGCCGAGCCGGGGCTGATGGAGCACGAGCTTCAGGATGTCCTGGGCGACCCCAGCATAGTTATTGTGGTGGAGTGGGGCAGCGTGATGGCACATGTCTTGCCGGACGAACGGCTGACCATTCACCTAAAAAGCATCGGCGATACCGAGCGCAACCTAGAAATAACCTACCCAGAGAAACTAAAATACCTGGTGGAGAAACTGGCATGATACTAACCCTACGCACTGATAAACCCCCTATGAGACACCCACAGGTGGGTTTCTCATCGCGCCGGGATCGAAATAAATTCGATCGCGGGCTGCTCTTCCCGGCTGGGGGTAGTGTAGCGTGTTAGTTTTAATCCTACGCACTGATAAACCCGTGTCCGAGATTGGGCTTTACGATGGCGACAAACAAATTGCTTACCATACATGGCAGGCCCATCGCCGACTAGCCGAGACCATTCACGACACCATAAAAGAAACGTTGGATGGACAGGGCAAGACGCTGGCTGATATTTCTGGACTCATTATCTACAAAGGCCCGGGCAGTTTTACGGGGCTTAGGATTGGTACCAGTGTAGCTAACGCCCTGGCCTATAGCCAGGACGTGCCAATTGTGGCTACTGCCGAAGAAGACTGGATTCAGGAGGGACTGAAGCTGCTGCGGACAGATCCCCAAAAACACGTGGTCCCCGAATACGGTTCTGCGGCTATCACCACAAACCCCAAAAAGTAGCTACGCTAGCTGGGCTTTGGCTCGGCGGACAAACTCGGCCACTTGATCGTCCAGGTCGGCGCGGGAAGTTTCGAATGTGTATATGTATGGAAGTTCTTGTACTCCGGGGGCGGCGTGCAGCTCTTTGCGCTGGTACAGATCCAGGGCGTGGTTTATATCTCTGAATAAAAAGCCCGGACCGCGTGCCTTTATATTTTTGACAGTCACGTCTTCTGGGGCTTGCACGCGAATCCACAGCTCTGTTATGCCTAGTTCTTGGTCGACTTGGCCAAGTAGTTCACGAGAAATAGGTGCCGCAAAGTCGCCGTCGTGAGCAATATTGTAGCCCTCTTATTTCAGGCGGATACAGGCTTCTTGGGTGATATACATGGCGTCATCAAAAGGTAAGCCTTTGGTGCGGAGCAGACCACGCACTTCGTCGGCCGATACCCGGATGGCGGGCAATTGGGCGCAGATCTTTTTCAGCACCGTGGTTTTTCCGGTTTCTATTAGTCCAACAGGGCAGATACAAAATTGGGGTTTTGATTTTGCAGCCTCTAACTTGTCTAGCTGGTCGTAAAATTCCATGGCTAGTTCTTTGACCTGATCTGGTGGCATTTGTGCGGGCATAGGGTAGTCTCCTGGTGTTAGTCAAAATCAGAATAACACCGATAGTTTTTTAGGCAAATCCAAGGGTCGCCGTAATGGGTGCGTGGTCAGAGAGGCCAAAGGGCAGAATGGCGTACCCTTGCTCTTCTACGTCCTCAGAAATAAAAATACGGTCAAACTTTCCTTTTATAACTCTGCTCATATGGGTTGGCATGGAAACGTGGGCACCACATTCCGTAAAGCCCTCTGCCTCCATAAGGGTGTGCAAGCTTCGTGCGACGAGCGGGTAGTTAAAGTCTCCGGCAAGTATGACGGGCAGTGTATCGCCTTGGGCGGTGACTCCTTGCAGTATCTCTTGCAGCTGCTTTCGTCTGGCGCGGCTGGGTGCCAACAAGGCAGAGAGATGTATGTTTGCCACCACAATCAGCTTGCCGGTAGCCAAAACCTTAAAATGTGCCACCTGAAAGATGCGGCCGCCATTTCGTTCCTGCCAGGGTAGCGGCAATGCGAAACGCTCTAGGCTTATGAGCTCGAGCTGCCGAGGATTGTAATAAATGGCCATGCCGGCATTCTTCCAGGCAGACGTTGTGGCGGTCTTTTTGCTCTGACGATGTATGAGCGGAAGCCGGTGTACATAGGCATGCGAGCCGGCAAGCCTGAGGCCCTGCACGCTTTTTTTGAGGTCGCTTGGGTAACACTCTTGGAGGCAGATAATGTCAAGCTGTTGTCCGTCAACTATTTCGGCAACCTCATGGTAGGCCTTGTGCCACCAGAGGTTGTATGAGGCTATGCGAATTCTGGAGCGTGGCTCTTTGCGAGAGTTAGACATTAGGAATAACTATAACAAAATCAACTTTACAACCGCTTGCACTGGTGTATAAAAAAGGGCATGGAAGACTATTCAGACTATGTAGTTGTTTTTGGCCGTGGGTTGACCCAGTTTGACGGAGAATGGCAGATGTCTATCGGTACGCAGCGGCGCGTAGAGGCTGCCCTGGAATACACAGAACAGTACGCGGTAGATGGCATATTTTTGCTAGGTGGTTATTCCAAGTGGGCACCCGTGCCGCCTCCGGGCGTAACTGAAGCCGGACTTATGTTGGCGGATATCCAGGACGAGCTAGACTACGGGGTGCCTGTCCTGACAGACGAGGGCATGACATCCCGGGATACTTTTGACAACGCCGTTAACCTGGCA
>Ga0193753_10002834_pt1 | contig 13292 bp, 11 predicted proteins | sample H1c2metaG_FD_144925 | JGI IMG/M metagenome (GOLD analysis project Ga0193753, IMG submission 144925) | Soil microbial communities from a riparian zone of the East river system, Colorado, United States - H1c2 | ecosystem: Environmental > Terrestrial > Soil > Riparian zone | place: USA: East... | reverse complement strand
CGGCAATTAAAAAAGTAAAGACTTCCGTTTCATTCAATGAAAGAATGGATGAGACTACGGAACTGGTTAAATATGTATTACCAGCTCACCATTACCTGGAAAGCTGGGGCGATGCGGAACTGAAACCCGGTTATTTCAGTATGCAGCAGCCCACCATCAATCCATTATTTAAAACCCGCCAGTTGCAGGATACATTGCTGAAATGGTCTGGCAGTACAGTGGCTTACCACGATTATTTTAAAAATTACTGGGTAGGTAAAACAGGCAGTGAAGAAGGATATGAAAAAGCATTAATGACCGGGGTAGTAGAACCTGAAGCAGCAGCGGCAGGCAGCGCGGCATTCAGCAATGCAAAACTTGCTGAAGCAATAGCTATTACAGGTGGAAAGAAAAACGTTGGCAAATACCAGCTGGTTATATACCAGAAACCAATATTGGGCGATGGCCGCCAGGCGAATAATCCATGGTTGCTGGAAGCGCCGGATCCTATTACAAGGGCTGCCTGGGACAACTATGTAATGGTATCTCCTGCCCTTGGAAAAGAATTACTGGGCGTGGATATTAGCGATCGCAGACAGTCAGATACATTTGAAGTGCATCCCGATAAACCCGTACTGAAAATTAAAGTAGGCAGCCAGGAAGTATTGCTTCCTGCATTGATTATACCCGGCATGGAAGTCAATACCATTGCTATTGCAGTTGGTTACGGAAGAAATGTAAAATCCGGACGTGCTACAGTTGGCGCCGGTAAAAATGTTTACCAGCTTGCGCCGGGCGGAGACTGGAATGTTACCAATGCTGATATTGAGCTAGTAAAAGGTGAAACGTATAAAGTGGCACAGGGCCAGACCCACAGTTCTTACGAAGGCCGGGTGGAAGTGGTAAAAGAAATGAAGCTGGAAGAGTTTAAAAAGAAACCCACGGAAATACTGGAAGAAAGAAACAAAGAATTGATTCCTTTCGGTGGCCTTGAAAATTTCAGCAAAGAAGGAACCATTTATCCTTATTATGATAAGCCCGGCATTAAATGGGGCATGAGCATCGACCTGAACAGTTGTTTTGGTTGCGGCGCCTGCGTGGTGGCTTGTACGGCAGAAAACAATGTAGCGGTTGTGGGTAAGAGTGAGGTATTGCGTTATCATGATATGGCCTGGTTGCGTATTGACCGTTATTTTAGCGGTAACCCTGCAGAACCGGATAGCATTCAGACTATTTTTCAACCCATGCTTTGCCAGCATTGCGATAATGCGCCCTGCGAAAACGTTTGCCCGGTAGGTGCTACCAACCACAGCAGTGAGGGGTTGAACCAGATGGCTTATAACCGTTGTGTTGGTACAAGGTATTGCGCCAACAACTGTCCTTATAAAGTACGCCGTTTTAACTGGGCCGATTATACCGGGGCCGACAGTTTCCCCAACAACCAGGACCAGCAGATAGTAGGTCACCTGGGCGATGCGGTGCATATGATGAATGACGATCTAACCCGCATGGTAATAAATCCGGATGTTACTGTAAGAAGCCGTGGTGTTATTGAAAAATGTTCTTTCTGCGTACAACGTTTGCAGGAAGGCAAGCTAAAAGCCAAAAAAGAAAACCGCACGCTTACAGACAGCGATGTAAAAACAGCTTGCCAGCAGGCCTGCGCAGCAGATTCCATTGTATTTGGTAATGTAAATAATAAAGACAGCGAAATCAGCACCGTGCGCCGCGAAAACCAGCATCGTTTGTTTTACGCGCTGGAGCAATTGCACGTTTTGCCCAATGTTAACTACCTGGCCAAAATACGCAATACCGACCTGTTAACAGGTGTACCCGAAGAGCATGAAGAACATGGTGCAGAAGGTGCTGAGAAGAAAGAAGAAAAAGCACATGGATAACCGTTAGTAAAGGAATCTAAGAGTAGAAAGGAATCAGATATATATAGTTTATATAGTTCTTGTAAGAAATCGTTTAAAGGCTAACAGCTAACAGCTAATAGCTAAAAGCTAAAGAAATATGTCATTACTCAGATACGAATCCCAGGTACGCGAACCACTGGTAACAGGCTCAAAAACCTATCACCAGGTTACAGAAGATATTATCAGGCCAATAGAAATGAAGCCAACCCGCTTATGGTATATTGGTTTCTTTATATCGGTAGCTTTATTGTGCTTTGGTATCTGGTCTGTTACCATGGAGGTAACCTACGGCGTAGGCCAGTGGAACCTGGGTAAAACCATTGGATGGGGCTGGGATATTACCAACTTCGTTTGGTGGGTGGGTATCGGTCACGCAGGTACGCTGATTTCTGCTATCTTATTATTGTTTCGCCAGGGCTGGAGAACGGGTGTAAACCGCGCAGCGGAAGCAATGACCATTTTTGCGGTAATGTGCGCAGGCCAGTTTCCTATCTGGCATATGGGTCGTGTATGGATGGCCTTTTTTGTATTGCCCTATCCAAATACAAGAGGTCCATTATGGGTAAATTTTAATTCACCCCTTCTCTGGGATGTATTCGCCATATCAACTTATTTCACCGTATCATTATTATTCTGGTATGCTGGTTTGCTGCCCGATTTGGCAAGCGTGAGGGACAGGGCCAAATTGAAATGGCGGAAATTCATGTATGGCCTGATGAGTTTCGGCTGGACGGGTTCTACCAAACACTGGCAGCGCCATGAATCACTATCATTGGTATTGGCCGGGTTGGCAACGCCGCTTGTATTGTCTGTACATACCATTGTATCTTTTGACTTTGCCACTTCTATTGTTCCCGGTTGGCATACTACCATCTTTCCTCCTTACTTTGTTGCAGGTGCTGTATTCTCTGGTTTTGCCATGGTACAGACGCTGTTGCTTGTTACCAGGAAAGTTTTAAGGCTGGAAGATTATATTACACTGGAGCATATTGAGGTAATGAATAAAGTAATTGTGCTCACGGGTTCTATTGTGGGTGTGGCTTATATAACAGAATTGTTTATCAGCTGGTACGGGCAGAATCCTTATGAAGCCGCTGCTTTCAGGAACCGTTGGGATCTGTCTACCCCTTATGCCTGGGCCTATTATATTATGATGGGTTGTAACGTATTGTCTCCCCAATTTTTCTGGTTTAAAAAATTGCGCCGTAACCTCTTGTTTACTTTCTTCATGAGTATACTGGTAAACGTGGGTATGTGGTTCGAGCGTTTTGTGATCATCGTTACTTCTATCTACCGTGATTACCTGCCCAGCAGCTGGAGCACGTATTATGCACCCAGTATTTTTGAAGTTGGATTTTACATGGGAACTTTTGGATTGTTCTTTACCTGCTATTTCCTGTTTTCTAAATTCTTCCCTGTAATTGCACTGGCCGAAATCAAGCATATATTAAAGAAGAATGGCGAAAGCTTTAAAGAAAATATGACAAGGATAGATGCGCAACCGGCCGATGAATTTGCACATGAACACGCGCACGATCATGGGGTGTAAAAACCTGGTTCGGGAAATTTGTGCAAAGAAGAAAATATTTATTTGAATCGTAAAAAGCTCGTAGCTCAAAGCTAATAGCTCAAAGCTTAAAAAAAATGAGTGTAAAAAAATTTGTTGTAGGCTGTTTTGATGAAGAATCAGCGCTGTTTTCCGCGGTGAAGAATGTGCGTAAAAGCGGCTACAAGATCCATGATGTGTACACGCCTTTTCCTATTCACGGGCTCGACAGGGTAATGGGTCTGCGTGATACCAGCCTCCACACTGCCGGTTTTATTTATGCCATTACGGGTACCTCAACGGCTATAGGATTTATCAGCTGGATATTTACAAAAGACTGGCCCCTGAATATCGGTGGTAAACCGCATTTTGCCTTACCCGCATGGATACCTATTATTTTTGAGCTGACTGTATTGTTTGCAGCAGTAGGTATGGTACTTACATTTTGTTATTTGTGCCAAATGGCGCCTTTTGTAAAAAAACATCATTTTCACCTGAGGGCTACAGATGATTTATTTGTAATGGTGATAGAACCAACTGCCAAAACAAACGAAGAAGAGGCATTGGCTTTCCTGCAAAAACTGGGTGCGGTAGAAACAAATGTACAGGAAGCAGAGAGTGGCTGGTGGCTGGGCAGGTACGACAGGGACACGCTGCCTTTTGAAGTCAGGGAAGCAAATGTTTAAGCATAAAATTTGAAACGATTTTTTATTTCAATACAGATGAAGAAATTATCTATCATAGCAATTGTAACAGCGGTTATCATTCTTTCACAAAGCTGTAGTGATGTGCAGCGTACACCCAGCCGGGTGTACATGCCGGATATGGCCTATAGCGTAGCCTATGAAACATACGCAGACCATAGCAGGCTTACTGACTCGGGCATTTTTTACAATGCCCGGCCGGTACCCGGCACGGTAAAAAGAGGGGAAGGCGCCTATCATTATGAAATGCTGACCGATACAACAGGTACTTATAATACCTCTTCAAACCTCAAAAACCCATTGCCGCCGATGGATACTGCGCAAACCATAGAAGCGGAAAGATTGTACCTGGTTAATTGTGGTATTTGCCATGGCAAAGGTTTAAAAGGCGATGGCCCCCTGCATACAAGAAGCGATGGAACCGAGGGACCTTATTCTCCGGCGCCTGCTAACTTTATTGATCCTGCTTTTGGTGGAGGTAAATATTATGCTATGTCAGAAGGAACCATGTTTCATTCTATAACATACGGTAAAAATTTTATGGGTAGTTACGCTTCGCAGGTTACACCAAAGCAGCGCTGGATGATTGTCAGTTATATTAAATCGAAACAGGCAAAACCGGCAGCTGCAGCTACTGCGGCTCCTGCTAAAGATTCGGCAGCGGTAAAAAAATAATGGGTCGGTATTAAGATTGAACGATTATAAATTTATTGAGAATGTCGTCATTAAAAGAACAATTTGAGATTCCTTCAAAGTACAGAACCTGGTCAATGGCATTGATGGGTATAGGTGTTGTATCTGTAGTGGTTGGATATTTTATGTATGGTACCGGGGATGAACAACGCCAGGCAAGGTTTTGGGGCACCATGCTGCAAAACAGCACGTATTTTCTTTTAATCTGTAATGCGGCTATGTTCTTTATTTGTGCTACCACGCTGGGCATGGGTGCTTTCCAAATGGCATTCCGCCGTGTAACAGAAGCCATTTCTGTAGCAGTTATTCCATTGGGCGTTATTGCATTGATTGTTTTGTTGTCATTGATTTTTGGGCACCATAACAATGTTTACACATGGCTTACACCCAAAGGCGATAAAATACTGGAAGGCAAAAGCGTTTTCCTGAATGCCAATTTTTTTGTGGTATGGACCATACTCACCATTGGATTATGGATAGTATTGGGGTATAAAATGAGAAGCCTTTCACGTGAACTGGATGAGAACCCGTTACCTGATGTAGAAAGTGGGAAAAAATATATTTTTAAAAATACCGTTTGGGCTGCTTTGTTCCTGGTATGGTTTGCATTAACGGTTGCTTCCACCGTGCCCTGGTTATGGCTGATGAGTATTGATGCACACTGGTATTCTACCATGTACAGCTGGTATACTTTTGCCAGTACGTTTGTGGCCGGTATGTCATTGATTGCCATATTTGTTATCTATCTTAAAAACCGGGGTTATTTACCACTGGTGAATGAAGAACATTTACATGACATTGGTAAGTTCATGTTTGCCTTCTCTATTTTTTGGACCTATTTATGGTTTAGCCAGTACATGCTGATATGGTACAGTAACCAGCCGGAAGAAACAATTTATTTTGTGGACAGGATTGGTACGCACCTTCGTTCAAACGGTTTTAAAGGCATTTTCTTTTTAAACCTGATTATTAACTTCCTTGCTCCTGTATTGATATTAATGCGCAGGGGTTCAAAAAGAAATTATACTACCATGACGTTCATGGCGGTGCTGATTATATTCGGTCACTGGCTCGATTTTTATCAAATGGTATTTCCGGCTTTAACCAAGGATGCAAACGGACAAACACATGCCAGCCTGAATCTTTTTGATTTTGGTGTGGCGGCAGGTTTTGTTGGCCTGATTATGTTTGCCACGGCAAGGGCTTTAACCAAAGCGCCACTGACAGCCAAAAATCATCCGTTCTTTAAAGAAAGTATTATTCATCATACATAATTAATGTAGTTGGCAGAACCTTATCCCTCCTTTGTCGGGGAATTAAGGGAAGTCTTAAACAAAAAGATCAGTTGGGGCAATTATTTTAAAACTTTGTATAAATCATTAAGCGGTTATGTCTGTAACAACCATTTTTATATTGACGATTTTGTTACTGGGTTTTCTCATTACTTTCCAGATAGCAAAAGCCAGTGAGTATGTGGGCATTTTGAAAGGAGAGAAGAAAACACTGGAACAAAATAACCGCATCAATGCATTTTTGCTCATGCTTTTCCTGGTAGGCGGTCTTGCTGGTGTTTATTGGTGCCATGAACTTTTTAAAGGAAAAGTACTGGGAGAAGCGGCTTCAGATCATGGCCAGAAGATTGATAAAATGCTTTACCTGACTATTTATATAACCGGGGCGGTATTTGTGCTTACACAGGTATTGTTATTCTGGTTTGCTTTTAAATACCAGTATTCAGAAAAAAGAAAAGTATACTACCTGCCGCATAACAATACACTTGAATTAATCTGGACCGTGGTACCCGCTATTTTCTTAACCGTTCTGGTAGGCTATGGTTTGTTCTACTGGTTTAAAATTACCGGCGATCCTCCAAAGGATGCGATGGTAGTGGAAATAACCGGTAAACAATTTGAATGGATAATGCGCTATCCCGGTAAAGACGATGTCTTCGGCAGAAAATATTACAAGAACATCAACGATGGACAAGACAACACGCTGGGTTTAATATGGGAAGACGTACCCAAATTAAACCTTAAGTCCGATAAAGCAGCGCAGGATGATATTGTAACAAATAAAATGATGCTGGTAGCAGGCAAACCCGTTAAGTTAATCATCGGTTCAAGAGATGTAATACATGATGTGGGCCTGGTGCATTTCAGGATGAAAATGGATGCGGTGCCCGGTACACCTACTACAATGTGGTTTACTCCGCTCTATACCACCAAAGAAATGAAGATAAAAACAAACAACCCTGATTTTGTATATGAAATTTCCTGCGACCAAATGTGCGGTAAAGGGCATTACTCTATGAAAGGCCAGATAGAAGTAGTAACACAGGCGGAGTTTGACATCTGGATGATTGGTCAAAAACCAAAATACCAGACAGCAGTTTTGGATAAACAAAAAACAGATAAACCCGCAGCAGATACTACCGCCAAAACAGCTGTAGTAACCAATGTGGCGCCCAATACAGTAGCGGTAAAAAAATAATAGCACACAAATCAATTTCTCTCTCCTTGGGAGAGGGATTAAGGGTGAGGTCAATAAAAAGAACGATTAGTTACCCGATAAATGAATTTTTGATATGAGTAATGAAGACATAATACACGGAGCAGAAGTACATACTTCACATGATGCGCATCATGATGAACACCATGTGCACCACCATAAGGAAACATTTATTACCAAATATGTGTTCAGCCAGGATCACAAAATGATTGCCAAGCAATTTTTAATTACTGGTATCATCTGGGCTTTTTTGGGCGGTTTAATGTCTGTATTATTCCGTTTGCAACTGGGCTATCCTGATCAATCTTTTCCCTGGCTGGAAGATATTCTGGGGCATTGGGCAAAAGGTGGTAAAATTCAACCTGAATTTTATTATGCGCTGGTAACCATGCATGGTACGGTACTGGTGTTCTTTGTATTAACAGCAGGATTGAGTGGTACATTTGCCAATTTTCTTATTCCCCTCCAGATAGGTGCAAGAGATATGGCTTCTCCTTTTCTCAACATGCTGTCTTACTGGTTTTTCTGGATGGCCAGTGTGGTAATGCTTTCTTCTTTATTTGTACAAACCGGACCGGCAAGTGGTGGATGGACTTCTTATCCTCCACTAAGCGCATTGGGCGGTGCATCCGAAGGTTCTAAAACTGGAGTGGATTTATGGCTTGTCAGTATGGCATTGTTCGTGGTATCATCACTGTTAGGCGGCTTAAATTATATTTCTACCATCCTTAACATGCGCACCAAAGGCATGAGTATGACAAGAATACCGCTTACTATCTGGGCCCTGTTCTTTACCGCTGTACTGGGTGTGTTGTCATTCCCTGTATTGTTAAGCGGGTTCATACTTTTATTATTTGATCGTCATGGAGGCACCAGCTTCTATTTATCTGATATTTATCTTGCTTCCGGCGAAGCCTTGCCCAATGAAGGTGGTAGCGCCATCCTTTACCAGCATTTATTCTGGTTCCTTGGTCACCCGGAAGTGTACATTATCATTTTACCAGCTATGGGCATGGTTTCTGAAGTAATGAGTGTAAATGCACGGAAACCTATATTTGGTTATATGGCAATGGTGGGTTCACTCTTTGCAATTGCTGTACTGGCCTTCCTGGTTTGGGCGCACCACATGTTTGTAACAGGTTTAAATCCATTCCTCGGTTCAGTATTTGTATTGCTTACCCTGTTAATTGCTGTACCCAGCGCTATTAAAGTATTTAACTGGTTAACTACTTTATGGCGGGGTAATATACGTTTTACGCCAGGCATGTTGTTTTCTATCGGGTTTGTAAGTTTGTTTATTTCCGGCGGTTTAACCGGTATATGGCTGGGTAATTCATCATTGGATATTCACCTGCACGATACTTATTTTGTGGTTGCGCATTTTCATATTGTAATGGGCGTGGCAGGTTTCTTTGGAATGTTTGCGGGTATCTATCACTGGTACCCTAAAATGTACGGCAGGTACCTGAACAATACCATGTCTTATATCCATTTCTGGGTAACCATGGTTGGCGCCTATCTTATTTTCTGGCCCATGCACTATGCGGGTTTAGCAGGTTTGCCCCGCCGTTATCTTGATTACAGTAACTGGGTAAGCTTTAACCAGTTTGGTGGCTTAAACAGGTTTATTTCCATAGTGGCCATGATTGTGTTTTCCGTGCAGCTGTTGTTTGTGTTTAATTTCTTCTATTCTATTTTCAAAGGAAGAAGGGTTACTACACAGAATCCATGGGGTTCCAACACACTGGAGTGGACAACACCCATACGGCCCGGTCATGGTAACTGGCCAGGTGAAATCCCGGAAGTACACCGTTGGCCATATGATTATGGTAAAGACGGCAGGGAGTTTATCCAGCAAACAGAGCCAGTAGGGGTTAATGAAAGCAATCATTGATTTTTATAATTTATTGCCTGTTAAGGGAAGAAGCAAAAATGTAAATAAACAATCTTGCCCTGATGTTTGATAATCGGGGCATTTTGTTAAATCATAAAAAGTTGTTGTATCCCGGAATAGCGGTTTAGGGAAACATGAAAGATGAGGGATTGGTGAGAAGGTAATAAAAAGCCCCTGGGTTATTGCATGCAAAAAGATAGTACTAATAATTCAAGTTCTTTTACATTGGCCAGCAAGCTGCGGGATTATATGATGCTTGTAAAATTCAGTCTAACGTTTATGGTAGTATTTTCTGCCGTAATCAGCTACCTGCTGGCACCGAAAATTGTTGGGTTTAATGCAAAGATGATCCTGCTTTTATTTACAGGTGGTTTTTTGGTAACAGGCAGCGCCAATTCCATTAACCAGGTGGTAGAAAGAGATACTGATGCATTAATGAAGCGTACTGCCAAAAGGCCATTGGCCAGCGGCAGAATGAGTGTTGCAGAAGGATGGGCATTTGCAGTTATTACCGGCGCATTGGGCATTTTTATTTTATGGTATTTTTTTAATCCATTGGCTGCCGGCTTAGCTGCATTCAGTTTGTTTTTATACGCATTCATTTATACACCATTAAAGAAAGTAAATGCTATCGCTGTACTGGTAGGCGCGGTACCGGGTGCGTTGCCCTGTTTAATTGGATGGGCAGCCGGTAATGATGAATTGAGTGCGGGTGGATGGGCATTGTTTGCAATACAGTTCTTTTGGCAGTTTCCGCATTTCTGGGCAATTGCCTGGATTGCACACAAAGATTATTCAGGAGCTGGTTTTAAACTGCTGCCAAGTGTGGAAGGACCAACAAAATATTCAGCAATACAGTCAATTATTTATTCATTGCTGCTGATACCTGTGGGTGTATTGCCCTACGTTTTTGATATGAGCGGATGGATAAGCTTTATCATTGTTTTTATTGCCAATTTATTAATGGTATGGCAATGCGTAAGGCTATACAGGGAGATGGAGGTGAAGGCAGCAAGAAGGGTAATGTTCAGCAGTTATATTTATTTGCCCGTAGTATTACTTTCATTGCTGGCTGATAAATTGTAATAGCAGCGTGGGTGCCCGGATGTTTTTAAAGGATGTATATTTTAAGGGATGATGGATATAAACCACCAGGCCCCTGGAGTCAATAATATAGATTTATGAATGTAGCTATGGCCAGTGCAGATCAGCAGAGAAAAAAAATTCATCCCTATAAGTTTACCTTATGGGTGGGGATTGGCAGTATTATTATGATGTTCGCCGGTTTTACCAGCGCCTATATTGTAAAGCGTGAACAACCGGGGTGGATCGGTTTTAGTATGCCTGTTATATTCTGGTATTCAACAGCAGTAATGTTGCTGAGCAGTATAATGATGCAGCTATCCCTAAGGGCGTTTAAAAACCGCGATACGGGTAAATACAGGAATTTAATTGCTGTAACTACAGGTCTTGGTATTCTTTTTATAGTGTTACAGGCAATTGGTTACTGGCAGCTGAACAGGATGGGCGTTAAAGTTGAAGGTTCAGGCAGCGGTGTTTTTTTTATCATCATTTTCGGATTGCATGCCCTGCACGTGCTGGGGGGTATAATAACATTGCTGGTGTTGTTTTTCAGGTCATTGAGCAGCAGGGTTCGCAATTATAATACAGTACCGGTAGAAGTGGCAGCCACTTACTGGCATTTTGTGGATTTGCTTTGGTTGTATCTTTTTATTTTCTTTATAGTAATACAATAAGACAACAGCTTTTATCTTCCTCTCCTTTTGGAGATGGTTGGGCTGAGGTAAAAAATATACAGGTTAGCTGAATGATATTTTAAATTTGCGAACTTATTAAATAACGCACATGTCACAAACAATTACGGCAGACAGAAAATGGTGGAGCGGTGGAAAGAGTCCCTTTAATGTAGAGTATGGCAAATTAATGATGTGGTATTTTTTAATGAGCGATGCTTTTACTTTTGGTGCTTTCCTTATTTCTTACGGCACCATCCGCTTCTCCAGTAATAGCTGGCCCGACCCTAATGAGGTGTTCCGTACCTTTCCGGGCGTGGAGGGAAATATGCCCATTCCACTGGCCTTTGTGAGTTTAATGACCTTTATTTTGATTATGAGTTCGGTAACCATGGTACTGGCAGTAGGTGCCGGCCATGCCAATAATAGAAAAAAAGTATTGTTTTACATGGCGCTGACTATCCTGGGCGGCATAGCCTTTCTTAGTTGCCAGGCCTGGGAGTGGACACACCTGCATGGAGAAGGTGCCTGGTGGGGCAGGAATCCTTTTATGAATATCGATGGTTCGCAGTCAAGCACCAATTTTACCAATTTCTTTTTTACGATAACGGGTTTTCATGGGTTTCACGTTTTTTCAGGGGTAATCATTAATATTATTATGTTTATAATGACCTGGCTGGGCGTATTTGAAAGAAGGGGCCATTATTTAATGATTGAAAAAGCCGGTTTGTACTGGCATTTTGTAGACCTGGTTTGGGTATTTGTTTTTACTTGTTTTTACCTGTTTTAAAAATTATAAAACCAGTCAATACCCGTTAGCGAACATTGATTTTTCATTAGCGGTCATTGGCTTTTCATTAGTGAACATTAGCGGTTAAAAAAAATAATTATGGAAAATATACACGGAGCCGGAGAATTGAAACATGCAGAAGAACATAGTTTTGATACGAAAGCCATCTGGAAAACGTTTCGCATACTTTTATACATTACTGTGTTTGAATTAATATTGGCTATCGGCTATTACGAAATGACTTTTTCCAACCCACACCTGGTAAAACATATTTTAAACGGGGTATTTATTATCCTCACGCTGGCAAAAGCTTTCTTTATTATTGCCGAATTTATGCACCTGGGCCATGAGTTAAGAAATCTTATCATGACCATAGCCATACCAGCATTGCTGTTCCTTTGGTTTATTGGCGCGTTTTTGTGGGATGGTAACTCGTATAAAAACCTGCGCAATGATTACGACCGTAACCACCTTGAACAAAGCAAACAGAAAGTAGAGACCAAGGAGGGACATGGGGGGCATGAAGCAAAGAAACCGGGTTCAATTGAATAAGCAGCGTTGGTGCTTTAAAATATATTTTTCATTTCATCAACCATTGCCCGCGGCAATGGTTTTTTATTAAAATACAAGAATAGTGAGTAAGAAAGCATTGCTGGCATTGTGTATAGCGATTATACTTCCTTTAATCAGTTATTTCCTGGTAAAGCATTATGGAGATGAGGCCGTGGTAATGCCACGCAGGTTTTACGACGATTCTGTTATTACAAAGGTGAAGGACGGAAAGGAAACCACCGATACGGTATGGCACCAGGTAAAAAATATATCGCTGACCAACCAGTTGGGTAATACGGTAACCCTGGATCAGCTAAACGGTAAAGTACTGGTAATTGATTTCTTTTTTACACATTGCGGTTCCATTTGTCCCGCCCTCACCCACAACATGAAGAAACTGCAGGATGCGATAAAGCGGCAGGACAATATGAAGTATGCCGATACAAACTTTGTACAGTTGCTTTCTTTTTCTGTTGACCCTGAACGGGATTCAGTACCGGTATTAAAAAAATATGCAGATAAATATAGTGTAAACCATGATGTATGGTGGATGCTGACCGGCCCCAAAAAAACCATTTACGATTTTGCTTTTGAAGAACTGAAAGTAGATAAATACAACGATGACCCCATTGATTCTTCCTTTGTACATACCAGCCGCTTTACTTTGCTGGATAAAAACCGTATTGTAAGGGGATATTATAACGGGCTTGATGATACCTCCCTGGCTAAGCTGAGTAATGATATTGTATTGCTGATGCTGGAAACAGACAAAAAGAAAAAATCGTTGTTGTTTACTGAAGTGGCGGCTATATGGCCCATATTTATTATAGTTATTATAGCCGTGGCTATTTTTATGTTTATTAACAGGAAACCTGAATATTAAAATGGAATTCAATTTATTAAAGCCAGTATTTGAGAAAAACGATAAGAAAGCAAAAACGCTGATTTGGCTT
>Ga0193753_10002833_pt1 | contig 13294 bp, 6 predicted proteins | sample H1c2metaG_FD_144925 | JGI IMG/M metagenome (GOLD analysis project Ga0193753, IMG submission 144925) | Soil microbial communities from a riparian zone of the East river system, Colorado, United States - H1c2 | ecosystem: Environmental > Terrestrial > Soil > Riparian zone | place: USA: East River... | reverse complement strand
GCATTGGCCAATATAGACAGCATTGCCGCTAAGTGTAATTATACATTGTTGTTCTTAACCTCGCGCGAAGGCGCTAATTTTTATGATTTCAAACTGGCGCATCCGATCTTTCAAAAATTAGTGGCGCAGGGGCATAAGCATGGGCTGAAAGTAGGCCTGCAGCTCTGGGGCAATTATAAAGACAAGACCTTTGAAGGATTGCAGCAAATGATCATTGAAAACGAAGTGGCCCTGGATGAAACTGGCAATGCCTCTTTGACGGTCAAAGCAAAATACATCCGTTTTCCTGACCGCTTATTGAAATCTGATTTGTTTAAAGTATACGCCTTTAAAAAAACCGGTGAAGGATTTTATGATCCTGCTACGTTAAAAGAAATCACAGGCAAATGTGAAACCGTTTTGCCGGACAAAACAACGGTGCAGGTAAAAATAAAAGCAGGCGAATCTTTTAAAGGATTAACCGCCTGCATTATGACAAGGCAGTATTGCAGCCAGAGCAGTATGTGGGGTGATGTTGAGATCAATGGTTTTGCTGAAGCCATGAAAGTTTACAGCGATGTGCATTTTGACGGGTTTGCACTGGATGAATACGGGAACAAATTTGTAGAAAGGCCGTTTGACTCCAGCGCTACCGGCTCCTTCCACGGCAGATGGTATTCAGTAGCTATGGCGGAAGCGTATAAAAAAGAAACAGGCAATTCGCTGGAAAAATTATTGTTTGATGCACGTTATGCCCCCGAAGGAAAAACTGAGCAAAAGATAAAAGCCATCAACGAATACATGTGGTTTATGCGCAAGGGCGCTAACAGGGTTGAAAAGGCCGTGTACACCAAATCGCGGGAGCTATTCGGCAATACTATTTTCAATGGCATTCACAATACTTATCACAATGGTTTGATAAGCGATGAAATATGGGCAAACGGAATCGGCTGGTGGATTGCACCACGGGCCTATGGACAAACAGATGAAAAAACACCGTTGCCAACGCAGATGGGCGTTGCCATGGCACATCGGATGAATGCCATGTACAACCAGTATTATGATGCGGAGCTGGAGCCTGTTCTGGTAAAAGCATTTGCTGATTTACGTTATGGGGTGCGTACACATTACCATGCATTGAATGATAAACGGCCAAAGCGTTTCGACCTGGAAGACCCGGATGCCGTTACTGGCATCAACAAAATAGAAAATTGCGCCAGGTTGCTCAATAAGTTCAATCCATCATTGCCCGATGTAAAATTGCTGGTGGTTTTTGGTATGGAAGCACTTTCCAACTGGTATCCCAATAAGGCAGACCGCGGGTATTTTGATATCAATGATAAATTAAAGATTGAAGAAAAAGCGGTTGAGATCTGGAAGTCGGGTTATCTCAATGCATTGGTGCCTTCCGATCTTATCATGAATAAAACACTCACTATCGGCGCAGATGGAAAACCAATAATGAACGGGCACAAATTTGACGCGGTATTGTACCTCAACCCGCAGTATGCACAGGAAGCAGAAATTAAATTCCTGGAAGCATATACAGGCAAAGGCGGTAAACTGATGATAGAAGGAAACGCAGATCGTGATTTTAGCGGTAGATTAATTGCAGGGAGATTTAAAGCTATTTATGATAAAGCAACTGTTAAAGGGTACTCAGTTGAAAACCTTGCTAAACTGGGTATGCAAAAAAACCTGCTTCCCGACATTTCACGATCGTCCTTCACTGATATCCGGCACCATCGCTTCTTTTTCTGTTTCGTTTGACGGAGATATTTACACCGGGAAATACAAAGGCCTTTCCGTGATCAAAGCCGGAAAGAAAACAGGATTGCAAAAATTTGCCGCTACAGGTTGCAAAGAATTAACAAAGAACGGGCAGGTGATACTGAGTTTTGAGGAACCGGTTGATGTATCTATTGAAAGAAAGGATAATAAAATACGTATGATCATTGCTGATGGCGGACATGCTGTTAAGCCGGTGATTAATAGATTATGGGTTGATTAGTTGATAGGTTGATAGGTTGATTGGTTGAACGGGTGATGAGTTGAATGATCGGTTATTGGGTTAAGGTTAGACTTATTCAATGCAAAAATTCTTTGCCAGTTTAGGCCTGAAAATTATTTGATCAGTAAAATAAATAAAAATGAGAAGTAAATATTTGTTGTTCCTGCTTGTCTTTTGTGCAATTGGCGGATCGGTTCTGGCAAAGGATAAACTAATTACCGATTATGGTGCAGTGCCGGATGGAAGAACCATCAATACAAAATCAATTCAGAAAGCCATTGATGAAGCATCTGCAGCGGGAGGCGGCAGGGTGATTGTTCCTGCCGGTAATTTCATGACAGGAACGCTGGAGCTAAAATCAGGCGTAGATCTTCATGTAAACCTGGGCGCTGTTTTATTGGGTTCGCATGCTACCAGTGATTACCTGAAAGGCCGCGCCTCTTTGATCGTAGCCAACGGCCAGCAGCATGTTTCTATCTCCGGCGAGGGGATCATTGACGGGCAGGGGCAGGAGCTGATGCTGGATATCTTCAAAAAATTAAGATCAGGAGAAACAAAAACATCAGATTCAGTCTGGTTGGTTAAAAGACCCGGCGAAGGCGGCAGGGCAATGGTACTTTACTTCAAAAATTGTACAGATGTAAGTGTAACTGAAATAACATTGAAAAATGCGTCTAACTGGGTGCAGGATTACAAAGAATGCGACAGGGTAACAATTAATAAGATCACCGTTCAAAGTACTGCGTACTGGAACAATGATGGTTTGGATGTAACCGATTCTAAAAACGTACGGATAACCAATTGTTTTATCAACTCCGCTGATGATGGCATTTGCCTCAAATCGGACAATCCAAAAAGTTCCTGTGAGAATGTTTATATAGACAGTTGCACGGTACGTTCAAGCGCCAACGGATTTAAAATGGGTACGTCTGATTATGGCGGCTTCAGGAATATAAAGGTACGTAACCTTACCGTGTTTGATACCTATCGTTCCGCAATAGCGCTGGAGGCTGTCGACGGCGGTTATATGGACAATATCGACATTCAGTATGTAAATGCAAAAAATACCGGTAATGCTATTTTTATACGTCTTGGTCACCGCAACAAAACCGGCAATGTAAGCACTGCAAATGGAATCTATATTGCTAACGTTAAAGTGCAAACGCCTTTGCTGAAGCCTGACCAGGGTTATCCGCTGGAAGGCCCGCCGGATCACCTGCGTCCGGGGTTTGATAAGATGCCGGTGCGCCCATCCAGTTATCATATTTATGGTCATCCGTTTTTGCCCTACAATCTTATTCCGTCTTCCATCGTTGGCCTGCCCGGCTATCCGGTAAAAGACGTAACGCTCGAAAATATTGAGATCAGTTATGGCGGCAGATCAAGCAAAGACATTGCATACATACCCCTGGATAAAATTACTTCCATTCCTGAAAATGAAACGGGCTATCCGGATTTTTCCATGTGGGGCGAATTGCCTGCCTGGGGATTTTATATGCGCCATGTGGAAGGCATCAAACTCATCAACGTAAAACTAAGTTATGTGGAAGATGATTTCAGACCTGCCATGGTGCTGGATGATGCAAAAGGAATTGATATGAAAGATGTAAACATTGTATCTGCAAAAGACATGCCGGTGATATTGATGAATAATACATCTGGTATCACAACAAAAAATTTGGTAATGCCGGTAAGCGAGGCAAAAGGAATTCAAAAGACAAATTATAAATAGGGTGATGAATGGTGAGTGGCCACAATTGATAATCTGCTGATAATATTATGGCATAGCCCTGAAAGCCTGCCTGTCCGGTAGGCAGGGGCGTAAGACATCAGCGTCGGGTGAAGCCCGGCGATTAAGAAATATTGAAACAAAAAACCGGGTCATTGAAATGATAAAAACAGGCATCGCAATTGTGTTAGTGATAGTGTCAGCATCCACCTGCCTTGCACAAAAAGCAACCATTCATTACACAGACGCTTTTGAAAACGCCCATCACCCGCAGGTAGCCTATTGGTTTTTTACGCCAGGCATGATGACAGAGAAAAGCTACAAGGATAAGATTGACAGCTTTGCCGCATACAGCAAATACACGCTGATCTTTCTTACGCAGCGTGATGGTTGTGATTTCTATGATACTAAAACCATGCATCCCATTTTTTCAAAACTGGTGGCATATGCGCACCAGAAGCATTTGAAGATAGCCTTACAAATCTGGAAGAACGACCGGGGCACTTTAATTGAAAATACAGACCGGCTGATGCAGGAAGGCGAAGTGAAGCTGGACGAAAATGGAAGGGGGCAATACACTGTAAAAGCAAAAGGCGCCCGCAATATGGACATGCTTTTGAAGAGTGAGCTGTTCAAAATCTATGCATTCAAAAAAACCGGGGATGGTTTTTATGATCCATCCTCTTTGAAAGAAATAACCTCATCTGCAAAAGCGCAAAATACAAAAGATGCAGTCAGTGTCGCTATCGCCGCAGGCAGCAGCTACAATGGCTATACCGCGTATATACTCACCCAGCATTATTATAATTCCTGCAATAATTTTTCTGAACAGGCAAAATCAATTTTGCTGAACGCTTTTAAAGCCTATGCCAATATTCCTTTTGATGGCATTGGACTGGATGAATACAAAAATTTGACGATTGCGCGGCAGAAGATAATGGAAAGTACCAATGATGTTTTCAGGGAAAGGGTTTATTCGCTGCCAATGGCCAAAGCAATGAAACTACAGACAGGCCTTGACCCTGGCAGGCTGCTCTTTGATATGCGTTATGCACCGGAGGGAAAATCTTCCATAAGAATAAAAGCCATCAACGAATACATGGCCATGCTGCGCACCGCTACTTTAGGGGTTGAGGCAGCCATGTATGATCTCGGTAAAAAAATGTATGGTAAAGATGCTTTTATCGGTCTGCACAACACCTTTCACAATAACCTTGATAAAGATGAAGTATGGCAAACCGGCGTTGGCTGGTGGAATATTAAAAGAGATTACGGTCATACAGATGAAAATACCGCTTCTTCTATTATGATGGGGATTGGAATGAGCTATCCAAAGAATGCGATGTACAATATGTATTACGATAAAAGCCTTGAAAAAATATGGACAAAGGCTTTGTATGATCTCCGGTTTGGCGTACGCACGCACTACCATGCAGCCAATGATACAGATGGCTGGGGCGTTTCAATTGATGCGCCGGGTGCGCTGAAGGAAATAAATAAAGTAGAAAATGCTGCCCGTTTACTCAACCGTTTCAATCCTTCATTCCCCAAAATAAAATTATTGGTCATCTATGGTATGGAAGCCATGTATAACTGGTACCCCAATCTGTCAGACAGGGGCATGTATGATATAAACGATCATTTGGGTTTTGAAAAGAAATCAATTGAGCTGTGGCAAAACGGCTACCTGAATGCCGCTGTGCCCACAGACCTGATTGCCGAAGGACGGCTAAAACTGAATGCTGCCGGAAAACCGGTGTTGAATGGTTATGTATTTGATGCAATTGTTTTTCTCAACCCGCAATATGCAAGAAAGTCTACTACTGCCTTTATTCAGCATTTTGTAGCACATGGGGGCAAACTGTTGATAGAAGGGAAAGCAACCACTGATTTTGATGGTAATGATATAGCTGCAGCATGGGAAAATATTGAAGGCAAAGCGGTTGCTTCTTCTTTTTCCCTTGGGAATATAGAGAAATTGGGCATAAGCAAAAATAACCTGGCAGATGGTGTTGCCAATGCAGATGGTTCTTATACGTTTACCAGTATTGAATCGCTCAAAACAAATAGCCCGGCAACTTTTTCTTTTACTTTACATGGAGATGATTTTAGCGGAACCTACAAAGGAATGGCCGCTATCAAAGTCGATGCAAAAGGAAATTTACAGAAACTGGCGGCTACCGCATTCTCATCACTCAAAAAAAATGGAAAGGATATTTTACACCTTAGCAGTGAAGCGGATATTTTTATTCGTATCGAAAATGAAAAAACAGTAGTTGCTATTGCAGATAGAACAAAATCAATTAAAGTATACATGAATAATTAAATCATTATTGTCCAGTAAATTTTCAAATTTAATGAACTCCTTTACTGGCAAGGGTTCTGGCTCCCTCTCCATTAGCTCCGTTTCCGCTTTCCTTCTCCCGTTGGAGAAGGTGCCCGCCATCTGGCGGGCGGATGAGGTAGAGAGGGTTGGGGTGAGGTCAAACAGGAACAGTAAGGGTTTCAGGCATTTAGTCGGTCAACAATGTAATTAAACAATAAAGCTGATAAAAAAAATTGGCTGCCCTGGCCGGTGTCCCAACCGGACATGCCAGGGAAATCAAAATTTAGAATAGATCCTGGTTAAACAATAGAAGATGAAAAAAATTATATTGATATTTTTTGTTTGGATATTTTATTTTCCGGCGGTTTCTTTCGCACAGAAAGTAAATCCTGTTTGGCTGGATGACCTGGTGATCAAATCTTTTTCACAGGGCATTCCTTCCATTGCCGGCAAAACAAATGCGGGCGGTGATGCTATGAAAATAAACGGCGTTCAATACCAAAGAGGTATTGGCGTTCAATCGCTGGCTGTGGTTTCTTTTTTCCTGCAGGGTAATGCCGTATCATTTACGGCACTGGTTGGTGCAGATGATAAGGCGGATAAAAATGCCCAGTTCAGGTTTTTTGTTATCGGCGACAGGGAAATATTATTTGAAAGCGGTGACATGAAACAGGGGGATGCACCCGAAAAAGTAGCTGTGCGCCTTTCCGGTATCCGGCGTTTGGGACTGCTGGTGAAAGTAAACAGTGAAGGAAGCGGCAGAACGTATACAGACTGGGCAAATGCGCAAATAGTGATGACAGAAAACAATGTTCCGCAACAAATCCCCAATACAGACGAAAAATATATTCTTACACCAGCGCCTGCTGCAAAGCCAGGGATTAACTCCGCAAAAATATTTGGTGCCACGCCGGGCAACCCGTTTTTATATACTATAGCCGCAACAGGAGAGCGGCCCATTCATTTTTCGGCAGACAATTTACCCAAAGGGCTTTCCATCGATCATCAAACAGGTAGTATTACAGGGCGTGTAAAAAAAAGAGGTATTTACAGTACAACGCTTTTTGCCAGGAACGCGGCTGGTGAGGCAAAAGAAAAATTCATAATTAAGATTGGCGATACCATTGCGCTTACACCACCCATCGGCTGGAACGGGTGGAACTCATGGGCAAGAAATATTGACAGGGAGAAAGTAATTGCTTCTGCAGATGCTATGGTGAATACAGGACTTGGTAATCATGGATGGACTTATATAAACATTGATGATGCCTGGCAGGGACAAAGAGCCGGTAAATACAATGCCATACAACCCAATGAAAAATTTCCGGATTTCAAAGGAATGATTGATTACATACATAGTAAAGGGCTAAAGCTTGGTGTGTATTCAACTCCCTGGATAACCAGCTATGCAGGCTATACGGGTGGCTCTTCCAATTTTGAAAATGGCGCTTTTCCTGATTCTGTAAGGGACAATAAAAGAGCCTACCGCTATATTGGTAAATACAGGTTTGAAAAAAATGATGCCAGGCAAATGGCGGATTGGGGTGTAGACTATCTTAAGTATGACTGGCGCCTGGAACTGCCTTCTGCAGAAAGAATGTCTATAGCGCTAAAACAATCCGGCAGGGATATTTTATATAGCTTATCTAATTCGGCACCGTTTGCATATGCCAAAGATTGGGCCCGCATTTCAAATGCATACAGAACAGGCCCGGATATAAGAGATAGTTGGTTAAGCCTATACCTCTCTGCATTCACGCTGGATAAATGGGGGCCGTATGGCGGTCCGGGGCATTGGAATGATCCGGATATGATGATACTGGGTAATGTTACCACTGGTACAGAACTGCATCCCACACGCCTCACGCCAGATGAACAATACAGTCATGTAAGCTTATTCAGTTTATTGGCGGCGCCTTTGCTGATTGGTTGCCCCATTGAACAATTGGATGCTTTCACACTGAATCTATTAACGAATGATGAAGTGATTGCTATTGACCAGGATCCCATGGGGAAACCCGGAAGATTGATGGCAGATGAAAATGGCGTTCAAACCTGGTTGAGAGAACTGGCTGACGGATCGTATGCAGTTGGCTTTTTTAATACAGACGATTTTGGCAAGACACCACAGTCTTATTTCCGGTGGGGCGATGAAAAGCCGAAAGAATTTGTAGTTGATTTTACTAAGCTTGGGTTGAAAGGAAAATGGAAACTCCGTGATGTATGGCAGCAAAAAGACCTGGGCGTATTTAATGGGTCATTCCAAACCAATATCCGCTATCATGGCGTAGTGATGTTCCGGATGATCCCCAATTAATAGTAAGATAATGTATATCCACAAGTTCAATAGGGAACACGGATGACACGGATTGGATGCCTGCCCGTCCGGCAGGCGGGGATTTTTATTTCTGCGAAGCAGAAAAATCCGTGAAAATCCTTCTGCATGCCCTCGGATTGGATAAACACGGATTGAAAAAATCCGTGCTAATCCGTTTAATCTGTGTCATCCGTGTGCTATATCGAAGCAAAAAAGAAATTGATTTTTATTTTCAATAACACAACACTTTAATTTATAATGAACCTGTAAAAATGAATAAGAAACCTGTTTGCCTTGCCTTTTTGTTCCTGTTGTCAGCGTTTGTGCCGCATGCGCAGTCCATGCAAACGGTTTGGCTGGATGATCTGTCCATACAAACTTTTTCTGAAGGCCTCCGCCCGGTGAATACCAAAAGAAATTATGGTGATGACTCCATCCGGATAAAGGGTGTTTATTACAGCCGGGGTTTAGGTTTACAATCCACTAGTGTACTCTCTTTTTATCTTAATAAAAATGCAAAGCAATTTAAAGCTGTTGTTGGTGCAGATGACCAGGGCAATAAAGATATCCCGGTAAAATTTTATGTTCTTGGTGACGGTAAAATTTTATTTGAAAGCCATGAATTGAAAGTAGGGGATGCGCCTGAAAACGTTGATGTTGATCTCAGCGGCATTGAGCGGTTGGGTTTGCTGGTGACGGATAAGCTGGGTGGATCAAATAATAAAAGGACGTATGCCAGTTGGGCAAATGCCCGGCTTGAAATGATGGGTGATAAGAAGCCGCAGCATTTTCCGAATACAGACGAAAAATATATTTTAACACCTGCGCCCGGGAACCTGCCAAAAATAAACTCGGCAAAACTTGTTGGCGCTACACCCGGCAATCCGTTTTTGTATATCATAGCTGCAACTGGCAATCGCCCTATAAATTTTTCAGTCAAAGGTCTGCCAAAAGGGCTTTTGCTGGATGCAAAAACCGGTATCATAACAGGGTCCGTCAATCAGCGGGGTTCATACACAACAACCCTGAAGGCAAAAAACAAGTTGGGCGAATCTGTAAAAAAATTAACGATAAAAATTGGTGATACCATTGCGCTTACGCCACCCATCGGCTGGAACGGCTGGAACTCCTGGGCGGAAAGAATTGACCGGGAAAAGGTAATGGCTTCAGCAAAAGCCATGGTAGAAACGGGTTTACGGGATCATGGATGGACTTATATAAACATTGATGATGCCTGGCAGGGGAAAAGAGGCGGCACCCTGAATGCATTGCAGCCGAATGACAAATTCCCGGACTTTAAAGGAATGGTTGATTATATTCATTCGCTTGGTTTAAAAGCCGGGCTGTACTCTACGCCTTATATTTCAAGTTACGGAGGGTATGCAGGCGCTTCATCCGCATTTGCCGGGGGCGGTGAGACGCATGAATCTATTAAGGTAAACCGGCGTTCTTTCAATCATATTGGTGAATACCGGTTTGAAACCAATGATGCTTTACAAATGGCGGCATGGGGATTTGATTTTCTGAAATACGACTGGCGGGTAGATGTTAATTCTACTGAACGAATGTCCGCAGCTTTAAAAAAATCCGGGCGTGATATTGTTTTCAGTTTATCCAACTCTGCCCCCTTTGCGAATGCCACAGACTGGATGCGCTTATCTAATATGTACCGTACGGGGCCGGATATACGTGATAGCTGGACAAGTCTTTACCAACTGGCTTTCACACTTGATAAATGGGCGCCGTATGCAGGGCCCGGCCACTGGAATGACCCGGACATGATGATACTTGGTAATGTTACCATAGGCCCCGAACTGCATGCCAGCCGTTTAACACCCGATGAACAATACAGCCATGTGAGTATGTTCAGTTTACTCGCCGCTCCTTTATTGATTGGATGCCCCATTGAACAATTGGATGCATTTACTTTGAATTTGCTTACCAATGATGAAGTGATAGAAATTAACCAGGATCCCCTGGGAAAGCCAGGAAGATTGTCAGGAGATGAAAACGGCGTGGAAATTTGGGCGAAGCCGATGGAAGACGGATCGGTTGCTGTTGGATTGTTTAATACAGATGGATATAGCAAAACACCGCAATCTTATTTTCATTGGAAAGATGAACCCGCAAAATCTTTTGTATTTGATTTTGCAAAGATCGGGTTGAAAGGAAAATGGAAATTGAGGGATGTATGGAGACAAAAAGATCTGGGCGTATACGATGGGTCAATTAAAACAGGTATCCGTCATCACGGTGTGCTGATGCTAAGGCTTTTTCCGGTACGGTAAAATTTGTTTGATTCCCGCCATGGTTGGTGTTTTCACCAATTGTAACAGGCAACTGAAACTTTTTTTCTTAATAACATACCATGTATTAAAAAATAAAACAATGACTAAAAAAAGCGTAGTAGTGCTGCTCTTATTGCTCAGTACAGGTGTTTTTGCACAATCAACAGGCTGGAAAAATTTGTTTGATGGAAAAACATTGAAAGGATGGCACCAGTTAAATGGCAAAGCAAAATACATGGTGGCCAATAATACGATTACCGGTACTACTGTAACCGGGGAGCCGAATTCTTTCCTTGCTACCGACGAAGCGTATGGTGATTTTATCCTTGAACTTGAATTGAAAGTAGGTGATATGAATTCAGGTATACAGATCAGGAGCCAGTCTTTACCGGCCTACAACAATGGAAGGGTGCATGGCTACCAGGTAGAAGTGGATCCATCTGACCGCGCATGGTCGGGCGGAATTTATGACGAAGCGCGCAGGGGTTGGATGTACCAGACAGAAATCAATCCTGCAGCAAAAAAAGCATTTAACAAAACCGGCTGGAATAAATACCGCATTGAAGCAATAGGGCCGGTTATCAGAACATGGGTCAATAATATTCCTGTTTCTTACCTGGCAGATGATATGACGCCTAAAGGGTTTATTGCACTGCAGGTGCATTCAGTACAGGAAAGAGCAGGTGGTGCGCAGATTCAATGGAAAAATATCAGGATACAAACCGGTGCAACCATGAAACCACGCCCGCTGGATAGTACAACGCCTGTTGTTAACTATACGCTCAATACCATTTCTCCCCAGGAAAAAGCACAGGGCTTTACTTTATTATTTAATGGCAAGGACCTCAGCGGTTGGCGTGCTGTTAATAAACAATCACCGCCCGAAAAAGGTTGGGTGGTAGAAGATGGTGTATTGCATGTATTGGACAGTGCTACCGCCGGCAGGCAGGGCGATCTGCTTACTGTGAATCAATACAAAGCATTTGAATTGAATTTTGATTTCAAACTATCCGAAGGCGCCAATTCCGGCGTGAAATATTTTGTAACAGAACCGCCCCAATCAACAAAAGCAGGTGTTGGTTTGGAATTCCAGGTATTGGATGATGAAAGACATCCGGATGCAAAATTGGGAACAGCAGGTAACAGAACATTGGGCAGTTTGTATGATATTATTCCATCTGTTAAAGTGGAACCCCGTTTTCAGAAAAAAATTGGCGAATGGAACCAGGGGAAGATCATTGTATATCCCAATAACCTGGTGCAGCATTGGTTAAACGGATTTAAAGTGGTGGAATATGTGCGGGGAAACAATATCTACAAAGTACTGGTAGCGCACAGCAAATTTGCTAAGATCAAAGATTATGGCCTCGGAGAAAAAGGGCCGATCTTATTGCAGGAACATGGCGATAATGTTTTTTATAAGAACATTAAGATCAGGGAGATAAAGTAATTCAGATTTCATTCTAATGGTTCTCATTGTAATGGTGCAATAATTTTAATAAAGCTATACATGCGCAGCGTATTTTTTATTTTAACACTGGCATTGGGGCTGTATGTCGCCCATGGCCAGGTTTTGCCCGCACCCTATCGTTTAAGGTGTGAACTGTTGTTGCATACCGGTAAAGTTAGCAGCAGGGGAATGGAAGTAAAGGAATCACTTGCCAAAGCAGCAGCGCAAAAAGATAAATGGCAGTTTGTCAATATCATTTCCAGGCAGCCGGTGTTTAACTGGGAAACAGCTGCAGCCATTAAACAGCCAGCTGCCTGTCATATTTTTGTTGCATCGTCACAACAGTTATTGAATAAGGACCAGGCCGATTATTGGGATTCCGGAAAAATGTTAGTAAGCTCCGGCAGGGTTGTATATGCAGGAAAGCCATTGCTGCCCGGAAAAATATATTATTGGAAATTGCAGTGCTGGGATGGTACAAACAGGCCATCAGCCTATTCTTCCAGTGCCTCTTTCTATCAAACAGTTCCCGGTTCAGCTGAAACGTTCTCCCATTATCCGCTAGCTGCTGAATTACAAAAACCGGGTTCGGTTATTAAGAAAGCTGATGGCAGTTATTTTCTTGATTTTGGTAAGGATGCTTTTGCCCAATTACAATTAAACCTGAGCAGCGATAGAACAGATTCTATCTGGATTGAAGCTGCCGAAGCGCTGGAAAGCCCCGGGAACATCCGGCGGATGCCGGGAAACATCCGTTATATCAAACGGGGCCTTTTTATAGAAAAAGGAACACATGATTATACCGTTGACTGGCCGGCCGATGCAAAAAGAAACAGCCGCAATCCCATATCGATGCCGGACTATATTGGCGAAGTATTTCCTTTCAGGTTTGTTGTTATCTCAAATTTTACAGGTAAAATAAATAAAGGTTCTGTTGAAAGGAAAATCATTTTCTATCCTTTTGATAATACCGCGGCTGCATTCAATTCCAGCGATACGATCTTAAATAAAGTATGGGATCTCTGCAAGTATTCTGTAAAGGCAACCAGCTTTACCGGCAATTATGTAGATGGGGACAGGGAGCGGGTTCCTTATGAAGCAGATGCACTGATCAACCAGTTGTCTCATTATTCAGTAGATGCTGAATACAGTATGGCAAGGCGTTCTATGGTTTATTTGTTGTTTCATCCTACA